>FTIZ01005050.1_pt3 | contig 10279 bp, 3 predicted proteins | sample 1658381 | NCBI WGS metagenome assembly FTIZ01 (sample SAMEA3914822, study PRJEB12502) | metagenome | biome: forest; material: soil | place: USA | collected 2012-03-12 | depth 0.1 m
TGCGACATCGAGGCCTTCTTCCCCTCGCGCCGCGACCGGAACGAGGGCTGGGGCGAGGTCACCAGCGCGAGCATCTGCACCGACTACCAGACCCGCCGCCTCGCCACCCGCGTCAAGCTGGGCGGGAAGCTAGTCTATCCGTGGACCGTTAACGGGACCGCCCTAGCCGTGCCGCGCGTACTGGCCGCCATCCTGGAGAACGGGTGGGACGAGAACGAGATGGCTGTGACCATCCCCGAGGTACTGCGGCCGTGGATGGACGGGAGAGACAAGATTGGGCCAAGGCATCGTTGATCATCACCTCAAGTCGGGCGGTTGAGGGGGGGCGTTTCAAATGTAATCATTTACTGTAGCATATGCGGTGTCAAGGTGCAAAATGTACGACGAAGAGGAGCAACCAAACTCAATATCATGTTCATGACTGGAAGAGCTATCCATACAGAAATCCACCATCATCCGCCCTGCGGTCGCAACCACCCAAGAACGCCCTGCCACCAAAACTGCTACTCAAACAAAGAACCGTCATGATCGTAATAAACATGGGAAGAAACCAACAGACGACAGCCTTCCCCTTATCCCCCCATTTCCGCCCCCACGCCTCATCCAACCATCTCAGCCTAAACCGCCGCCACAACAGGCACAGCGGCCTCCCTCTCCTCCATCATCCCCAAGCCCACATCACTCTCCCTCCCCACCACGCTCTCCGTCCAATCGCTCGCTGCATCATCCACATCATCACTCTCATCATCCTCCCCACTCCCACCTTCTCTTTCCTCCTCCTCGTGCTCCGACCACTCCTCCTGGTCATGCTCATCCGCAGGCGTAATCACCGTCGTACCGTGGCTCGACCGCCTCAGACTCCTCGCGTCAAACTCCTCCTGCTCGTCTCCGAGGTCACTGAACCGGTCCTCCTCATTCTCACTCTCCTCGTCCTTCTGGCCATCATGTCCATCACCACCCGCCTCCTCCTCACCGGCAAGCCCCACCTCCTCAACAACAATCTCCACCGGCGGCGCAGGCACAAGCTCATCCGCCGACATCTCGCGCGCGTGATAAGCATCCTCATCACCCTCCTGCAAATCCATCCCCGCATTCTCCTTGTCGTCCTCACTACCCGTCGTCAACAAATCCCCGTACCCCTTTGCCGCCGCCGCCGCAGCGGGCACAGCAGGCACGGGCGGCGCCGCCCAGCTGCTCTTCCGCAGCCCCCTTGCGGCAGCAGCGCCGCCGGCGGTCCTAACACTCTGGCTGCGCTTCATGCCGCCGGAGGGAACGTTGTTGGTGATCTGACTGAGCGACAAAATCCGGCGGTTGGCAGAGGTCGGTGTCCCGTTGGGGGTGTTGGCAGCAGCTGCTGCCGCTGCTGCCTTGCTGCGCGCCGACATGGCCATGGTAATTGCGCTGCGGGGTTTGGTGGTGGTTGTGTTCTTGTTTCCTGCGGGAGGAGTTGCAGCCGCGTCGGCGGGTTTGGTCGCCGACGAAGACGGCACGCGCTTGCGGCTCATCGAGTCCCGCCCGCTGGCGGCGGTGGTCGCGCGGTTAGTCTTGGCCATGAGGAGGACGCGGGAGTGGTCCATGACGCCCTCGAGGATGCGGCGCTCGAGGCTTTCTGCGCGGGCCTCCATTTCGTGGAGCTCCTCGCGGCGGATGCGGAGGGCTGTGTCGAGGGAGGAGAGGTCGGCTGTGAGGCGCGTCTTTTGGCGGCTGAGGTTGTCTTGCTCCGAGCGCAAGGAAGCCAGGCTGTCCGTAATCCGGGACTCGTCTTCCTTGAGCCTGGCGAGGAAGTCGGCGCGAAGGAGCTCCTGCTCTTCGCGGAGAAGGGCGTTGGCGTCCTTGAGTCGAGACTCCTCTTCCATCAGGTTGGCGAGGAGCTCGATCTTGAAGCGCTCCTGCTCTTCTTTGAGGGAAACCTTGATCTGCTCCTTTTCCTGTCGCAAGGCTTCGTTGGCCTCGCGCAGGCGCTGCTCTTCTTCCACGAAGTTGGCCAAGAAGCTGTCCCGCAGACCCGCTTGTTCCTCGCGGAGGCTGGCGTTGACTTCCTTGAGAAGCGACTCCTCCTCTCGGAGATTGGCGAGGTATGTATCCTTGAGGACTTGCTGTTCCTCGCGAAGGGCATCATTCATCTCCTTGAGCCGGGATTCTTCGTCACGGAGGTTGGTCAGGAACATCTCCTTCAGCTTATCCTGTTCCTCCTTGAGTGCGACATTCGTCTCCATAAGTCGCGCCTGCTCCTCCTTCAGGCTGACAAGAAAGGCCTCCTTCATATGGTCTTGCTCCTCCTTCAACGCGACGTTCGTCTCCATAAGACGGGCCTGCTCCTCCTTGAGGGTGTTGAGGAAGGTCTCCTTGAGCTGTGCCTGTTCCTCGATGAGAGTGGTGGTGGCCTCCTTGAGTCGAGACTCTTCGGTTTGTAGAGTAATCAAGAACTGCTCCTTGATCTTGCTCTGCTCTTCGGGCAAAGTCACGGTGATGCTCTCCTTGAGACGCGCCTCCTCCTCTCTGAGGCTGACGATGAGTGCCTCGACTTGCTCCTTTTCCTCTCGGCGGCGTTCCAGAGCGACCGTGGTTTCTTGCAGGGTCTTCTCCCGGTCATCGTGGTCATCGGCGATGCGCTGAGTCTGGGCCCCGAGGAAGGCTGCCAACTCCACGGCAGTGGCTTTGACCTGAGCATGGACCTGGTCGAGGATCCCGAGGTGCTCGAATGCCTTGTCCGCCACCTGAGTATGGCCAACAAGGGTATCCAGCTTTTCAATCACTGCTGTGTCGTCGTATTTCTCCGGCGGCGGCGGAAGCATGGGGTGCTCGACCCGCTCTTGGATTGCCATCGTAGACGTCTTGAGGTGTTCGTAATGTTGTGCCAAGAGCAGCATGACCTCCTGAACGGTCTCGAGGATCTTAGGTTGGTACTCGGAAACCTGGCCCTGCAGCCCCTCCACCTTGCCAATGGCCTCCTGGACTTGCTCTCGGGTGAGCTGATGCTCGGCCTTTCCGTCAGTGTGGTTCTCATCCGACCTCATGACGAGCTCCTCGACGCGGTCAAAGACAGTCTTGGACGCCTCCTCCATCTTCTCCATAGAATCGGTGACAGCCGTGCCAAGAGTGTCGACGAGAGACTTGAGCTCCTCGGCAATCACCTTGGTACCGGTAACGGCAGACTCCGTCTCAAGGTCCCTGGCTTCGCTCTTGGTAGCCCGGTCGTCTTGAATCAGCTGGAGCTCTTCGTACTTGGTCATCAGCTCGGTCATGCGCTCGTCAAGTTTTGCGAGGAGTATGTCGGCAGCAGCCTGAAGCTTTTCGTCCAGCTCAATCTTGACGCCCACGAGACCAGTCTTGGAGTCTTCAAACTCCAGCTTCATGGTGTCGAGAACCTCCTTCACGTCCTCGCCGATGCTATCGTTCTTTTGAAGACTTTCACTCAGGGTGTCGAGAATGGTATGGATCGAATCAATGCCGCGTGCGCCGTCCTCGAGCTTCGATCTGACAAGGATCTGGAACCCCTCAAGGACGGTCTTCACCTCCGTGACGCTGACGCCAACGCCGACGGTCTCGGCCTGGCGCTCCTCAAAAGCCTTGATACTGGCTTCGGCATGCGCATCGAGGCGCTCCTTCAGGTCGCCAAGATGGAGCTCCAATGCCTCAACATCCTCCTTCGAGGGGAGACCCACAAGGTCAACCTTCTGGATGTGCTCGATGAGCGCCTTGGTGTCAATGCAGACGGCTTCGACGGCTTCGACATCGGTCTTGGTAATTTTTTCGGGGTCCTCGAGAGCCTTTTCATGGCGTTCCTTCATCTCGTCAAAGGCTCCAATGATTTGCGTCACAAGCGATTCGACCATAGCCACATCTTCCTTGCGAGAGAGGATATCCATTTGCGTGGCCACGCCGCTGAGGTTTTCCCGAGTCTCAAGAATTAACGCCTCCAGAGTGTCGATGTGTTCCTTGCGCGAGATGCCATCAAACTGCGAGGCGATACCGCTGACGCTCTCCCGTGCCTCAAGAACCATGGTCTCCAGGGAGTCGATGTGGTCCTTGCGAACGGCTTGCTCGCCCTCAATGAGATCGTCAAGACGTGCCTTGGTATTGCGGAGGATCGTCTCAATGGCTTCAACGTCTTCCCTTGACGCCGGGTCTGTGCTCAACGGAGCTGGTGGCGGAGGAGCGGCAGTCTCCTTGGTTGCCAACTCGTTCACGGTGTCCTGAATCTTACGAATGCTCTCCTCCAGGACCTCAAATGGCTCTCGATTCGGCTCTCGGTTTGGCATTTCAGCAATGGATGCCGCAACGTCATGGAGGGTTTTCTCCATATCAGCCAGGTCTTCCTTTGAGAGAGAGGTAACGACGGGCTTCGGCGCCGATTCCATGGCTTCAACCTTGATGCCAAGTTGCTTGATGAGAATCTCGAGATTCTTGATGTCGTCGTTCTTCAACGTCCCCTCGACAGGAATTACAGCGTTCGCATTATTGTCGATGGTAGCCAGAGCCCGGTCGTTCCTGGTTTCCTCGCGGAGGGTGTCGATTTCGGATCGCACCGTATCTAATCCTTCCTTGAGAGCATCGAGAATCTCATCGTTGGCTGTCAGATCTGCGGGCTTGTCGCGAAGGTTGTTGATGCTCGCTCGGATGTCGCCAAGTCCTTCCTGCAATGCGTCCAGAATCTCGGTGAGCCCAGCGATCGGCCGTGTGCTGATCTCTGAGCGGAGACTGCCTAGCCCATCATGGAGAGCATCAAGAAGCTCCTTGTTGTTACCCGGCTGTGGGAGCACTGGGACCAACGACGAGTTAACCGCGTCTCGGAGAGACTCGATCTCTTCTTTGAGCATGGCTCTGGAGCTGTCGGAGGACCGTTTGACGAGCTCAGCCAGTTCGTCACGGAAACTGTCCAGAGTACGAAGGAGTTCGTCCGTGACCCGTTCTGAGTCCGCTTCGCTCTTTGCCCGGTCGAGATAGTCTTCCATGTCCAAGCGAAGATTCTCAAATCCATCCTTGGTTGCGTCGAGGATGCGCTCGGTGTCCCGGACGTTGGCTGCCAGATTCTGTTTGGTTTCCTCCGACGCAGTCTTGATCTCGGCTTGCAAGAAGTCCCTGATCTCATGAAGACGGCTGGTGACTTCGTCACTATTGCCTCCTGGAGCGACGAGTGCGGTAGACTGAATTGAGGAGAAGTCGAATGCCTGGAGCTCCTTCTTCACTGCATTGCCGATATCGGCAGAGAGGTCCAAAGAGTCGAGACCACCCTTGACTGCGTCAACCACATCGACAAGGGTCAAGTCGGACTGAGGCGCGGATGCGGTCGGCGTGGGGAAATCAAAAGTTTCCAGAACCCGCTTCACCGCATCTGCAACATCATTGGAGAGATCGGCCGTGTTGAGACCCTCTTTGACGGCGGCAACGACATCGCCGCGCGACAGGTCTGGCCGAGTAACGAGAGCAGAAGAGAAGTTGGAAAAGTCAAAGCCTTCCAGCGCCTTCTTCACTGCGTCCGTGACGTCCTTGGAGATGTCAAAGGACGCAAGCTCCGCCTTGACGGCATCAGCCACATCCACACGAGAGATATCGGCGCCGGGGACCAAGGCAGAGGAAGAGGCCGAAGAAAAGTCGAGGCCCTTTACTGCCTGCTTAACAGCGAGAGTGACGGTGTTGTTGAAGTCAAGACTCTCAATACCCTCCTTGACGGCGTCGGCGACATCGACCCTCGAAAGATCGGGCCGGGGGATGGAGACAGAGACGGCAGCCGAGAACTCGGATGACTGGACTCCTTGCATGACGGCCTGAAAGACGCTCGCGGGAAGATCGAAAGTTTCAAGACCTTCCTTGACAGCATCGATAATGTCAGATGACAAGTCGAGCGACTTGAGCCCCGACTTCACTGCGTCGGACACGTCCCCTTTTGACGCGCCCTGGGGGACCAGAGCATTGGAGTGGACGGCTGCAAAGTCAAATGCCTGCAGACCCTCGTTGACAGCGTCAAGCACATCGTCTCTGGTAAGGTCGGAGGCGGAAGGCTGCGGCGGCGGCGCAGGGAAGTCAAATGAATGGAGGCCCTCCTTAACGGCATCCAACATATCCTCCCGAGTTACCTCGGCGCCCATGGCTGAAGGCGCGACGGGAAACTCGAATTCCTCCAAGCACTCTCTAACAGCCTCGAGGATCTCGTCCCTCGACAGGGTGGCGGGGGTCTCGACCTTGGGAGGCTGGTAGTGTTTGAGACCGTCGATAACGGCCTGGAAGACTTCCTCACTGGTAGCGCCACGAGGTCGGTCATCCCGAGGAGCATATGCGCGGAGGCCCTCCTGAAGGCAGGCAAGCACCTCATCTCGTTCTAAGCCGATCTGCTGGATCTCGATCTCGGGTTTGTATTTCTCCCAGGCATCCTTGACAGCATGGATGACGTCTTCTCTGCGGAGGTCGGGAGTTCGAGGTTTGGTTGCCTGCGTGTCCTTGAGAGCGGCCCGCACGCTGTTGTAGATCTCCTTGTAGTCAATCGAGGAATCCCGGGCGGTGCTGGTGGCAGCCGATTGGCGGCGGTGCTCGCGAAGGAGGCTGTTCATCTGCAGGTGCATCTCAGCCAGACCCTCCTCAACGACCTTGGTCATCTCGGCCTTGGTCACGGCCTCGGGTTCATCAAGGTTCTTTTCGGCAACCTCGTCCAGTCTCCGGCCGATCTCGCGCCCCATGCCCAGGACTTCGCCGCGGAGCTCCCGGACCAGAGCCTTGACTTCGGCCGTCAGACCGCCGCCTTGAGCGACGCTATCCTTGACACCACGGACAGCCTTCAAGACGTCGTCGTTGAGGATATCAGCACCCCGCGATGTCCGGCCTTCTTGGCCTGGGAGCAGCCGTGAGCCCTGCGAGGCAGAGGCGGCGGTATGAAGAAAATCGAGGGCTCCTTGCTGCGACATGTCATCGTCGACGCCAAAACTCCAGTTGCGGTCTCGAGTCCCTCCACTGGCGCCAGCCCCTCGACTTCCACCAGCGGCAGGGACAATAGCGTGCTGCTGGTTGGACTTGACCAAGCGGACGAGCTCCTCAACCTTTCCGGCCGTGGCCATGCCGGAAAGCTTGTCGGCCAACTCCGCGAGGCGGCCGAGGAGCGTGTCCTGGCCTTCCTTGGTGCCCATCTCGCGGATGATCTTCTCCAGAAGAGCAACGGTGGCGGGTGAGGGAGAAGGCGCGTCGGAGATGAGAGATGGGGTGCTTAGCAAGGACTCCCTGTCAAATGAGGCAGCAAAGCTGGATGGAGACGGTATTCGCGGCAGCGAGAATGGCCGGGGGGCTGACTTTGACGTCTGAGTCGGAGACGAGGGCTGGTGGTGTCTTCCCTCCAGAAGCAGGGGCCCTCCATAGGGGTCTCGGGTAGCAGAGGGCCGCAGCTTCGCGTCCGTCATCAGTTCCCGGAGGCTTTTTCGGATATCCTCGTCGCGGGTATTTGTGGCTTCCTTCAGGCTCAGCAGATCGGTGGCATTGTCTCTGCTTCGCCTGCTGAGCAGCGACATTTCTTTCTGGAGCGTGGTCGCAATGTTGGTCAGGGTGAGGATCTGATCTGACAGTGCGTCAAAAGGCTGAGGAGCCTTGACCAGCGCTTTGGCGCCGTTGGTGATGCTGGCCAGAGGAGCCTCGGGCTCCCTCGGGGCGGGGGTGCTGCAATTGCTCTGGGTGCTCATGTTTTGCAGCGCCAGCATGGTTGCGGACTGAGGGGGGGTGTTCTCGCCCAGGATGCTTTGATGCGGCCTTCGCACAATCGGACGGATGATGGGCGTCAGACTGGGACCTGGGGTTGGAGTGCCAGCGGTCGACCGTTCCTGCTTGTCTTCCTTTGGCTCGGTGAAGACGTCCCTGGTGTCCCTGGTGTCCTTCCGCTGAGGCGTCGTTGGCCTCTCCATCTTCTCGGGCGATCGTGGTGTGGGCTGGAGGGAGTCGCGGCCAGCCTCAATCAGGAGGCTGATGTCCTTGACCGAGGACTGCATGCGGCGGTGGGAGGGCGGCCGCAGGGCGGGTCGCTCTGGGGAAGAGTCGGCGGCGCGCTTCGGCAAGTGCGGTACCAATGCGGCGCTCTCACGGGCCTTCTCAGCCATGGCAGCATGGGCCGATTGGATAGCACTCGACGTTCCTGTGCGCGAGACGCCGGGAGACTGCGGGTTCAGAGGCAGTGGAGGCGGTGCCCGCTCGGGGTCGGAGCTATCCCACCTGTTGATCATTAGCGTGCGCCAAAGGGTCGACATGACATGGCCGTGGGCGGTTGGTTTGCAAGAGTGAACGTCTGTGACTCTGCGAGATGGAGGAGGGGCAAAGCGATATGATGGTGATGACATACATTGGGACCAGGGCACGATGATCCATAGATCCGGAATGCTGGTGTTTCAGCGGCCTGTCCATGTCGCGAGGGGCGTCCCTCTCGATGGCCGGCATTGTGGCGACGGGTTGGCGATAACACTAGAGGTTGGAGATGTGTGTTTATCTTGGGATAGTGGATGAGGAGGGGAGCCGGGCGGAATGTGATGCTTGGTGGAATGCGATGGTGGTGCGATGATGCGGTGCGGGTATCTTTTAGAATCAACAAGCGAGGGAGACTCTCGCTTGCCCTTGAGTCCCAGACTCTGGAAAAACCAAGAATGAAAGGTTGCAAGTGAGAGCAATGTCGGGGATGCTTCTGCAGGGTATAACGGGGTATTGTTATTAAAGTTGTGTCTGCTGCGGAGGGGAGGAGATGGGACGGGGAGCTCCCTGCAGACCTCAGCGGCAAGACCCTGATTTGAGCCCTGCGTTGGCGCTCTGCGAGCCAATTGCCTGTCATTGCCCTGTCCTGTTGTTGATTGTTTGGGTTTCCCGAGCAACGCCGCCAGCGCGACCGGGGTGCTTCCCTGCTGCCCCTCCAAGGCAAGACGCACGGACGGCGGGAGCTCCCGTAGGTCATTGATGCCGAAGCGACTCCACGGCCTGGAGCCGCAGCAGGCTCTCAACCAAGATCCCGTTGCATTTGGGTATCAGGAAAAAATATGCAAAAAAGGAATCATAGGAAGAAATGGAAGAAAAGATATCGGTGGCCATTATCTCGGAAGAGGGCAGGAATGATATATTTGTGCATGCATCAGCAACTTCATCCTCTGTGTCAAGCGACACACGCTCGAGACGTTGAGCATGCCTGAATGGTCAACCTTGATTTACAGATTATTTTCCAAACAATCTCCATAGCCCAGAAACACAACTATGCCACAACTTTGGCCTCCGACTTGGCTGGCCGCTGCCCAAAGATGGTGCTCCCGACACGCACCTCGCCACTGCCCATGACGATGGCGCCCTCAAAATCCTCACTCATGCCCATGCTCAGCTCCAGCTCCCTGTCCAGCCCCAACTCTTTCACCACGAGATCTCTCTGCTCCGTCAGTAACTTAAAGTCCTCATTCTCATTCTCGGCCGTGGTCGCCACACTCCGCGCAATGGCGCCAATGGTCATCAGGCCCAACAGGTGCAGGTTGGGGCAGTCGTCGACGATGGACCGGCAGAGCGACACGACATCCTCTCCCGGCGCGCAGCCCGACTTGGAGTCCTCGCCCGAGGTGTTCACCTGGACGTGGATGTTGATTTTTGGGGTCTCGGGCTCGGCCTTGGTCTTCTCGCCGCGGTACTTGTCTAGCAGCTGGGCCTTCTTGAGGTTGTCGATGCTCGAGACGCACCAAAGATTGGAGATCTTGGCGAGGTCCTTGCAGCGACCTGTCAGGCCTGTGTCAGTCTCGGCGTTGCTAATGACCTCGTCATGAAAAACGTACCCGACTGTAGACCGCCAATAAAGTGCCACTGGATGGTTCGGGGCAATAGCTCAGCCTTCTCCTTCAGCTCTTGAGCGTAGTTCTCGCCAAAGTGCAGCTGCCGAGCCGACGACTCGTGCAGGGCGAGAATGTCGTTGGCCGGCTTGAGCTTGGAGACGGCCACCAACCGCACCTAGACAGGATAGATGTAAGACGTCGTCGTGGGAGGGAGGGGGCGGGAACTGGGATGCAAATGAAGCAGAAAAACATACTGCACGGCCCTTGGCCACTGCGGCCACCCTCTCGCTGACACCCTGCAGCTGCGAGATGAGAGCAGATGCCCGTGTCGGATCAATCTTCATGTCTGTCTCGCTCATGATGAATGAACTTGGAATGGGTTCCTTTCTTGTTCGGCGCAGGGACTGCAGCAGCCCAGGCCCACACTGAACCACACCCTGGCACGCTGGTTGTCCCCAGCTTTTGTGCCTCCTACTAAATCGGCACTGTGATGGTGGCCTTCAACGGCCAGGACTGAG
>FTIZ01751365.1_pt1 | contig 10276 bp, 6 predicted proteins | sample 1658381 | NCBI WGS metagenome assembly FTIZ01 (sample SAMEA3914822, study PRJEB12502) | metagenome | biome: forest; material: soil | place: USA | collected 2012-03-12 | depth 0.1 m
GCCGGCCGAGGCCTTCATCATGACCTCGGTGCCGGCATCGTCGTAGCCGGCGCCCAGAATCACAGCTACCGGCTTCTGGGAGTAATCGTGGCTCCCAAGCGCCGAAGTCGTCTCAACATCTTGGTCACCCCTGAAGATGGCGGGGATCTGGGTAATGCCAGCCTCGGGCGTCATGACAAACTGAATGACTGTATGCAGACGGATATGTCAGCTCCTGGTTTGGAATTACAGCGCAGACTGCGCTTTGTACGCCGGTTGAGTTCAGCAGTTCGGTGCACGCGGCAAGTCAACGAACCATCGAATTCCGGCTTGAGAGCGGCGATAACGCCGGCGCCAACAGCCTCTGTCTTGCCGCACAGAATAACGGGAGCGCCCATCTTCAGGAGTAGCGAAGCGGGGGAGGGCCGACTTGGGAAAGCAGAGCTGCTGGGAGAGTTGTGGTAGGGAACGGAGAGGAGCTCGCCTGATGGCCAGAATGGGTGAGTTAACAACGATTTCAACTGTGCCAGCAACCTATCATGTATTGGCGAAGGATTCGCGTGTTACGTGTGGCACAGTCACCCCGCTTTTTTCCCTCGGCGTAACTCACTCTTCCGAGATGCGAGATGACACTCTTCTGAGAGGCACAGTGCTGTGCCGCCAACCATGTTCCGTGTTCGCTACCTGTACGCGATCACATGTCCGCCCCCACCGCGCCGCATTTTACATATGTAGGTACGCTAGGTCTGACGGCACCGCATCGTGTGTTGATTTTTGGGGGCCAAGGGCTGGATTGCGTGAGGATCGAAGGGGGCTGAGTATGCCGAAACTCGAGAAAAGATCTCATTCCTCCCGAACGAGATCACTGGTCATTTGGTAACAGAAAATGAGCACGTTGAGATTATTCCTATCCTTGCCTGATGTCCTACGGCGCGACAAAACAACGGGAGACCGCGCCAACCCCCGGTAAGAGAGACCATCCCCAATCAAACCGGAATATGGTCAAAATATCGCAATAACAGGTGACTAGACACCTCGTCCTCACATCTGCCCTCCCGTATAATATTGATCAGCTGCTGGAACGCATGCTCCAGTCTCTCACTCCAATCATGCCGCTGGCGCAATATCTTCTCAAACGGTCTCGTGTCAAAGTTGCTGCCATCTTTAACCTCGATGCACTGGACCGCGCACAGGATCGTCATGGTCCTGACATTTGCGAATTGCGCAGCCAGAGCGAGCAGGTGAGATGGCGACCAGGCGCTGAACCGGGAAACCAAGTAGCACAAATGCACCAACGCGCGGTTGCTGTTGTTGGTAATGGCGATGGAGAGGGGGGTCTCGCCCGCTGCGGAGACCGCATACCTGTTGGCCTTGTAATCCACCAGCAAGAGCCGAACGAACTCATTCTTGTTGGTACGCGCTGCATGCATCAAGGGGGTGCGGCCGTCGACACCGCTTGCTTCGACGTCAGCGCCGTAGTTGAGGAGGGCACTGATCAATTTTGGGTCCGAGGCGTTGCGAGTTGCGCAGTTCAGCGGGCTGCCGACACGTTGACTCCCTGGGATTACGGGATCTGGCAGCGCCCCAGCCTTGAGCAGCATGCTGACGCAGAGGGTGTGGTTCTTTTCGGCGGCGTAGGACAGGGGGCCGGAGAACTGGCAGTCCAGGATGTTGGGGTCTGCTCCATACCGCAGCAGCGTAGCCAAGCTGCGGTCGTCGCCCCGCGCTGCAGCCCAGTTCAGGGCCGTCCGCCCCATCGCGTCCTCCCTGTCGACTTCTCCGGGATTCTCGGCGAGGGCCTGCTCCAGATCCTTGCCATGCAATTCGAGCACGATCAGGTGGAGGAGGGGGAAGTTCTGCTCTTCGACCCAGTCTTTGTTGGCGATACAGGACAGGTCGTCGACGACATCGCTTGGTAGACCGCCCATCATAAGGGCATTGGCTGCTTTGTTGCTCGGGCTGTTGTCGTGGAGTGCCTTGGGCCTTTGGATTACGTTAGTGTCTCTGGTAGCGATTGGAGAGTCGGGAGAAAAGGGGGCAACGGGGAGCATATCGATAGTCGGCATCTGCGCCAGCCCCGTGGAGGAACCGAACCATCTTGTACTGCTGAGAGTAAAGCGCCCACTATACCAACGTTAGAATGTGTCCATTCAAACAGGACAGAAGTACTAACCCGCATCAGCGAATACCCACGGGTCTCGCTCACGTCGCAGGGTGAGGCAGCCCCGCGGCCAAAGAGTTCCTGGAGGCCCCCAATGTTACCACTGATGGCGAAGCTGACGGCTGGGGCCGAGTCTGGAATCAGACGCAGGGTGCGAAGTTGCAACGATGGCCCGAGGTTCGCCTGATAACTGACATTGAACTGGACTATCCTGGACCACACGGCACGGAGAGGGAACCAGTATTCAGCAGACACCTGTGGAGACTGCGCCTTGGCACAGCTGGATGTGTCACACTGGATGCCGATGCCCGGGATCCCGGCATGCTCGAGAACCAACCGCCCCAGGACCTGGCTCACAAACGGGGGTATCGCCAATCTCTGCATCCCGTGACAGGCGCATTGGCACTGCGGCCGGCAAGCTCCTGCGCGACTGATTGAGCCAGGGCGAGCCTTCAGAGGGTGGCGAGCCAACGACGCGGAAGAGCCGTGATGAGATGGAGAGGTAGCCGCTGAATCCGCCCCCTTGTTAATAGCCGGTGAGAGATTGACACCTCTTTTCCCGTCGACTTGTTCTTGGATGCTTCGATTGGCATCCTTGAGCCCCTGATCAACCACCACCAAGAGGCGCGCCACATTCTGGTCGTGCGGCATACCTTCGTCGTATAGGTCGCCAATATCGGTTGGAAGCTTGATGCGACGACGCGCCCTCTCGTGAGTGCTTCTAGAGGTTTGCGTTAGAAATCAGGATGCACGCAAAGCGAGAGATACTGACGTAAACGGCCGGGAGGAAAGCATGTGCAGGGCAGCTTTTGTTTCTGCAAGGTCGCTCCGGATATCATGGACACGAGACAGGGTGACATCCTGGAACGAGCCACTCCAGCCCTGCGAGTCGCCGAACTTTTCACCTGGCTGGCGGGGCTTGGATAGTGCTTGCAGCAGCCCAGCCGTTCCGGCTATTGTTTCCAGGGCCGAATTCCAACGTTGTTCGATTTTGGCTTGCATTCCGAGCGATTGGTTGGTGGGATAGCAGTGGGTTGGTTCTCAGACAGGTTGACACAGAAAGGGGTAGCATCGAGCGTTGCCGTTGGTAGAGTCCAGAGATTAGTTCAGGACAGACACCAAGATCGCGGCGTCGAGCCCGTAATAAGGAATTGAACGCGGGGTCATTGTCTCTTTTGGGGAATCGCGGTGGCAGACTGCAGTTGGTGGCCTGTCTGGTCGCGTGACCAATGCAGGGCGAGTCGATGAACCAACAACCCGTTTCACACCATCCCCCTCACCAACCGACCATGCCAACCACCCATGTGCGAGAACTTCATTGTCCATGTAAGGTAACAATCGCTCTGCCCCGATGGATGATAACTGCTCCTAGAATCCACCGATTGTAGACCTCTCTGCAACACTGTCGTGATGTTCGAGAGCTAGATAACAAGATAAACAACTGGCCACGAAACACTATACACAACACGGAGCACAACGGAGTACGACGTCACCCTGGGCCCCGATCGTGATTGGGGAACGAGGTCTGAAGTACGGGACACATGCCTCCTCCAGTGGCCAGGCAGGTCTGGTCGAGCAAACCATACTGGGTTGAAGTGAAACTGACCAACCAGGTCGGCGGCCAACCAACCTGGTCCCGACCAAACCCTCCGGAGAAGCCACCTAGGCCACCCTCTCCTGATGCACCAAGACCGGTGTCATCTCCTCCTTCAACCCAAAAGAACACACCCCGCTGGCCCCGCACAACCCGCTCATATTCTCCCCAACAACAAACTTTTCCGTCCCCGCAAACACCACATCCCCCTTCACCAGCTCAAACCGCAATTTAAAATCGGTCGTAGGCGACGGATTGGTCCCATCTGACTTCAACATCTGAAAACTCCACTTCCCACCGGGCGTGTCAGAGCAGTTGTTGACCACGCCGTACGGCGGCTCGTCGTAGGTCCATTTGCCGGTGCAGATAGCCACGGAGACGGCGGCGTCGTTCGGGTCGGAGATTGTGGCGTTGATGGTGCTCCAGATGGAGCTGCCGGGGCGGCCGGATGGGGAGAAGGTGGTTAGGCGGGAGACTTGCCAGGGCTGGAGCGGAGGGGTTGCGGTTGTGAGGGCCGCGAGGGTGAGGGCGAGGAGGGGGGTTGTGAGCTGCATGTTGGCAGAGCTTCTTAGACGAATGGGTATCATGAAGGGTTGGTTGCCCAGAGAGAGAGAGGAGATCACGAGAAACGTAGCAGAGTTTATGTGCCAGCGACAGACCTGCGCCCCTGAGTCGAGGGAACGTTACGGATGAGATGATGACCCGAGACGAGCTGAGGTCTCCTTCCGGGTTATTGGATCTGCATCCAAGAATAGCCAGTTCGTAACGATCGGGTGCGCTCCGCCAGTCGTTGAGTCGGACAACATCGCGGCTAAACCGCAGTGTAACGCCTCGGACGCGTGCACCCGTCCGTCTGCGCAGGTTCCAGGTCCGAATGGTTTGGTAAAGCTTGGTGCTACGATAAGACCAGAAGCTTGGGGTTGGCGGGTGGCGCAACTGTCATAGTCAACGGGCCAAACGTCGGTTTTGACCTAAGGGTTGTCAACATGCTGAGAACCAACCAAGTGAACGAAGCGCCTTATCCCAAGCCAATTCCTTGGCTAACTTCCACTCGACAACTGTCACAAGTAAAGAGAAGTTGTTCAATCAACTTCCAAGGCCTTGGTGGTTCATGCAATGTCATTAGAATCGTCTCAACTAGTTAGTCTTCTCCAGCACTTCGGCCAGATACGACAGCACCCTCTTCACGAGGAACGCCCGTGGCTCAGCCTGGTCATCGTTGCTCAACGCATGCGAGGCATTCGGTATCAACCCGCTCCTCTCCTGGTCCCATATTTGCGCAGCCCCGTTGTGATCCGTAACCTTCCTCCACCTCGCCAGCACCGCCTCCTTGTTCACCCACTCCGGGACCGACTGATCAGCCCCCGACATCAGCACCATCAGCTTATGCTTGAGCAGCCCCTGCTGACGGATCATGCCAAACGTCTTGCCCAGCTGCTCCTCGCCCAGGTCTGAGCTGAACATGTCGTCCTCTGCTGGTGCTTGCGGGCTCTCCGGGCTGACGAGGCTCAGGAACCGCCGGCAGCTGACCGGCGTGTTGGATGGGTAACCGAATTGCCTGGTCAGGGCTATTGGGAGCATGGTGTCCCACGGCCCGCCGTTGGTCACCCCTTCTTTGGCCAAGCTCACGAGCTGGTTGTACACCTCGCGGAGCTCCGCCGGTGTCCTGCCGAGGAACCCTTCCTTGACGATCAACTGAACGGCCTCACGGTCTGAGACGGGTGCTTGCATGATGCCGCCGTCGAGGACCGGGCGTGTGACGTGCTCCAGCCCCCGGTCAAAAGCGGGCGTGCTGGTGTGCGGGTTGGGCCGCGACAGGTAGTGCAGGACGCATTGGCTGCCGGTGGAGTGGCCCATGAGGACGATCCGGTTGCCGGCGCCGAACTTGGACCGCTTGTACTCGTTGATGTGCTCAATGCATTGGGCAATCTCGTCCGTGTCGCGGTCCAGGTGGCCAAAGCCCCATGATTGGTAGGCCGAGGTGAGGTTCACTGAGAAGAGGGACCACGAGGTGGGTTCCAGGCCGGCGACGACATCAGCCACATACGACGTCGTGGCTAAGCCGTCGCCCAGCCCGCCGACAAAGAGGATGCTGTGTGGCTTGGGAGCGTTGCCGGATGTGAACTCGAATGCGACCAGCGTCTCGGTCTGAGCGAGTCCCTGTCAGTCAGTCACATCCAACCGAGCATCGTATGACATGCGGGACAGGGAACCGAACGCACAAAGTGATGCAGGATGCCCGGGGAGCCACGTCTCGGCCAGAACTTGGAACCCATGGTGCTAACAGGAATACTCGAGGGGTCGGATAGGTCGAGGGCGATTGAGAGGCTTGCGGTGGCTGGGATTTCGGTGACTGATGGCTGGTTCAGGGCTTCGAGGGCGGCTGGGGGACACGGAGAACCACTGCGGGCGACTGGATTCGGGGGAGGAAACATGTCCTGTGGGTGTTGTCGACCGTGCTGAACCAAGCAACCAGCTCCGCTGGGACAAGAATAGCAGGAATAGCGAGGCCCGTTCTTAATTCGCGCATCGGCCCGACATCGGGCTCGTGAACAGAGTAGAACATGGGGCGCGTTTGGTTCGGCACAATGATGGCCCAAGAGGCAGAGGCAACGAGGGGTCAGGGCCAAGGCGAGGGGCCGGGAGAAGACTCTGCGCCCCCGGCTGACTGGAGAATGCGCCGAGCCCCCACACATGAGCTGATCTGATTGATAAGATTATGTGGCCGAAATGCCGGACAGGGGTCGTGCTGAGAGCTCCAGCCGAGGGAGCCAGGGGCGGAGCCGATGTGTCATGAGAAACGGTTTGCTGCTGGCCCCCCTTGCCCACATCCGACCTTCCGTCTTTTGCCGCGGAAGAACAGAAGGAGGGTGCAAAATTCAGTCGTATCCCGGGTACCCGGTGCGCACCCTGATGGGGCGTGTTCCACGGCGTGTGGTGTGGCAGGGAGGACCATGGCCGAGTCAGGTTGACCAGGGGGTGAATGGTGTGGTTGCCATGCAGCGGAGCCAGAGACCCGCCCAGATGTCGAGCACCGTGAAGAGATTACTGTGTACTTGTCGACCCCTAGCGGCTCCGGGCCATGGCGTGTGCCGTTATCTGATCCGTCGACGCCCCATCTCGACCCCATCTCGACCCCGTCCCCTGTCCATCAGTCCCTGATACGTTTCCTGCTCCACCTGCAGTCCTCCCTCTGCCGTGGACCTCAACGCTCTGCATGCTCGCGATGGCCGATCTCGGTTACATCGCATTTCCTCCGCCTGTGGTTTCAGCAAGCAGCGTGCAATTTACTGCTCCCGCGACTTGGAGGGTCGCCCGCTGCTCCATGCCATGCCGGAGGGCGTCCAGGACGGACAGGTCCGCGCTCCGCGCTCCACCGCAGTCCACATGGCCCTCGCGAGTGGCGGCCGCGGTGGGTATGACAGGACATACACATACTCTCCCGTAGATTCCCACGTGCGTGCCGCTGTTGTCTTTGATCAATGCAACACCGCCACGAGATCTGGCTGCTGCTGGCCGTTCCGTCCACATCCACACTGCAATGAAGAACCTTTTACGCAACGTACGGTCGGCGATCCGTCGGCGGCGTCATGCCCGCCAAATTCCGGCCCGAAAGGACTCGCTCCAGGGCTCGGATACCCAGGAGGACGAGCGGGCCGGGCTCGAGAAGGTCGCCGTGGTCCCGACGACTGCCGAACTCTCCTCCACCTCGACACTCGCAGCCATAACCGAGGAGACACTGCTCGTATCATGGCTGCTGGTACTCCTGCGCTCCCGGGACGACACTCAGTTCACCTGCGAGTGGGCTTTCTGCGGCGATGAAGACGGCGCCGGCGGTGAGCCGGTGAGCTCGGTGAGCTTGGATGTCTCATCCGTTGTCCCCGGCCTCCAGACCACGGTCGAGCAAGCATCTGCCGCTATCTCTCAACACATCACATCGGCTCTGCCAAAGGCCGACTCCTCTCAACCAAGGCCAGTCTCACTCTTGTTGAGCACTGGTTCCTTGACTAAGACTACCAAGGGCGTCAAGAACGATGAGGTAAGTCGAATCATTTGCAGTACTTGTCGATGACAGGCACTGACACTACCTTAGCCTCTTCTTCACATCGAGGCTCGTGTCGATGGAGGTTCCCTCCAGGCCCGGCCAGTCTGGAACAGCGAGGACATGCTGCCGTTCACCGTGACGCGCCATGTTGAGAATCTCTCCGACTCAGTCAAGTTGTGCCTCTCCAATCCAGGGGCAACAATTCAGAGCCTCCTTGGGCCGACCAGGCATGATCTCGAGCAGATCTGGGGGTGGAACCATGTCCGGCCAACGACCTACGACTGCTGCATGCACGACGTCATTTCCGAGGGCGCCCGCCAACGACTGAACAAGGAGGCCATCGCATCCTGGGACGGCAACCTGAACTACGGCCAGATCGACCACTACTCGACCCACCTGGCTCACCTACTCCAGACTCAGCTCGGCGTCCAGCCCCACGACTTCGTCCCCGTCTGTTTTGAAAAATCCCGATGGACAGTCGTCGCCGTCCTCGCTGTCATGAAGGCCGGGGCCACCATGGTTCTCATGGACCCGACGCTCCCGCTCGCTCGTCTCCAGAACATGGCCATCCAGGTCGGCGCCAAGGCCATGGTCACTTCGCGGAAGCAGCACGACCTGTCGACCTCCATCCTGCCGGACGGGAAGTTGGTCACCGTGGAGGAAGAGGCGTTCGTGTCCGTTGCAACCACGGCCTCCACGCTGCCCCCGCTGGCCCAAGTATCCCCCGACACACTAATGTACATTATCTTCACCTCCGGCAGCACGGGCACACCCAAGGGCGTCAAGATCTCGCACCGCAGCTACTCCAGCAGCGCCTACCCCCGGGCTGCGGCAGTTGGATACACCGAAGACTCCCGAGTGCTCGACTTCGCCTCCTACGCCTTCGACGTCAGCATCGACAGCATGCTGCTCACCCTGGCTAACGGCGGCTGCCTCTGCATCCCGTCGGACGAGGACCGGCTCAACGACATCAACCAAGTCATGCGGGACATGCGCGTCAACTACGCCGGAATCACACCCTCAATGGCCCGGATTCTGGACCACGACGTCATCGCCGGGCTCAGCGGCCTTGGTCTCGGAGGCGAGGCCGCCGCCGCCAGCGATGTTAACCGCTGGGGACAGCAGACCCGCATCATCATAGGGTACGGCCCTTGCGAGTGCACCATCGGGTGTACTGTCAACAGCAGCGCTGCCAAGGGGAGGGACTACATCTCCATTGGACCTGGCAACGGCGCGGCCATGTGGATTGTTGATCCCGACAACCATGAAGTACTCATGCCGCTCGGTGCCGTGGGCGAGTTGCTGGTCGACGGCCCCATCGTCGGCCAGGGCTACCTAAACGACCCGGAGAAGACGGCCGCGGCTTTCATCGAGGATCCTTCTTGGCTTACCGCCGGCCATGGGAACTTTGCTGGTCGTAAGGGCCGTTTGTACAAGACCGGCGATCTTGGGCAATACGACCCCGACGGTTCGGGGGAAATCCTGTTTGCCGGCCGCAAGGACACTCAGGTGAAGCTGCGTGGCCAGCGTGTCGAACTCGGCGAGATTGAGAGCCAGCTCCAGGCCAGGCTTCCGGCGGGCACCTCTGTCATCGCCGAGGTGATTATCCCAGGGGGTTCCGCCAAAGGCCAGCCGACGCTCGTGGCGTTTGTTGCCCCCCAGTCTACTCACGGGCAGGATGCTGAGCTGGAGGCCGCGCAGCTGAGCAAGGAGTTGCGTGAGGCGCTGACCAAAGCGGATGCCGAGATTGGGGAAGTGCTGCCGCGGTACATGGTGCCTACCGCCTACATTCCCGTCGGCCGGATCCCGACTTTGGTGTCTGGCAAAACCGACAGGAAGAAGCTGAGGCAGTTCGGTGCCACGGCCGACCTGCGGCAGTTGACGGCGGCTGAGCAGGCGACACCGGCGGCGGAGGTTGAGGTTGTTGACCGCCCCCTGAACGACATGGAGGAGCGTCTGCGACAGGCATGGGCCGTGACGTTGACGGTTGACGCGGCGGGCATCCGGCTCCAAGACAACTTCTTTGCACTTGGGGGTGACTCCCTAGCGGCGATGAAGCTCTCGACGATCTGCAGGGACCAAGGGCTGGATTTGAGTGTCCTCAGCACCTTTGGCCACCCCACTCTCCTGGCCATGGCTGCGGCTGTTGTCGATCTGTCCGAGTCTCAAGCCACCCCTGAAGCCCAACGGCAACCTTTCTCTCTCATAACGCAGCCCCGTGAAAGCGCCATCCTCCAGACAAGCCAGATCTGCGGCACCGAACCAGACACCATCGAAGACATCTACCCGTGCACGCCCACCCAAGAATCGCTGTTCACCTTCTCCATCAAGTCAACAGAGGCCTACATTGCTCAGCGCGTGGCCCTCATCCCGTCCCATATTGGCCTCGACGCTTGGAGATCCGCCTGGGAGCAGGTCGTCGCCGTGACCCCCATCCTTCGTTCCCGCCTAGTTCAGCTCGGCGACCATGCGAGCCTCGGCCAGGCCGTGCTCAAGG
>FTIZ01005326.1_pt3 | contig 10266 bp, 12 predicted proteins | sample 1658381 | NCBI WGS metagenome assembly FTIZ01 (sample SAMEA3914822, study PRJEB12502) | metagenome | biome: forest; material: soil | place: USA | collected 2012-03-12 | depth 0.1 m
GGCCCTGACCGCCGGCGGCACCCAGGCACAGAAGGACCTGTACCTGCCCAAGCTGATCAGCGGCGAATGGTCGGGGACGATGAACCTGACCGAGCCGCACTGCGGCACCGACCTCGGCCTGCTGCGCTCCAAGGCGGTGCCGGCGGACGACGGCAGCTACAAGATCAGCGGCCAGAAGATCTGGATCTCGGCCGGCGAGCACGACTTTACGTCCAACATCTGCCACCTGGTCCTGGCGCGCATCGAGGGCGCCCCAGCGGGCGTCAAGGGCATCTCGCTGTTCCTGGTGCCCAAGTTCCTGCCCGACGCCGACGGCCATCCCGGCGAGCGCAATTCGCTGCAATGCGCCGGCCTTGAGCACAAGATGGGCATCCACGGCAATTCGACCTGCGTCATGGTCTACGAGGAGGCCAAGGGCTTCCTGCTGGGCAATGCCAATGAGGGCCTGAAGATCATGTTCTACATGATGAACGCGGCGCGTTACGGCGTCGGCCTGCAAGGCCTGGCGATCGGGCATGCGGCCTATGTCGCCGCGGCGCAGTTCGCCAAAGACCGGCTGCAGGGCCGCGCCCTGACCGGGCCCAAGTCGCCGGAACTGCCGGCCGACTCGATCCTGGTCCATCCGGACGTGCGGCGCATGCTGCTGGAAAGCCGGGCGCTGATCGAGGGCGGCCGCGCCTTCCTGATCTGGCTGGCGCTTCAGGCCGACTTCCAGCACGTCGCCGAGGACGAGGCCGGGCGCGACAAGGCCTCCGACTACATGGGCCTGCTGACGCCGGTCATCAAAGCCTACCTGACCGAAAAGGGCCTCAAGGTCACGTCGGACGCCATGCAGGTGCATGGCGGATCGGGCTTCACCGAGCATTTTCCGGCGTCGCAGTACATGCGCGACGTGCGCATCACCCTGATCTATGAGGGCACCAACGGCGTCCAGGCGCTGGACCTGGTCGGCCGCAAGTTGCCGTCGAAGGGCGGCCGGGCGATGCAGACCTTCCTGGGCGAGATCGACGCCTATGTGACGGCGGAAGAAGCCGGCTCACCGGTGCCGGACTATGTGGCGGCGCTGAAGGCGACCAAGGCCAGGCTGATGGACGGCACGCTGTGGCTGATGCAGAACGGCATGGGCAATCCCGACAATGCCGCGGCGGGGTCGCTGGACTACCTGCACCTCTTCGGCCTGACCTGCATGAGCTATATGTGGGCGATGATGGCCAAGGCGGCACAGGAAGCCATTGCCGGCGGCGCGACCGATCCGGTCTATGCGGCCAAGCTGAAGGTCGGCCGGGTCTTCCTGGAACGCATCCTGCCCGACGCCGAGGCGCACTTGGCCAAGATGAAGGCCGGCGCCGAAGGAATCATGGCGCTGGAAGACGAACTGTTCTAAAACGTGAAAAGCCTGAGACTTTCTATTGAAGTCTCAGGCTTTTCAATTTCGGCATTTATTATGTTTCGGGGTGCAGGGGCCAATGGCCCCTGCGCTTTTTACGTCAGGCGCCCAGTTGCTCCAGCACGTATTCGGCCGACGACACCTTGAATTCGCCCTTGCCTTCGACGAACAGTTGCTCGACCGCGCCGTCCTTGACGATCATGGCGTAGCGCTGCGAGCGCGGGCCCATGCCGAAGCCCGACCCGTCCAGCTCAAGCCCGACCGCCTTGGCGAAGTCGCCATTGCCGTCGGCCAGCATCACCACCTCGTCGGCGATGCCCTGGTCCTTGGCCCAGGCCTTCATCACGAAATAGTCGTTGACGCTGATGCAGGCGACGACGTCGACGCCCTTGGCCTTGAAGTCGGCGGCGTGGTCCTTGAAGCCCGGCAGGTGGCGCGCCGAACAGGTCGGCGTGAAGGCGCCCGGCACGGCGAACAGGACGACGGTCTTGCCGCCGAAGAAGTCCTGCGTCGACACGGGCTTGGGGCCCTCGGCGTCGACGAGGGTCAGGGTCATGTCGGGGATACGGTCACCGGCGGTCACGGTCATGGGGCGCTCCTTAAGCTGTGACGCGGGTCTCGCCCACGCCGGATCAAAATTCGATAGGGATGGCGTCACGGAAAAGCGAAATCTGTTTCTCAGGACAGGCGCCTGTTTATCGGCTATGCTCCGATTGTCAAATGCCGTTGCGTGACTTCGCCCTCCCCCTCGCCGCAAAGGTTATCGCCTCATGCTCGCTTCCGCCGAAGATCACGTCTCGTACCAGGGCAGTCTGCTGATCGCCATGCCGGTGCTGCAGGACCAGTCGTTCGACCACACCGTCATCTACCTGTGCCAGCACGACGAAACCCACGCCATGGGCCTGATCCTCAACCAGCCGATCGAAGGCCTGGACTTCGGCCGCATGCTGCGTGAACTGGGCATCTCGCCGGGCCGGGCGGACGGCGATCGCGGCCTGGCGGCCAAGACCATCTTCCGCGGTGGTCCCGTACAGAACGATCGCGGCTTCGTCCTGCACACCCCCGACTACCATATCGACGACATCACGCTGAACCTCGGCCCGCCGACGACCTTCAGCGCCGCCGCCCCGCCCTTCGCCGAGATGAGCGACGGCGTCGCGCTGACGGCCACCCGCGACATCCTGGTCGACCTGTCCAAGGGCACCGGGCCGCAGCACTCGCTGATCGCGCTGGGCTATGCCGGCTGGGGGCCCGGGCAACTGGAAAACGAGCTCAGCCACAATGCCTGGCTGATCGCGCCGGCGACCCAGGACCTGATCTTCGGCGAACCCGAACTGTTGTGGTCGCGCGCCCTGGAGCGGCTGGGCGTGCAACCCGGCCACCTGTCGAGCGTCGGCGGAACCGCCTGATATCCCTGCCCTTTCCCTAAGTCGGCGACGTTTTTCGGTCGCCGGCTTTACATCGGCTCGAATCACGGATATTAAATATCCATGATTATTCGATCCCAAAGGAGCCTCCCATGAGCCGCATCGATTACGTCCAGCAGTCCCCCGACCTGTTCAAGGCCTACCTCGCCTTCAGCCAAGCGCTGCGCCACAGCGCCATCGACGCCCGCACGCGCAACCTGGTGCAGATCCGCGTTTCGCAAATCAATGGTTGCGCTTTCTGCGTCGACATGCACGTCAAGGAAGCCAAGATCGAGGGCGAGCGCGAACTGCGCCTCTACCACGTCGCCATCTGGCGGGAATCGACGCTGTTCTCGGACCGCGAGCGCGCCGCCCTGGAATGGGCCGAGGCGCTGACCAAGCTGTCCGACCACGGCGTGCCCGACGCCCTCTACGACGCTGTGCGCGCGCAGTTCTCGGAAAAGGAAATTTCCGACCTCTCCTTCGCCGTCCTGGCCATCAACGGATGGAATCGCCTTAGCATCGGCTTCCGCGCGGTGCCGGGTTCGGCCGACGCTATCTATGGTCTGGAGAAAGCCGGCTTGAGCTGATGATTTTACGCAACCAGGTCGAATGGGCGCTGCACTGCTGTACGATCCTGGCCGGCCTGCCGCCGGAGCGTTATCTCGCGACCAAGGTGCTGGCCGAATTCCACGGCGTGCCCAAGGACTACCTGTCCAAGGCGATGCAGGCCCTGTCCCAGGCCGGCATCGTCGCCACCGTGCCGGGGCCGACGGGCGGATACCGCCTGGCGCGCCCGGCCGCGGACATTACCGTGCTGGACGTGGTCGAGGCCGTCGAAGGCCGGCGCTCGACCTTCGCCTGCACCGAAATCCGCAAGAACAATCCCTGCCGGCCGACGGATGCCTGCGACACCCGGCCCTGCGGCATCGCGCGCGTCATGTGGCAGGCCGACGAGGCGTGGCGGGCGTCGCTGCGCGCCGTGCGGCTGGGCGACATCATCGACGCCCTGCCCGAGGACGTGCCGGCCGAGCAGTTGCGCGCCAATATGGACTGGCTTCTGGCGCGAACTTAGGTTTTCCGCTTAATTGGCTGAAATCATGCCGATATCCTGGCCGAGCGACTTGGCCAGGAAGGTTTGCGCGTCGGCCGGCTTGAGCGGCCGCGAGAAGCCGTAGCCCTGGCCCAGGGTGCAGCCCATGCCCAGCAGGCGCTGCGACGCCGCCATGTCCTCGACCCCTTCGGCGACGACGTCGAGCCCCAGGTCGCGGCCCAGGGCCAGGATGGTCTTGACCAGCTTGGCCGCGGCCTCGTCCTGCATCATGGTGATGACGAAGGAGCGGTCGACCTTCAGCACGTCGAACGGCAGCTGGGCCAGGTAGCTCAGCGACGAGAAACCCGTGCCGAAGTCGTCCATGGCGATGCCGGCGCCGGCGTCGCGCAGGGCCTGCAGCACGCGGGCGGCCACTTCCGGATCGCGCATGACGTCGCTTTCGGTGACTTCCAGCTTCAGGCACTTGTTGGGCAGGCCGGCTTCGCTGATCAGGCGCGTCACGTCCTCGACCAGGGCCGGACGTTCCAGCTCGGGCGCCGACAGGTTGACGCTGATGAAGAAGTCCTGCGGCAGGGCGAAGGCCTCGCGCCAGGCCTTGAGGGTCTCGACCGTGGTGTTGAGGATGATCGAGCCCAGGTCGCCCATCAGGCCCAGGTCGCGCGCCGCGCCCAGGAAGTTGTCGGGCGGGATCATGCCGCGCTTGGGATGGATCCAGCGCGCCAGGGCCTCGAAGCCGGCGATGATGCCGGTGTCAAGATTGACGATTGGCTGGAACCAGGCCTGGATCTCGCCGCTGACGAAGGCCTTGCGCAGCTCGGCCTCCAGGGCCAGCCGGGTCAGGCCGTCGCTTTCCAGGTCGCGCTTGTAGGAAGCGACGCCGCCGGCGCCCTTGGACTGGGCGAACTCGACGGCCATTTCGACGCGGCGCAGCAGTTCGGCCGGGTCGATCGCCGAGACGCCACCTTCGACCGAGACCGCGCCCATCGAAAAGGTCGGATGGATGTCGAAGCCGGCGATGGACAGGGTGCGTTCCAGCGCGTTGCGCATGCGTTCGGACACGCGCGGAAAGCCGCGCAGGGTCAGGACGGCGAATTCATCCTCGCCCAGCCGCGCCAGCAGGGCCGTGTCGCCGAAGGAGTCGCGCAGGCGTTCGGCCAGCAGGGCCAGCATCAGGTCGGCGCGTTCGTGGCCCAGCGCCTCGTTGAGGCGGCGGAAGCGGTTGATGTCGGCCACGACCAGGTCGTAATCGCCGGGCTGGGTCAGGCGCGCCCGCGTGGCGGCCAGGAACCCCTGGCGGTTCAGCAGGCCGGTCAGCGAGTCGATGCTCAAATCCTGCAGCGGCAGGCCATCGTCGGCGGCGCGGCCACGCGGCAGGCGGATGTCGCGGCTAAGGTCCGAAATAGTCCCCAATACACTGGTTTTGCTGGACTTATGACCGCGCAGATAAACCAGTCTGTGATCTTTCAGCCGCAGCACGCACTGCACGGCGTCCGGTTCCGAGCCCGGATGGGCGACGTGGACGTCGAGTGAAGCGAAGACCTGATCCAGGCGTTCGACCTCGCCGTCGGCCAGGGCCGGTTCGAGGTCGTCGAGATAGACGCGGTTCCACAGGGCCGGCAGGCCGAGGATCTTGAGATTGCCGCGGAATTCGAAACGCCGGGCTGGCAGGTCGTAGGCCCACAGCAGGGTGTCGGCGGCCTTCAGCGCGCTCATCTGCACGGCCGGAGCATCGAGGCTCAGCCGGGCGTCGACGTCGCGCGCCTCGGGCCTGTCGGCCTCCGGTTGCCGGTCTTGAGCGGCCATCAGCAGGTCATGGCCGGACTTCCCGCCTTCGCCGGATTTGGCATCGCCACCGATTTTCCAGCCGAAGAGGTTGCGTTCCGACATACTCTAAACCCGATTGCGTCCTGCACAGGCGCTTGGATTAACCGTAATTGGTTGATTTTGCCTTAGGGCATTGGCGTTTTCCACACCTCATTGCGGTGCGGGAAAGAAAGAATTTCAGCCACGGATGAACACGGATCACCGCTGCGCGGCGACACGGATGACCGGCGTGGTCGATCCGCCAGGGCTCATTCTGAAATCCGTGTGCGCGTAGCGCATCCGTGCCTTATCCGTGGCTAATTTTTCTTATGCCATAGCCGCCTTGGGACCAAGCAGGGCCGTCGCCGGTTGCGGCTGGGCGGCGATGGCGGCGCCGACGCGCCTGAGGTCGTCGAGCGTCACCGCCTCGACCTCGGCGGTCTCGTCCTCGAAGGCGTAGACCTTGCCGAAGCTGGACAATTGGCCGGCAAAAGCGGAACTGCGCCATTCCGTGTCCTGGAAGTTGAAGGCCAGACCGGTCAGGTATTGCGCCCGGGCACGTTCCAGTTCCTCGGGCCGCGGGTCGGCGGCCAGGGCAGCCACGACGTCGCGCGCCAGCCGGGTCAGTTCGGCCACGTCCTTCGCCGCGCAGCCGGCCGAAACACCCAGCACGCCGATATCGAGATAGGTCGTTGCCCAGGAGTCGATGTCGTAGGCCAGCCCCCGCTCCTCGCGCGCCTGCTGGAACAGCCGCGAAGCCATGCCGCCACCCAGGATTTCGCTGAACAGTTTCAACGGGATATTGTCCGGGCTGAGCCGGCCGGCTGTCTGCCAGGCCAGGGCGACATTGGCCTGCTCGATGCGGCGTTTCTGGACGCGGGTCTCGGCGGTGAACCGCGCCGGTTCGGGTTCGATCAATATGGCCTGGGGCGCCGGCACGTCGAAATGCGCGCGCGCCGCGGCCAGGGCGTCTTCGGGGGAGATGCCGCCGGAGACGCACAACACCATGCGCGACGGGGCATAGAGCGCCGTGGCATAAGCCCGCAAGGCGTCGGGCGTGACCGGTTTCAACGAGGCCTTGGTCCCCAGGATCGGCCGGCCAAGGGACTGGTGCGCGAACATAGCTTCTTGCAACAGGTCGAAGACGTGGTCGTCGGGCGTGTCGTAGGCCTCAAGCATTTCCTGCTCGACGACCTTCTTCTCGCGCTTCATCTCGATGGGGTCGAGCGTCGGCCGGAACATCATGTCGGCGACGATCTCGAAAGCCAGCGGCATCAGGGCGGCCAGGCCCCTCACCTCGAAGCGCGTATGTTCGTAACCGGTCGAGGCGTTGACGCTGCCGCCCCTGTGCTCGATGGCCTCGGCCAGCTGGCGCGTCGAACGCGCGCCGGCCCCCTTGAACACCATGTGCTCGAGCAGGTGCGCCCAGCCCGACTGGGCTTCGGTTTCGAAGCGCGCCCCGCCATGGACCAGGGCGGTCAGGGCGAAGGTCTTCTGGCCGGGCACCGGATCGACCAGCAGGCGCAGGCCGTTGTCGAGTTGGTAGAGGGTCTGGGTGGCGAGCACCTGATCAATCATTGCTGGGCTTGCCTTTGGCGGACAAAGGCGACGAAGATGCCAAGCATGATGAAGGCCAGCGAGAACCAGGTCAGGGCATATTCGAAATGGCGGTTGGGCAGAGGCGCGGTGACCGGTCCCTGCTGCAGGCCCGGCAGGCTGAGCTTCGACGCCGCAAGATCGAGGACCAGAAAATAGTCGGGGCGCAGCGGCGTGTGCCAGGCTGTGGCGATGTCGGGCGTATTGCGCGTGTACCACTCGCCGCTGGCCGCCACATTGACGGGGGCGATAACGCCCGGCTTTTCCGAGGGGCGCAGGCGGCCGACCGGCTCAATATTGACCGGAGCGCCGAGCGTCAGGCGGTTGACCGAAAAACCGAGGTCGATCAACAGGTTCGTCTCCGTCGGCAAGGGACAGGCGGTCAGGACGCGAAAGCCCGGCGTGCCATCCATCTCGGAATGCATATTGATCAGGTGCGCCGGATCGATCGTGCACGCCGGCAGGGTGACGGACCGCCAGGAGGGTTTGGGCTGGCCGAGCACGCTGGCCACCGGCACCGCCGGCATGGACTCGGTACGCGCCAGGTCGGCAATCAGGCCTTCCTTCCAGTGCAGGCGATAAAGCTGCCACACACCCAGGCCGTTCAAAAAGACGAAGGCCACGGCGACGGCAATCAACATGCCCCGCGGCGCGGCCTTTAAAAATGCCAGCATTATAAAGCCATTGCGGCGGCAGCGTTTCCGCTGCCGCCAGCCGGTTGGTGTGTGATCAATGCACGCCGCCGAAGACGACGTAGACGAAGGCGAACAGGAAGAGCCAGACCACGTCGACGAAGTGCCAGTACCAGGCGGCCGCCTCGAAGCCGAAGTGCTTTTGCGGGGTGAAGTCGCCGCCCAGCAGGCGCAGCAGGCAGACGATCAGGAAGATGGTCCCGATCAGGACGTGGAAGCCGTGGAAGCCGGTGGCCATGAAGAAGACCGAGCCGAACAGGTTGGCCGAGCCGTTCTGGTCCGCGCCGTCCGGCAGCAGGAAGAAGTGGAAGTTGTGGTCGTGGATGACTTCCAGATATTCCTTGGCCTGGACGCAGGTGAACAAAGCGCCGAGGATGACGGTCAAAAGCAGGCCGAGCTTGGCGCCCTTGCGGTCGCCCTGTTGCAGCGCGTGGTGCGCCCAGGTCACCGTGGTGCCCGAGGTCAGCAGCAGCAAGGTATTGACCAGCGGCAGTTGCCACGGATCGAGCGTTTCCACCCCCTTGGGCGGCCATACCGACCAGGCATCCTTGACTTCGTCGATGGCTTCGGCGGCGCCCGAGCGGTGGCCGTGGAACAGCGCCATCTCGAAGAACATCCAGAAGAAGGCCGCGAAGAACATCACTTCGGAGCAGATGAACATGATCATGCCGTAGCGCAGGCCGATCTGCACGACCGGGGTATGATCGCCGGCCTTCGATTCCTTGATGACGTCGCGCCACCAGCAGAACATGGTGAACAGGATCAGCGCGATGCCGACCCAGAACATGACCCAGTTGCCCTTGGCGATGCCGAACAGGCCGCGGATGCCGGTGACCAGACCCAGCGCCCAGACCAGCGCCGAGATCGAGCCGAGCAGCGGCCAGGGACTGGGATTGATGATGTGGTAGTCGTGCTTCACGCCGTGATGGGCCATGGTCTGTCTTCAACTCACCTGTTGCGCCGCTCATTGTCGGCGGACGTTGATCTGCAAGGCAAAAACCCTGTATCGGGTGTATGCCAATTTTCTTATAAACACAATGCAGCCGAAGCCGCATTTCGGGACCTTTTATTCCCAAATCTCCGGGCTTTTCCGAAGGCTACCTGGCGTCCTTCACCTCGAAAAAAGTATATGACAGCGTGACGTCGGGCAGGCCCTGGGTGTCGCCGTCCTTGATCAGCTTGGGATCGAGGAAATAGACCACCGGGAACGAGCGTGATTCGCCCGGTTTCAGGGTCTGGTTGGTGAAGCAGAAGCACTGCAGCTTCATGAAGTACGGGCCCATGGTGTCGGGCAGGATGTTGTAGCTGGCGCGGCCGGTGACGGCGTGGTCGGCGGTATTGGTCACCTGGAAATAGGCGATGTTGGTCTTGCCGACGCGGACGTCCTGATAGGGCGCATCCGCCTTGAACCGCCAGGGAATGTTCTGGGTATTGGCGTCGAAATGCACGCGCATCCGGCGGTCGGTGACGACGCTCGACGCTGCGTAGGCGCGCCGGGCCGTGCCGTTGACGCCGGTCAGTTCGCAGAACTTGTGGTACAGGGGAATGGCGAAGAAGGCCATGCCGCCCATGAAGACGGCCGCGGCGGCCAGGATCAGGACTAGACGGCCGTTCTGCTTCACGAGGCGCTGGCTCCGGCGGTGGCGGCCGGGACGTTCGACATCGTGTGGCCGGCCTTATAGTGCTTCATGCCCTCGGACAGGCGCGCGATCGAGATGACGAAGACCAGGACCACGAAGACGAACAGCGCCCCGCCGATATACAGGTTGCGCTTTTTCTGCGCCGCCTTGTAGGCGATCAGATCGGCTTCGGATGTCGGAACGTCAGTCATAGGTGCAGTCCCGGGAAGACGTGTTCGAGCAGCAGGGTGGCGAACAGCAGGGTCAGGTACAGGATCGAGAAGGCGAACAGGTTACGCGCGGCCAGCGCTTCCTTTTTGACATCATACAGCGACGCTTCGCCACCTTGCGGATGGTCGCCGGCCCGCGACAAAAAGACGCGGAGGGCGAGATAGAGGAAGACCAGGCCGCCGATAATGGAAATGGCGGCATAGGCGATGCCACCTAAACCGATAAAGGCCGGCAGGCAGGCGACCGGCGCCATGACCAGCGAATAAAGCAGGATCTGCAGCCGCGTCGACCTGGCGCCCTTGACGACCGGCATCATCGGGATGCCGGCATTGGCGTAGTCCTCGGTCGTATAGAGCGCCAGCGCCCAGGAGTGCGGCGGCGTCCACAGGAAGATGATGGCGAACAGGATCCATGCCTGCCAGGGCGCATTGCCGGTCGCGGCGGCCCAGCCGATGACCGGCGGGAAGGCGCCGGCGGC
>FTIZ01743411.1_pt1 | contig 10263 bp, 12 predicted proteins | sample 1658381 | NCBI WGS metagenome assembly FTIZ01 (sample SAMEA3914822, study PRJEB12502) | metagenome | biome: forest; material: soil | place: USA | collected 2012-03-12 | depth 0.1 m
GGACTTGGAGACACTCGGTTGGCTATATACCGGAGACGCCTTGTCCTCGCGTGACCCCTTTCGCCTGGGGCGGCAACGATACAGGCATCCAGACTCTCGACGGGGAGGCTGACGGAAGGGTGCCCTGGGTGGCTGGCATTGACTCACCACGCGAGCAATCACCAAGCAACAACAGATCAGCAGACTGCCGCGGTGCCCAGTCTCCGAAGCCCACAGTCCGCCAAATTGTCAAATTGTGGGTGTCAATTGGGCTCGAAGCTGCCCCCGAGGACGCGGAGTGGTTCGTCCATGGGTCCCACTTCTCTGGCTGGCCCATCAGAGCATGCCAGATGTGGTCGCATCGACGGAGCCCAACGTCCAACCACACACCTGCAGCCCCCGAGCGCATTGTTCTCCTGTTGTGCGTGCCGTTTGTCGGTCTATCTCATCTCGCTCGTGTGCAAACCGCCTCGCCAATCTGCAGCGCCTTGGCTCGAAACAGGCTTGGGCTGCCTGGTTGTCGTCCATGGGGCCCATCGAGCCTCTTGACGTGGCAGCATCCGCCGCCAGCACCCGGCCCCCAGGGCTCACTTGGCGGTGATTGGCCCCGCTTCCCGCCGTTCCAGCCCCTGCAAGTCTGCAGCGCCAGCAATGAGGGAGCATGGCTCGGTGATGCTGGCGTTGTTATGAAGATGCCGGATCGAGGAAGCCTCGTCGATGGCCCCGTCCGGCCTGCGTAAGCTTCTCCTGAGTGGTCGACGCTCGAACACAATCCCCCACCGCGTATCAGACGTCCGGCTGCCGGCACCGGTGAACTGGGTCTGACCGTCCCCGGCAACGGCTCCGCCCAACCGCGTTGCGGGCCGGGCCTTGAGCCAAGAATTGGGCCCAACGCCAATGCCCAAACGGGACGCACAACCAACTGGCAACGCCATTGATGCCGATGTCAACACTGTGCAGGCCATCGCAGCCTGAATTGCCCGGCGCTTGAATCGAAATGCAGCTGCTTCCGAAAACGACCGCTCGATTTGCCTCCGTGCCACGTTGGCTTTGGACTTTCGGATGACCTTGGATCCTCTGGTCTCTCCCGATTCCTGGTCTCGAGCAAGGGTTGTTGTCTTTCCGCCCTGGCCCGAGCTGACACAACTGCGTTCGCCTTGCTACACACCGCCTTCCCCTGAACCACTCTCCTTGTGATGTTTTTGCCTTGATGTGGAACTCTAGGCTTAGCCTGTTGTCATCTGACCCCCAATGAATGGAGTTTCTCGGGCAATTCACACAACCAACTGCCACTGCATCCACCGCCGCCAACTCGCCTCACCAGGGCGTCAGAGGTAATCATCCCCAATGAGGAAGCTAACCAACTCACTAATGTAGCATCGCATGTACACAGTGATACTTAAACTTACTGCATACTTGACTCTCGTTGCTGGGTATTCACAGACCAGGCGGGGCATCGCCGCACATCTCCAGGTCACGCCTCTCTCTAGGGTTTGACAACTTCGGTGAAAGGGATGGTCCAGAGCATGCTCAACCACTCTCCAGCCCCAACATGAAGCACATCTTCAATCATCGTATTCCGGTATTCCAATAAAGTCGACTATATTGGGTTCCTCAAAAGAATGTAGACTGCACCCGTACGCCCAAGCCAACACAAGAAATCTCACACCAATATCTCCTCGACGAGCCAGCCGTCGAGTTGCTCGCAGCCGTTCCCGCCCAAATGCTGAATCCAGCATGTTTGTCTCTGTGCCAATTTGTATGCCAACCAGAAACAGTGTTGAACTGATCCGCGGCATCTGCCCCCCCTCAAAGAGCAACCCTTCTCAGTCGCTGGTTGCGGTCCTCTGGTCCTCTTCCCTCCACGTAACCTATCTAACCTGCCTTTCTCCTGGCAGCTTGAGTACTATCTTCTCGAACGTCGACTCGCCCAGAGTATAACCATCCGGCGCGCAGGCCGGCACCACAACACCATCCGGGAGCTGCTTGGTCCCTGAATAAACATGGCGGTCTTGGAAGACCTCGGATTCATGGTTAGAGTAGTCGAAGTAGCGGAAGTAGGCGACTTGCTTCCCTTCCCAGTCATACACTCCGCCGAGAGTACGGCCACGCGCATTGGCGGGGGTAACATGATGCCAACCGCCTACCGCTTTTTCCAGCTTCTTCTCGCAGATGATGTTGACCGGTACATCCGGGACGTGAAGGACGTCTTCGAGTCTGATGACCTCTGTTTTGGTCGGATCGTTCACGTCACTCCACACCTTGAGTTCGACCGTCCCAATACCCAACATCTCGAACGTCTCCCCCCTGGCTTGGCTGTATACCTTGGACCTTTTGGCTTTGTAACTGGTAAACCAACCCCTCTCCTTGGCCACACTGAGAAGGGTGAAAGCACACACGGTTAGTAGGGCAGAGAAAAGCGGCATCGTAGGAAAGAAGGAGTCAACTCACTGCCATCCCGGGTTGCGGGGCCCACTAGAAGGCCCGGAGTTTGCCTCAAGTGTGTCTCGGACCGGAAATGGCGAATACAGCCAGTCCGGATACAGCCCCTTTGACTCCGGGGGAGTTGTCTTGTTGCTTGCGGCGTCAGACATTGCTATTCTTGTTGCGGGTGATAAACTGTTGTGGAGTTCTGCTGAGGGATTGAGATGAATAGAATAGCACTGCAACCGAGCAGGGGAAGTCGATACTTATACCCAGGAGAACGGACGGCCCAGTCCCAGGACACCTTTATATGCTTTAGGTGTTTAGTTACATGCTCTGGGTGTTTAGGAAATGCTGGTATTGACGTTTCTTTCCCCCGTAAATGTAGAAAAACACACTCCATTGTCCGCCAACCATGGCCCTGGTTTGGTTTGCTAGCAAGAAATGACCTCTAAATTTACGGGGACTAACATAGTAACTGAGTGGGTGGTGTCTTTGACACGCTGACTTATTCTACCTAGATATTGGGTGTTGGTCTACCGTGCTGCCCGAGGTGTCGGGCCAACTCAAAGGGGTTACAAAAGGTGTAGAAACCAGTCCTTTATTCCTGACCTCGGAATTCAGATCATGTGAATAGATGACGTCTATTTGGGTCTTGCCCACGACTCACACGCCCGTGTTCTGGCATCCAATACGGGGGGGCATGTGGTGCGAAGTGTCGTATCACCCGAGGCCAAGAAAGATGATCGGCCGACTCGTCGTACAATGATCTGCTTAAAGCAAGTGGACAATCCCCTACAAAGCAGCACCATTTCGACGTCTGTGGCTTCTCCCAACCGTAGAGCCCCTCCGGCCGCTATCTTCGGATCTCTAAATCCCAACACAGTTTCACACATGCCCCATCTGAATTTGGTCCCATTCTTCCGAATCATCCTGGCCAACGGCTGCATGAGGTAAGCTTGGCTCATCCGAACTGCAGCGCAGGCTCTTGCCCTCCGCGGCGCACAAATCGACTTGATGTGCGTTGAAGCTTTCTGCTTTCGGTTTGGCGTGGTGCCCGGCCCGGGCTTTCTGCTGTGTTGAGTTGATTGTAGTTCTGGCGCCGTTTCCAGAATGAATGGCGTGTCTCACCACCCTGTGCCGAAATGGGAGCGGTGGTAGAACACATGTGTCCCTGGACCTCGCTGAGAAACCTGTCATGCGGATGTGGCCGATTGAATCCCAGCAATGACTTGATGAGCCCGCGAAAAGTGGTCAAGTGGTCAAGATGATTGGCTCAATCCCTCAAGCCAGGCGTCTGGCACCCTTGACAGCATTGCCATTGCCTCGACCAATTCTCCCAGCCCATTGAGCCGCGCCATCCCATTCCCTTCCGCGGCTTAGTTCCAATACGTGTGACCTGAGGCCTCGTCACATCATCTGGAAAAAGTCCAAGCGCTCCTGCTCCTCCTCCTCAGCCTTCCTCCGCCGCTCCCTCTCCTCAGTTTTGTCAAGCTCCTCGTCCTTGAGCGTGACCTCATCGCGGAATGAGCGCGGAGCCTTAGTTGACGCAGAGTCAGCCCATTTGGTGTCCGCCAGAGTGGAATCGCCCGGATTCACGCCCGCGCGGACAGGAACACCTGTGGATGCGTGTGCGACGTGGCCAGGGCGTACCTCGAGAGGCGGTTTCTCCGGGTCCGCGATGACAGTATCGACACTGTCGACACGGGTGGCATGGGGCTTTTCAGGTTCGCAGGTAACGTCGTCGGGTGTCCTCTTCCTCCTCCAGCAGCATAGCGCTTCGATGCAGCCGGTCATGGTGGTATTGTTGGTAATAATTGATGTGAAAAGGTGAGATTCAGACGGTGTGCCGAGTTTTGAAGCATAACCGAGTCAACGAGCTGACCTCGAGAGGGATGGAAAGCGGATTGAGAGGTTTTGAAGTTCCGAACAGGGGCTCGTGTCCACGGGTCCGGCACTGCGATTTCCGTACACGAGAGCGGTTAAGCAGTGAAACAAGAGGAGTGAATGATGAAGTCACAATTCGGTCAGGCAGAGCAGGCAAGAGTCTGGGCCGAAAGGCCTTTTGATATTCCCGCAGATCTTGAGCTCATCTCTCGCGCAGACACCATGCAAGCCAATGGCAGGGGGGGAGTCCAGATCGGGCCACGCTGAGACAGGGGGGCATCCGCCAGCGTAATCAGGCGACCTGCGGTTCATTTATTGCAGCCAGTACGAGTTAGTGCCCTCCCAGAATCAGTTAGCGAGGCCGTCCCTTACCAGGGCAATGCGGGAGCCGAGTGGCCCCCGACATTAGCGCAACGCGGGGATCGATCACCCCAATATCCCAAGACGCGTCTGGGGAGGACCTGAGCCAGCGGATTCACAATGGCCTGCCATCGGCTCTCTTATTGAGATTGAAATACCCAAGCTCCTCCTTGACAATGGAGGACTGAGGCGCATAAGCAACGAAACCTGGCCATGGAATCTCTCGCGGTTCCGCAGTAAGCCAGCGAGATCACCTCGGTCTCAAGGTCGGGAGATTTGTTGCGATCTGTAAGGTAGCATTGAAATGCGCCGAGCATGGAGAATTCCGGCTGCCATCTCTTGAAGAATACCAGGGCAGGGGTCTGCATTGCAGGCCTGGTCTGGGAGATGGTTTGCTTCTTTGTGTTGGGAATTTGCTCTTGTGCGACGGCCATGGCACTCGTGGTTAGCTGAGTTTGATGCTGGCAGTAGGCTAACAGTGTTCAATACTGCCGCCTGCTCACCTACTCTGTTTGGTATACAGGTCATGAGCGTGTATCGCGTCCGACTCGAGCCTCGCGTGACGAGGAGCATGCGGTACCTTGCCTTGATCCGAACCTCCCTTTGTCGCTTGAGCCAAAGAAACTTCGAGTAGTCACGGTCACGGGTGATAAAACAATATCACTCGTTGTCCCTGACGACAGATCACATAGGGGCTCAACGCTCACATATAAAGAGGAATCTTGAAGTCTCAACCAGAACCAATGATGCTTCACATGCTGCCCTCAGTGCACGACCTCTCGGGGCTACTTCAACAGCACCCTTCCCGGCACACCAAGATTCCATCTCTCACCATGTGCCACACCATGCGCATTCTCTACGCATGTGCCTACGATGCAGCCCTAGCAGAAAATGGGTGTAAGAGCTACAACACAAGAAAGGAATCTCTACGGGATAGCGAGACCGACGCAAAACACCCACCCCCAGTCCTCGTGTATTGTCCTGAAGGCAGGAAGCAAATAGAGGCGGGAGCATCTGCTTGCGAGCCCACAGAATCGGTCAACGCGTACGACGAAATCGTCTGCCCCCTGAAATGTCCGACTTGCTGGGATGCTTTCATTGACAGACTCAACTTCTCGACCGAGGAGGCTAACGCAATGCGGAGCAAGCTCGCCGATACACAGAAGAACATGGCCGACATAGAGCTCGAGATGGAGGTCTGCTGGGTCATGATCTCTGCGGACCTTCTTGTCAACGAATGTAAGGCCGACAAGGATAGCTTTGAAGTAGACTGGGATGGAGTTTGGTTAAAGGTTGGAGAGGCGATGCGGAAGAATGACCATAGCCTTGCTGCAGCCTGCCGGGAGGAATTGCCAGGCAGAAGACTGGATTACGATGGTTACGAGTCTCGGAAGAAGGGAATTATTGGACACATGTGGGCAGGTCTAAGCAAATCTTCAGAATAAGAGGAACAGAAATATTGCAACTTTTGCGCACATGGCTCCGGCTCACCCGCCAATCTAGGTGAGCTGGGTGAGCTGGGTGAGCTGGGTGAGCTGGGTGAGCACTCGCTGCTTTTGGCTCACCTAGCTTACCCAGCTCGCGCAACCTCCTAATCTGTACCTGAGCAGGGGTAAAAAGCAGAAAGCGGGAAGCTGGAATCTGTCATCTGCAATATGACATTAGTGTAGCCCCTTGCAGCGTTGCAATTGGGCGATATAGGAGAGAGGGATGGGGAAGGGATAGGGAGATGAGAAGGAGGGGCTGAAGGAAGGAAAGTAGTAAAGAAAGGGGAGAGGTAGAGAGGGAGGGGAACAACTGGGGCAGTAGATGGGTGCTCGTGGTGGTTATTGGCGATGCTGTTTTCTCTGAAGGCACGCCTCTCAATTTGGTATCAACTGGCAAACTGCACTCCAGAGGCATTGTTTTCGACGGGTACCGCGATCTTCTTGTACATGCGGAATTAGGCCGAGTTGTGGCCAAGATCATCTGGCTCAACGACACCGCAACAAGTGTCAAATGAGGGCGGGCAATAACCTTGTAATTCGCTATCAAGTCTGGCTTGCTCCCACCCAGATGACGCCCATGGCTCTGACATCCACTGAGGTACGTACTTGCTCCCTAATAGTCCCCCTCTTCACCCAAGCGAGGAAAATACTGGGGCCTTGAGGCGCCGGTCTGCTTCCGCAGCAGAGATACGGCGACTAGGTTCCCAAGCAACCATGTCACGGAGCAAACGCGCGAGCTCCTCCCGCTGAGCTGCGTCGAGGTACGAGGCCCGTTCGGCGAACCGGTTCTCCAATGACCGCGTCGGCGGCTTGTCATCGGACCACCACCAGTCTGGTTCTGTTTCGGGCGACGGACCAACGGGCTGTCCAGGCAGCACTAGACCGTATTTGCTCCAGTCGAACTTTCCTTTCCAATGAGCGGGAACAGGGCCGTGGTGTTGGACGACAAAGGCAACTAGATGCGTGAAAATCTGGAAGCCGACCTGAAACATATACTGGCTGGCAGACGTAAAGTATACAAGAGCCGCAAGCTGCCAAACGTCGGACTTGGTCGAAGCCGGACAGCCAAAAAGGAGTTCTGGTGGGAAGAACTGAACCGGACATCCCAAGGTCGGCGGCGGGCTGTTGCTTGAAAAGGCGCAGCCGAAGTCGACGATTTGGATGGTCGCTAGCGATGAAGAGTCGAGACCGGAAAAGGACGCAGCGGCAACCACCTTCTTTGGAGCGTGTCTGGAGTGGGATACTGGGCCTTTGCGGAGTCGAAGCGTATCCTCTTTGATAGGGCCCAGAAGCTCGAGAAGACGGCTCTCAGTCATGGACTGCATATTTGGAACTTTGAATGCCACATTTGATGGTGTGAGATCTAGCATATGCGTTGATTTGTTAGCTAGAACATCTTGGAACTATAATAGGGAGAGGGGGGACTTGAGCCTTACCACCGTGGCAGACATCGTGGGAGTGGAGAAAGGCGACAGCGCTTGCAAACTGTTGGCATGTATGGTGTCGTTGCGAAGGAGTCAAGCTACGCCATGATCTTTCGGAATGAAGGCTGACCGCGAGGAGAGGGAATACAAAGCAGCGGTGCTGGCCGTTAGGGCCGGAGGTGGTGAAGGAATCCTCGAGCATAACAATGTTTGGGTGACTGGACCTTCCCACTTGGCCAAGCCGTTGGAGAAAGTGCAGCTCATGACTGGCGCGCGCGGCATCGATGTCGGCACGAAGGATCTTGAGGGCGTGGAACGAGACTTGTGGTGGTGGTTGTTTGGCAGAGTCAAGCGGCTTGCGCTGTCGCTTGACCAGCCAGACAGTGGAGAAGCCGCCATGCCCAAGCTTGTGGAGGACGGTGTAATCATGCGAGCGGTTGGTGATTGTTTCGCCAATATCAACGGGATGGTAGCCACCAGGCGTGTAACGCTCGACATTTTCGACGTGCTCCCGCATGATGAAGCCAGTGTGGAGATACAGCGGAACGCGCGATGGGCCCGTTCCTGGCATGGTGGCAACTTTTTTTGTTGATGGGACGGGCGAAACCCGCCAGAGGAAAGAAGTAATGAACTGGAAAATTGACGAACGGCGAACGGTCGGGGTGATCGGATGAGGCGCGATCGATGGTTGGAGGAGAGGATGCGGGGTGAATGGGGAAACCGGCAACGGAGCTCCACGGGGCAGGGCTGGCGTCTTATAATACCTTAACCTTGGCTGAGGGAGGCTTCGTTCGTCCATGCGGCTGTCAAAAGGTATGGCAACGAGTGGCCCGCTCCTTCTACGAAATGCAACATAACAGGTGTTTGTGGTCTCAGACTTGTTGTGCTGCAACCATACCAAACTACACTCGTGTTAGTCGTCATCAGATAGTCGGAATCTACTCCTGGGACTATTACAGCTCTATAAGGCTCACAGTATTGCTCCTTATACATCCTATCCATGCTGACCTTCGTCTTTGCCGTCTTTCCCGTGCCCTCCTTTGGCCTTTTGTGAAGCCTATCCTCCTACCCCTCAGCATGGCTGCGCCTCCTCGTTCTTTTCTTCGAGGGCAGCGCGGCGTTGGGCCAGCGTTTCCTCCATCTGATGCTGCTACTTAGCCCGCCCGAGGGCCAGGAGGCCCCGGAGGGGCATGCCGGCGTCTGTTTCGTCTATCTTCGTTCCCTGCTTGACGATCTCCTCTTGTATCTTGTGCGTAATGCCCTAGCCACGTAGCGGCGGCGCGCTGACGAGGCGCATAGCTGATTGCCAGGCGTAAAACATTAGCTATGTCGAATTAGGCACAGGATAGAGGAAAAACAAAAGTTGAATTATTTGTTATTTTTCTGCTAAACCGAGAAGATGAACAAGGTGCGGAGAGCGGCGGGTGCCGGGGCAGGAGCCGCCTTGAAGGCGGAGGAGGTTGGTGATTTCGGAGCGATATTTAGGTTTTTCCACAAAGTGGTTGGAAGCGTCGACGCTAATCACGGGGAGGAGACTAACAAGGTCGGCAGTGTCTTCTGTGTCATCCTCGAGGGGCTCGGGCGGGCTGGGATAGCTGTCTAGAGGGCGGATGACATCGCCTTCGATTTAGTGACCGGACAAGGTAGGGAGGTCGCGGTTGAGACGAAGGATGTCGCCTGAGAGTGTGTCGGGAAGGTCGAAGAGTCGGACGTAACGGCTCACTTCCTCGTTGCCATCCTCATACCAGATGCTCATGAATGGCCTCTCTCCATGCTAAGTTCCACATCTAGGATAGGTTGGCCCGCCGGAGGGAAGACGGATTTCTGGCGCCTATGCTGGTATTCGGCTCGGAGGCGAAGGACTTTTCGGCTGAAGGCATTATTGGTGTCTGAGAGCATGATGCGTGTCCAGTGTCGAGGGCTGCAAACACGAGGTGCGTGGGCGCAATGCGTTGTGTGTGTGACTGCTGCTGGCCATCCAATCCCAGCTCCTGACCACATGGGCGGCCTGAGGGGCTGGAGCCAGAATGCGGGGGGCGCTGCCAACCAATCATTAGGATCCGATCTTCCCTTAACTTCCTTCGACCACCACGAAACAACGACTTGAAGTAGTTCTGTACACTACAAAAAACATGTCCGCCGACCTCCATCTCCCCCACCAACTCCCGGCGGCGTACAAGACGCTGACCGCGCAGTGCCACTGCAAGTCGGTGCACTTCACCGTCACCGTGCCCACCTCGGCCCTCCCTCTCCCCGTCCACCTCTGCCACTGCAGCATCTGCCGCTCCACCCATGGCACTTTCTGCAGCTTCCACGCCCCCTTGCCCAAGGGCGTCGAGCCTGAGTTTGTCTCGCCATCCTCGATAGAGTCCTCCCTCACAGGCTACATTCACTCGCCCCTGGCAGCCTCGGAGCGCTTCTTCTGCGCGACGTGCGGCTGCCACATCGGCGACCGCGACCTCACCCCATCCCCGGACACCGGCAAACCCGAATGGCGCGTCGCCTCCTCCATCTTCACCACCACCGACGAATCCACCTTCCAAATCCGCACCCACTGCTTCACCACCCCGGCCACCGAGCCCAACCTCGCCACCTGGCTCCCCTCCATCGCCTCCCGCTCCCTTCATATTTGGAACCCCGGCCCCAACAACCCTCAATTCCCTCTCGCCTCCGACCCCCCAGTCCCCCTTTCATCCCTCCCC
>FTIZ01744775.1_pt1 | contig 10263 bp, 4 predicted proteins | sample 1658381 | NCBI WGS metagenome assembly FTIZ01 (sample SAMEA3914822, study PRJEB12502) | metagenome | biome: forest; material: soil | place: USA | collected 2012-03-12 | depth 0.1 m
CCCCGCCTCAACATCGTAATAATGGTCATCGGCTCCCGCGGCGACGCCCAGCCCTTCCTCGCCCTCGCCCGCCTCCTGCACAAACAGCACCACCACCGCGTGCGCATCGCCACGCACCCCGCCTTCCGCGATTTCGTGCAAAACGACTGCCCGGGCGTCGAGTTCTTCTCGGTCGGCGGCGACCCCTCCGAGCTCATGTCCTTCATGGTCAAGAACCCCGGCATGATCCCGACGCTCGAGTCGGTCAAGGCCGGGGACATCGGGCGGCGGCGGGCGGCCATGGCCGAGATGTTTCAGGGGTTCTGGCGGGCGTGTATCAATGATGTCGGGGAGGAAGGGGATGGCAGGAATGTGCGGTTGATGGGCGAGCGGGATCCGTTTGTGGCGGACGCGATCATTGCGAATCCGCCGTGCTTTGCGCATATCCATTGTGCCGAGGCGCTGGGGATCCCGGTGCATCTGATGTTTACGTTTCCGTACACGCCCACGCAGGCGTTTCCGCATCCGCTGGCGAGCGTCAAGAAGTCGAATGTGGATCCGGGGTATACGAATTGGATTTCGTATCCGCTGGTCGAGATGATGGTGTGGCAGGGGCTGGGGGACTTGGTGAATGAGTTTCGGGTGAAGACGTTGAGGCTCGATCCCGTGTCGACGCTGTGGGCGCCGGGGGCGACGTATCGGCTGCATGTGCCGTTTACGTATCTCTGGAGTCCCCGGTTCGTGCCGAAGCCGGAGGATTGGGGGGAGGAGGTGGACGTGGCGGGGTTTGTGTTTTTGGATTTGGCGTCGTCGTTTGAGCCGCCCGAGGAGCTGACGCGGTTTTTGGAGGAGGGAGACGAGCCGCCGGTGTATATCGGGTTCGGGTCGATTGTGGTGGACGACGCGGACCGGTTTACGCAGATGATCTTCGAGGCGGTCAAGTTGGCCGGGGTGAGGGCGCTGGTCTCCAAGGGATGGGGCGGACTGGGAGGGGACGACCTCGATGTGCCGCCGGAGGTTTTTATGCTTGACAACACTCCGCATGACTGGCTGTTTCCGAAGGTCAGGGCGTGTGTGATTCACGGCGGAGCAGGGACCACGGCGATTGCGCTCAGGTGTGGCAAGCCGATCATGATTGTGCCCTTCTTTGGGGACCAGCATTTTTGGGGAACCATGGTTGGGAATGCCGGCGCCGGGCCGAAGCCGGTGCCATACAAGCATTTGACGGCAGAGAAGCTGGCTGACGGGATTAAATTCTGTGTGAGCGAAGAGGCGAGGAAAGGGGCGGAGAAGGTGGCTCGGGATATCGAGGAAGACGGGGATGGAGCCGAGAATGCGTGCCGGGCGTTTCACAAGCACCTGGTGTTGCAGGGTAAGGGATCGATGCGGTGCTCCATCTTACCCGATAGGGTCGCCGTGTGGCAGATGAAGAAAACAGGGCTGAGGTTGAGTGCGGTGGCCGCCGAGATGTTAGTGGAGAGGGGGTTGGTGTCGTGGAAGAACCTGCGCCTCTTGCGGCACAACGAGTGGAACGACTTTGAGGGACCTGGCGAACCGCTGACTGGCGCGGCTGGGTCATTGATGAGTTCGGTTGGGAACATCTTTGGCGGAGTGGGAGGAGTGCCGTATCGGATTGGGAAGAGCGCGAGGAAGCGGAAGGAAAAGAAGAAGAAGAGGGAAGAGAAGAGCGAGGAGAATGATGATTCAGGGGAACACAAACAAGAGCCAGGAGACTCAAAGAAACTTGAAGGCTCCACCCAGCAGGCCGACGACAACGAGTCCGACGTCCCTCAGATTGAAACCGCAACGACCCACGCTATCCACCGTCGCGGCACTTCCTCGACAATAGCCACCAGCCCCGCCGAAGAGGTCGTGCGCCAGGTCGGCCGCGGCGCCGTCAAATCTGCTTCTGCCGTCGCAAAAACCCCCGTCGACCTCGCCGTAGCTCTCACCCAAGGCTTCCACAACGCTCCGCGCCTCTACGGCGACGACACGGTCCGTCGCCCAACGCGCGTGACAGGAATCCGATCCGGGCTGCGCGCCGCCCGCCACGAGTTTGCGTACGGGATATACGACGGGTGGACTGGCGTCGTGCGTCTGCCAGTGCGGGGTGCCCGCGACGACGGCGTGCGCGGGTTCGTAATGGGGGTCGGCATGGGGCTGACTGGGTTTGTGTTGAAGGATATTTCGGCCGTCATCGGGCCAGTGGCGTTTACCCTCAAGGGGGTTACGAAGCAGGTCGAGAGGCGGCGGCAACCGGCGAGATACATCAGGAGAGCGAGGCTTATACAAGGGCAGAAGGAGGCGAGCATGTTGCCTGAGGATCAGAGCAGAGAGAAGGCGCAGGAGGTTGTGGCTGGGTGGAGGCTGATGAGGCAGCTATGGGAGGAGATGAAGCGAGCAGAGAGGAAAAAGGAGAAGGGATTTAGAGGGAAGTTTAGCGGGAGAGCGAAAAGGCTGAGAAACAGCACGGAGTGGAACACCGTGTTTGAGAATGTGGATGTTGCACGGAGGGCGATGGACGCGCTGAACAAGGGAGATGATCTGGACAGCATCTTGGAAAAGGAGAGCGACAAGGCCGAGGTGGAGAAGCTTTCTACTCCTGCCGAAGAGAGCTCCGACAGCAAGGCATTCTCCGGGCAAACACGCTCCGGCCTTGTGAGCGAGAGCCGACCCGGTTCCGTCCAGCGCTCGGCACACGACTCGGTCCACGACTCGGTCCACGACACGCCAGTTGGCGACTCACTCCCATCAAAAACGGCGCCAGACGGCAAGGCAGCGGAGGACGAGGACGAGAACCCCTTTTCCGCAACCACCCCAGCCATCGCCGAGAACAAAGCCGAGAACAAACAGACGATGGCGATGCTTGACATTCCAGCCTCAGCCTGATAGGAGGTGCTCGTCTCCTAGTCCCGGGTGGGCCTCAGCTCCCCGGTCTACGAGGGGAGACATTGCACGTGGAAGTACTTCCACGTGCAACAAACCATACCTACGAGTTTTATAGATAGCTAAGATAATGATTAATACAGTGGGGAGGCTGCTCTGAATATCTATGACGTTGGCTTAGTCCTTCCGGATGCAAGAAATCAAGCAAGATGATGACACCGCCTATCAACATTTGCCCTATGATCGGTATAATTGATGTCTCTCCTGCAGTTGGCCCACCGCAACCCCTTTTCTCCCTTCCACCAGACAAAACAACCACGACAATGCCATCACTTCGTTGGTATGCCTGCTTCCCACCATGCAGTCCGCCAACAATTCAACGGGAATCCATTGAGTATCATTATAAATTACCACATATTCGTCCTTTTCTAGCCTGAACTTATGCAGCACATTGAAAGAAAACGAATTTGCCCGACGGAGCAGGCAGGCCTTTCAGCCCCCGTCTGCGCCGCGTCGGCACAACCCGGGCAAGACCTATCAAGCCGCGGGTACCCCCAGCGACCCCAGCGTAACGTTGACACACGAAGCATCATACACGGCCGGGTCCGCAAAACTGACCTCGGCCGAGTTGTCCAACCCCAACTCCACCACGGTGCTATGCCCAGGCTGCCACTGCGGCCAGCCCAAATCCCGCTCCAACCCAGCCTGGGGATCCCTTGCAAACGCGTACCACGCGCGCTGCACCACATCCACCAACGCCCGCTGCTCCGCGGTCGCGGCAATCCCACTAACCTCCTCGGAGCCCCCAAACACCATGTGCAAGTCCACGCCGTGGTACGCGCCCGAGCCCGGGTACAGGCGCGTATTCTCCCAGTCGGCGAAATAGCGGTATACCCAAGCCGGGACGGCATAGGCGCGACGGGCGGCTGCCGAGGCCGCGACAGGGCAGGTGAAGGACTCGAGGTGGAAGGCGGCGACCTGCGCCGCCGTGGGCACCACGCCGTTGCCGTACGCCGGGATGCGGTAGTAGCCCGCCTCGTTGTCGTTGTTGCCCGCTAGGATGGGCAGCCGCGCGAAGCGGCCTGCTGACGTGCGCTCCGGGTAGTCTGAGAAGACGAGCTGGTTGTCGACTTGTGGGTAGAAGGCTGGGATGGAGCGGAGCACGCTCGTGCTGGCGGCGGGCTTGATGGCCGCGGCGGCGGTTTTGATGGCGGTCCAGCTGGCGACGCGCATGCAAGCCATGGTGGTGGCGGCGTCTGCAGGGGTGGTGGTGTTGCAGCCGACGGCGGCGACGACTGTGTTCCAGTTGCGGTCCAGGACGCCGGGGGTATTGAGCGGGAAGCTGAAGGCGGTGCCCGAGACGAGGACTAGGCCGGCGGCGATGGGGTCGGACTCGTACGCGTAGGACCAGTAGTCGGCCGAGACACCGCCGGACGATTGGCCGGCGAGCACGATGCGCTTGGCGTCGCCGCCGAAGTTGGCGATGTTGTTGCGCACCCACTCGACGGCGGCGCGTTGGTCGCGCAGTCCCAGGTTCTGCATCTCGCCGGGGCCCCCGGGGAAGCCGAAGATGTTGACGCGGTAGTTGATCGTCACAACCACCACGTCCTGGGCGTTGGCAAAGTGCTGGCCATTGTAAAAGGGGCTGTTAGTGTTGCCAATGGAGAAGCCTGGGGGTGTTAGCTCACATGCGCATGTCTCTCCAGCAACGGGTTCGGCAGAGGACTTACGGCCGCCGTAGAAGAAGACGATGACGGGCTTTTTGCGCGCGGCAGTGACGGGCGTCGCCTTGGACCAGACGTTGAGTGTCAGGCAGTCTTCACTCTGCGTCGTCCCAGCGCCAGAGGCGAAATAGTTGATGACGCGCTGGGCCTGGGGCGTAAATCCGGGATAGTCGACGGCTTTGGAGGGCGAGAGAGGGCAGTCGAAGCCATATTCGGCGGCCGTGTAAGGGCTCTGGGCATCGAGCGGTTGAGGTGCGGCAAAGCGGAGATCGCCGACAGGGGGTTTCGCATACGGTATGCCCAGATACTCGACCACGCAGCTCGATGATGTTCCGGGTGCAATGTGGCCTGTGATTGGACCGTTTGTTGTTTTCACAGTGAGGAAACGGCTAGTCCTGCAATCGCTGCACCCCGAAGTCGAAGAGCCGGATGCAACGGCGGTACCGACGCCCTTGAGGGCGAGGAGCGCGGCGCAGAACCACTGGGAGAGTCCGGCATCGGTTGACCGCATGGCTTCTTTTAGGATGCAAGAGGTGATGGGACAAACGGAACGCGGAGAGTTTTCCACGCCGCTTGCTGGCAGATATAAGAGGTGGGCCGCGGCGCGCATGGGGTTGGATCCATCTTCCAGTGCGGGGGGGATATCCCGCTTCCTCCCCTAAGTTCTTCCCCTGTCTTCGCGTATGCGAGGCCATTTTCCGCGCGAACTTTCCCCCTTGTAGGACTCGGTGATGCACCAACAACCAACAACACCAAAAATGTGGTGCCTCGTTCGCAATGCCGCATGCATTGCCAAGATGATGTCCTGGCCCCTTGCAAACGAAACGGATCGGGGAGTCTTCCATGTTCCAACCAACAACGATAACCTAACTTCTTCCGGACATGCAAGGAGATGTTCTGCGCACCACCAAAGGTGACATGCCTGTTCAATGTGTGTCCCAGCCCAACGCCGTGGGTTTCTTCAACAGGCAACAGCATCGATGTCGGGGCTGATCAGCATCACTCTTCCCTTCTTGTCCACCGTCGACCCTTTGCCACGACAATGCGCGACCGTGGAATCAGGTTCCCCAACAATGGGGCCGACGACCAAGGATGGAAGCTGTATCTCACTTCGCTGATCATGATCCTGGCTGCCGGACTGTTTGTCATTGCAAGATGTATCATGAGATTCGCCAGACACACCTTTGGATGGGATGACGCCGCCATCATGGTCTCGTTGGTGAGTGGCTGACTGGAGTCTAGCTCTTGAATCATCGATGGTCATGACGCCGTTTAGTTGTGCTAACATTCATGGTGTTTCCCCAGACTTCTTCTATCGTGTTGTCGGTGGCTATCCAGACCGCCGTGGTCAACGGCTACGGCATGCACAAGGCCGACCTCACCGAGGACGAGCAGGAAGCAGCGCTCAAGTGGCTTTTCATCGCCCAGACCCATTACAGGGTAACCGTGTGCTTCAACAAGGTCTCTGTCATTCTCTTGTATCTGCGCATTTCTTGTCTCCAAGACCTTCCGCCTCGCCTCCTTCGCTGTTTTGTTTGTCGTGGTCGGATACGGCATCGGTGGCATCGCCGCAATCATCTGGCAGTGCGTGCCCATTCAGGGGGCATGGATCAAGACAATCCCCGCTACTTGCATCGATTCGGACGTCTTTTGGGTTACCTACGCCGTCCTGAACATCGTGACCGATGTCATGGTCCTGGCCCTGCCAATTGTCCCCGTCATGAAGCTCCAGTTGAGGCTACGGGACCGCATCCTGCTCTGCGGAGTTTTTACCCTAGGTGGCTTGTGAGTGCCCTCAAGCTTCCACCCACGAGACTAACATCTAACATAACATCCCCTTCCAGCATCACCGTCTGCTCCATCCTGCGCACGACATCGTTGTAAAATTCCCTCAAGAACCGACAGGACCAAACGTACAACTTCATTGAGCGCGGCATCTGGACGCTCCTGGAAGCCAACCTCGGCATCATCAACGCCTACCTGCCCATCCTCAAGCAGGCGCTCGGCCATCTCTTCCCGCGACCCTTTGGCACCGTCAGGAGCACCACCAGCCCCTATCCTGGCGCCGGCTCTCGTCTCACGGACCACCGGACCGCCAACTCGAGCCATCAGCGGTCTAGCCCGCGCTTCTGGGGCGGCACACACAAGAACGAGCTCAACGTCTCCGTCACGGCGTCGCGGCCGCGCAGGGAGAGCGACGAGCACTACATCATCCGGGGGTCGGACAAGGACAGCAGGGACACCATCGAGCTGGACGAGCGGGGGCCGAGCCCGGCCGGCCACAGACACAACTCGGGTTTGGGGCGCATCTCCAAGACTGTCAAGGTGACAAGGACGTCGTTTCACGAGGCGCCAAGGGTGCGCGGCGACACAAAACGGTGGGGAGAACTCGACGGCGAGCAGTAGGTTGCATGTGTAGGTAGATTAGTGGAATAGACTTGGTACCTATGGATAATCAGCACGGACGAGCAGCAACTTTGTCTCTGCCACTTTTCATATCAAGATCCGGTGTCTTACGTGAGGCGCCGAGCCGAATCGGTCATAACTTGTTCGGGGAATTTGTCAACAAACAAAGCCAAGCTTTGGATCCACAAGATCGAGGCGCCCCTGGAAATCAGCCCCTGAAGGTAGTCGCGGGGCGAAACTGGGTTAGGCCGAATAGGGGCTCGCGCCCTTGCGCTAGAGGTATTTTGAGACGCGAGCCGCGCTCGCACTTGTTGGCGGTTACGTACACTACACAGATAACAGTGAGCAAGACGACGATTTTGCCTAGGTAACTGCGACTAAACGGCCAGCATCGCTCCGTAAGCCTGTGATCCTCTGGACTCGTGGTTGTTGGTCTTCACGCTGGAGAAAGAATGGTGCGCTGACGGGGCGGCCCGCTCAGGCCACAAGCGAGCTAATCCATACATGGCCTTAGTGCACCGCGTGTCATGCAGTTGCTGATCCGGAGTGAGCCAAACACGGAACTCACGGCAAGCTTGAAGCTTCCAAAGTTCCAAGTGAGCGTTAACCTCCTTCCGGGTAGAAAGCCGAGCCTGCAATTTCTCGGCTGGACCGGGAATTTGATCAACACGAACTCTTACTCACTTGTGCATGTACTTCGCACATGGCTCCCTGCCGATTCGCTCCTTTTCCAGTTGTGCCTAACCTTGGCTGGAGTTTCTGACATTAGCGCGACGCTACGTACGATCTAGGAGAGCCGGTTGTGAGCGACACTCTAACAGATGCGGCGCCCCATCACTTATATCGAGAGATCACAAGCACCTCAGAACCGAACCACAAGCTCGAGTGCTCTAGATTCAGGTTATATCGAGAGCTTAGTAACGGCTTTTTTTGATTTTCGAACTCGCGTAAAAGAGACTCTCGAGGCCTAGCTCAAACGCGAAGAAGGAATGATGCCGCAGGGCCGCTAGACAAAAGAGAAAGACAAGTTCAAATGTTTCCTTTAAGCCGACGAATACGGAGCGAGGGACCTGAGTAAGCCTCAGGACTTGGCGTCCAAGATCTGCACCCCGCAAGGAAAGGATTAACTGCGCTTGTTGCAGGCCGAGAGGGACACTGATTCTTGACACGGAACCGTCGGCTTCTCGTTGTTTTGCCCTAGGCTTGCCTTCGGCTCGAGCTATTTTTACCGAGTAGATTTCTGCCGCCGATAAAGCTTCCATGGTCTTTGTATTATTCTTAGAGAGTGCTCTTCGGGGGCGGTCTTAAGATCCCATGATCCTCCACGCCGAGGATCGGAAGCATGATTGCTGAGGGAAAAGGCACCTGTCCTGAATCAGTTCGTGGCCAACTTTTCTGATCGGAAGAGCGAAGAGAGCGTGCAACAGGACAGGCACGCTCTCATATGTACCTAGGTTCCCGGCGTTGTCTCTCGTCATGTTTGTTTGGGGCGAACGGACTTCTGTTGCGGGTGCGCCTTAGTCTCTGTGCAGCCTTCGGACGGCCAACCCCTATATCTCTCTTGCAGCCGGCCCACCACAACCTTTTCCTCCTTTCCACGAGACAAGACATCCGCAGCAACTATCACGTTGTTGCTATGCCTAATTTTTTCACGCAGTTCCGACAACTTCTCCGTCCTATTTCGTGCGGTAACTCGGTGGAGGTAGGCTGAGAGAAGGAAACACAGGCGGGCAAAGACAGTTATTGACTTGAATGAGTTGTCCTGGATATTTAGAGAAAGGAGCTACAATAGGCCCATGATCCCTGCTTCACATGTAGAGTAACACGATCAATGCATGGCAAATTTGCATACCAAGGAGTCTAAAAACACATTTGACTCAGGCCGAAAGCCTTTGTTACACATGAAACGACCATCCTGAAGGAACATCGCGTCGAGCGCTTCTCAGTCAAGGGCCAACTAATATTGATTAGGTACTCGTATTCGGGCTAATCGTCTTCAAATCAGATTCTACTCTTAGTTGAACAACCCGGCGCTGTTCAACCCCCTGATTGTACCCTCGAACCCCACCACTTCACCTGAATCAATGCCAAGCTCCTCAGCCGAGATGAAGTCGTCTCCAACAGCCCACGGATCGACAAGCTCGCCATACTTAAACTGCCACGCCAGCTCGGTGCCGGCAGGCCCCCAGAACTTGGTCCACACCTCCTCCGAGACCTGGATCACGACGCCGCGCTTCCCGGTGATCTCGGACCACTTGTCGATCATCTCCTGGAACGACCACCTCTCGAGCGCCACGTTGGCGTACTTGCCGAACGCGGCGGAGCCGGTAGCGAGGGCTTGCCGCACCCAGATTCCCGGGTTGACCGTCATGTCGCCGGCGAGAAGAACCTTGGCATTTGGGTCGGTGGCCAGGATCTGGATGTACTGGCCGGTTCCGGGCTGGGAGCAAGTCAGCATTCCATTGTCCGTGACAGCACACAATTTGAGCACCCAGGCAAAGAGAGTAACTGACGTATTCAAATGGCTTGATGAGCGGGAAGAAAGCCATGTTCTGCGGGTAGTAACCAAAGTAGAGGTACGTTGTCTTGCTCGCCAGCTCGGGCAGCTCAGCCTTGATGCGCGCGTCGACCTTGGCCTTGTAGTCCATGTGCGGGGTTTCGAGCTTGCCGGGGAACTTGGCCTTGGAGCTCGGTTGCGTCGACCAGAGGTAATGCTCGAGCGTCGGCGTCTTCGCGGCCGCCCGCGCGAGGTTGATGCCGTGGCGCTCCTCGATCTCGCCAGACTCCCACTGCGACTTGCCCGAGAAGAGCGATTCCCACCAGTTGGTCACGGCGAAGACGGCAGCGACACCCTCGAATGCCTTGACAAGTGACTCTTCATCTTCGAAGTCGGCGCGGACGACCTCGACCGAGCCATCGGCAGCTAGCTTCTTTGCTGACTCGCTCTCTAGGTTGCGCGTGATGGCGCGAACTTTCCAGCCGGGCGTCTTCTTCAGGACATTGACGACACCACCGCCCTGGGAGCCGGTGGCGCCGGTCACCGCAATAATCTTGACGTCAGACATGATCAAGCCAGTGCCAAGTTATGTAATCGTCTTCGTGTTGGGGAGTGCCTGGAATTCTTTGTCGAAAATAAAGCAACGCAACGTGTCGGATCGTCAGTGGCAGAGTTGAGAGGAAACACGTGGATTGAGATGAAAAGAAAAGGCGAAATTACGGATACAAGTAGCGAAGCCACATAAGGGGTGGTTGTGAACGTCACCTTCCT
>FTIZ01105273.1_pt1 | contig 10251 bp, 8 predicted proteins | sample 1658381 | NCBI WGS metagenome assembly FTIZ01 (sample SAMEA3914822, study PRJEB12502) | metagenome | biome: forest; material: soil | place: USA | collected 2012-03-12 | depth 0.1 m
TTCTAAGACTAAAAATAAGACTAGGGTTCGAGCCCTTTGACCGCCCGTGCCGGAGGATGGCGCGGGCGGTTTTTTACTTACGTCCCACCCTTACGTCCGACCATCACGTCCCGGGCACGTGCGCGACGGCCATGTTCGCCCAGTCGTGGACGAAGATCGTCTCGAAATAGTCCGCCGCCTCGGCGTCGTGGATGATCAGCCCGGCGTCGCGATTGCCGCCGGTGCCGTCGCCCGACCAGTTCTGACTGGAGACGACGCAGACCTGCGAATCGACGATGATGCCCTTGTTGTGCACCCGTTGTTGCAGACGCAGGTGGCTGACGCAGTCGATGCCACTGTCCTGCAGGCGCTCGATCCAGGTAAAGTCCTGATATTCGCTGGTGATCAGCTTGACGTCGACCCCCGCCTTGATGGCGTCGGCGACGGCGGCGATCAGGTCCATATGCTTGGGCGTATCCGTGTCGTCCTTCGCATCCACCGTGTGGATATACTGGGTCTGCATGTAGAAGCGCGTCTTGGCGCTCTTGATCAGCTCGATGATCGGCGCGCGATAGCCGCCGGGATCGGGCGTCAGCAGCGGCTGGATCTTGACCTTGCGCGTGATGACGCGGGTGTCGAAGAACTGCTTCGGCTTTGGCGCCATCAGTCCGGCCAGCGGATCGACCGCCGGCGTGTTGGCCGCCGCCATCAGCGCCCCAGTGAGTGCAGCCTGCGCCGCCGCGTCGGCCGCCTGTTCCGCCACGGCATTGTCGTTGAGCAGATAGGCGCGGAACACCCCGGCCAGCTCCGGGCAGTCGCAGATGACGTGCCAGTCGCGGTCGCATTCGCGCGCCGCCTTGATCAGCCCCGCTTCGTCGGCCGGATCGACCTGGGGCTGGTTGGCGGTGTTCCAGTTGCCGCTCGACACCCAGGTCGTCTGGCCGTCGCGCACCGCGACCTTGATGTGATAGGCGGTCGGGAATTCGCGCCCCGGCGCTTCGGACCCCAGGCCCGACAGCGCCCAGGCAAAATCGAGACGGTTGCCGAGATCGGCATCGAGGTGCGTTTCGGTGTCCTCGACCGTCTGTTCGCGGCTTTTGCCGTCGGGTGGCGAATCCATGGTCAGGGTCAGCTTGCCCGCCGCCCCCAGCCCCTGTTTCAGCGCCGTCTCGATATGCGGCGCCGTGCATTGGTACATGCCAACGACCATTTCCGCAGCGGGCGGCGTCAGGAAGTCGCGCAACTCCGGCCAGCCGCGATCGGGACTGACGTGCAGGCGCAGGGTCATGTCGGCCTCGAAAGCGTCGAGGGTGACGCCCGCCGGCGCGGCGTAGTTGATCTGCGGCTTGGTCTTTTTCGGCGCAGCGAACAGTTCCACCTCGTCGTCGGACGGCACCTCGGACGCGGCCAGAAGCTCACCCGGCATCGACGGCAAGGCCAGTTCTTCGCGCACCGTGCCGCTCAGCGCCGCGAACGCCATGGTCGCCCCGGCCGGGCGGCGTGGCGGACGCGGATCGACGCGCACCTCGACCCGCAAACCACCCAAGGTCGCCGGCACGGTGGCGCGCACGGTTTCAACATCGGTACGACGGCACAGGACGACGATGGCGCGGTCATGGGTGATCCAGCCGTTTTCGAAATGCCAGCCGGGATAGGCGCGCGTTACGCCTTCGACCATCAGCGCGGCCTTGTTCTGGGCGATGATCGCGGCAATGTCGCTGGTCGCCGGGGCTGCCACGGCCGGTGCGCGCCGCGCCAGGGCGGTGAATTCGGCGGCGTTGAGGTTGGCGGCCTTTTGCAGCCACTGCCTGCGGTCTTCGCCATAACCGCCAGCGGCCGTCGCCGTATCGGCGTGCGACAGCCGTTCGGGTGGCGGGGTCTGGCTGTCGACATAGCCACGCAATGACCGCCTGGTCGACTCCTGCGGCCGTCCGGGCAGGGTGACGATTTGCGGCTGGCCGAAATAGCGCAGCTGGCGCATGCGGCGCATCTGCGGATCGTACCAGCTGACATAGCCGCCCGGCAGGATCTGGCGCGGTGCCTGGATGCGGCCGGTGTAGGAATAGCGCACGCTCTGCGCCGGCACCGGGTCGAAGAAGGCCGGGGTGTAAAAGTCCGAGACCAGGACGTCGTCGATCATATAGGCGTTGCGTGCGTCTTCGGCCGGATCGGCGACCTCGACCAGATATTCGAACTTTACCCCCGGCATATCGCGAATCTCGCCATCGACGACCTCTATGCCGGTCGAGGTCTGGAGCTTGTTGCCCGACGGATCGACCAGCATTTCGACGCATTCGTGACTGACGGTCAAGGACCAGGTCTTGCCCATCTCGACCAGGGCATAGGGTTGATTGGCGCCGGTCAGGTGCAGCCCGGCCGCGCCGGCATAGCCGGTGTCGTCGACGATGAAGATCGGCCAGACGCCGGGCGGGATGGCGTCGGGATCGGGCAGCGCCGCCACAGTCGCCTCTATGTCCCAGATCGGCCGGAAATCGCGGCTGACCTGAAGATTGATGGCGGCCGCGACGCGCGTCAGGTCGGCCAGGCTCACGGCGCCGACACGCGACGCCAGGCCGATACGTTTGGGTGTCATCATCATCGCCCCCGGGCTTTTGCAAGGACCGGTTATCACACCACAGACGGCGACCGGATAACGCCGGTTTTCGACTATACTCCGCGCGCAATCGCCTGCAAGTTGATTTATGTGAAGCTATAATGACGCAAAACGTGTGCAAATCAGGTCGCGGCTGCGGCCAGCCACGCCGCCAGACAGGCCAGTTTCTGTTCCTTGCGCCACGGCTTGCCGGCAATTTGGCCGAGTGCCTTCAATTGCGCTTCGACATCGCCAAATGTCGCCGCGGCTGTGTCGCCCAGTGACTTTTCGTCCGTCTCGACGAAGGCCAACCCGTTTGCCTGGAATGCCGATCTCAGCGCGTCTCGCACCGCCAGCCCTTCGGCGACCGGCGGATGGTCGGCAAAAGCCAGGCTGTAACTCAGCAAATCGGTCATCCAGCCGGCGCGGTTGACCAGCAGGGCGGCCACGGCGGGCTGATAGCCCCGCTCGCGCAAGCCCGCCAATATATCCGCCAATCCGGAAGCCGCCATCTCGTCCTGGCGCCGCCGGCCCTCGGCGACCGCCGCGCGCACCTCATCCGAGGCCCCCTGCCCCATCTCGACAGCGACATGATAGGGCTCGAACGCCAGCCGGTCGCCCTCCCCGGCGGTCGGCAAAAACGCCGACAGCACCAGTTCCGGCCCGGGCGCCACTGCGACGACCACCGCGCCACCCCTTTGCGCGCGAAATCCAAGTGCCGTTTTTATCATGCTCGCCTCCATGTCCCATCAGGGGGCAAAACGGCGAGATTGCCAATTTGTAAATTCATAGTAGTATTCACTACTATGGATTCCAAACACCTCGACACCCTGCTCAGCGCCTTCGGTTTCACCGAACTGGAATCGCGTCTCTACGGCCAATTGCTGAAGCGCTCGCCCGCGACCGGCTACGGCCTGGCCAAGGCGGCCGGCAAGGCCGCGGCCAACGTCTATCAGGCGCTCAACAGCCTGGTGCGCAAGGGTGCGGTCGTCGAGGACGACGGCGACCCGAAGGCCTACCGCCCCGTGCCGCCGGCCGAACTGTTCGCCGTCCTGCGCCGCGACTTCGCTGCCCAGGCCGACGCCGCCGAAGCCGCCTTCGCCGCCATCCACGCCCCCGCCGACGAACAGCGCCTCTATCAGCTCAAAACCCCATCTCAGGCCGTCGAACGGGCGCGCGGCATCATCGGGGCGGCGCGCGAAATCCTGCTGTTCGACCTCTTTCCCGTGCCGTTAGAGTTGCTCCGCGCCGAACTCGACGCCGCCTTTGCGCGCGGCGTCGTCGTCGCCGGCCTGACCTACGGCCCGACCGACGCACACTTCACCCACATCATCGGCGCTGGCCCCGACTTTGCCGCCGACCGCTGGCCCGGCGCGCAAATGACGGTCATCGCCGACGCCCGCGAAGTCCTGGTCGCCCTGCTGTCGCTGACAGGCGATGCGCTGCGTCAGGGTTATTGGAGCGAGTCCGCCTTTGTCGCCTGCCTGCACCACAACGGACTGGGGGCCGAGCTGCGCCTGGCGGCGCTGGCACCCGACGGCGGCGACCCGCTGGAAGCCTTGAGCCTGTTGTCCTCCATGCCGCCCGGGCTGCGCGCCCTGAAAGGATACTGAGATGAGCCTGATCTTCGCCCTCGCCGTAGCCGCGCAGCTCGATAACCGTGTCGACGCCTATCTCGCCACCGTGCCCCTGGCCGAAACGTCTGCGGCCGCGATCGAGGCGCGCTGCGGCACGGCGCTCGACCTGGCGCGCGAAGCCCGGGCCCGGCTGAAGGCGCGCACCGGTCCGGCCAGCCTGAAAGAGGATTTCGCCATTTATGACACCCTGTCGCTGATCCTCAGCGACGCCGGCAACGACATGGGCGTGATTGCCCTGTCCAGCCCTATAAAGTCTGTGCGCGACGCTGCCGAAGCGTGCACGCCGAAACTGGCCGGTCTTGTCTCCGAAGTCTCGTTGTCGCGACCGATCTTCGACCGGCTGTCGGCCATTCCCGTTCAGGGTCTGAACGAAAAATCCGCCTACACGCTCAAAAGGGTGCTGCTGAGCTATCACCTGGCCGGAATCGACCAGAATGCCGCCACACGCGCCAGAGTGCAGGCGCTGAACGCACAGATCGCCGATACCGGCGTCAAATTCGACGGGCTGAGCCGCGACGCCCGCGACGATATCCCGCTTGCGCCCGAAGCCCTGACGGGACTGCCCCAGGACTATATCGACGCGCACAAGCCGGGTCCCGACGGCCTGGTTCACCTGAAAACCATCTACAGCGACGTCATTCCGGTCTACCGCTCCGCCGAAAAGCGCGACACGCGCCGCACGGTGATGGCGGCCTTCGGCAACCGCGGCTGGCCGCAGAATGGCGAGGTGCTGAACCAGCTTTTGCGGGAACGCTACGACCTGGCCGTCACCCTGGGCTATCCCGACTACGCGACCTTGATCACCCAGGACAAGATGATCGCATCCCCGGCACGCGCCGCTGAACTGATCGACAAGGTCAATGCCATCGTCACTCCGCGCGCCGAACGCGACTTCGCCGAATATACGGCCTTTGCCCGGACGCTCGATCCGTCGATCGACGTACCGCAGAGCTGGGACGCCGGTTATCTCGGTTACCGTTTGCGCAAGGTAAAATACGATTTCGACGCCAACGAGGCCCGCCGGTATTTCACCCTGGCCAAGACCCAGGCCGGCATATTCCAACTCACCCACGACCTGTTCGGCCTCGATGTCCGGCCATGGAAAACCGACGTGTACGCCTCCGGCGTCACGGCCTGGGAAATGTGGGACGGAAAACACCTGCTCGGCCGGTTTTACCTGGATCTGAGTCCGCGTGACGGCAAGTATAACGGCAATGCCGCACAGTGCTCGCTGCGGACCGGCGTGAAAGGCCGCCAATTGCCCGTCGGCGTCCTGCTGGCCAATATTCCCGCCAGCGGCCCGATCTATCACAGCGACGTCGTCACCTTTCTGCACGAATTCGGCCACCTGCTGCACGACATGGTGTCGGGTCACACACAGTACAGCGTCCAGTCGATCGACCACGTCCAGATGGATTTCATCGAGGCGCCGTCGCAAATGCTCGAGGAATGGGCGTGGGACTACGACACGCTGAAGACGTTCGCCTCGGACGCCGACGGCCGGCCGATCCCGCGCGATCTGGTGCGCCGGATGAACGACGCCGGCCGCTTCGGCCTGGCGTCGCGTTGGAAAGAGGACGTCGCCAATTCTGCCATTTCGCTCGATTTCTATAACCGCAAACCCGGTTTCGACACCGGCGCCCTCGCCTATGAAGACACGGCGCGCTACGACATTTACCCCGCCATGGCCGGCCTGCACACCTATGCCAGCGACACGCACCTGAACGGCTATTCGGCGCTGGTCTACACCTATCTGTGGTCGAAGGTCATCGCCGTCGACCTGAAGACGCGCTTTACCGCCGAAGGCATGCGCAACCGCGCGACCGCTCGCGCCTATCTGCGCACCGTCCTGGCGCCCGGCGCATCGCAAGACGCCAATGCGCTTATTACCGGGTTCCTCGGCCGGCCGGTGCGTTTCGACGCCTTCGAGGCGATGATGGCGAAACCGTAGTCCTGACTGCCACGCCATATCCCTTTTTCGCCGCATCGAACCGGACGCAAACCGTGGGTTGCATATCTGCCCCAAATGCCGCATATGCGAAAACGTCACATAACACCGCTATGACATCATATAATCAAGTGCTTCCGGGGGGAAGGGCATGCCGCTCAGTGATGACGATTTCGACGCCGCGCGCACCGCCTGGCTGAGGGCGGCGTTCGACGACGACGCCTGGTCCGAAGCCATGGAGTGGGTGACGCGGGCGACCGGCGGCTGGGCGTCGCAGCTTCTCGGCTTCTCGCTGAAACGCGGCCCGGTCTTTCAGAAGGTGTCGGGCCTGTCCGACGACCTGCTGGCCGCGTGGGAAGCCTATGGCGGCATGGACGCCGGCCGCAATCCGCGCCACCGCATGGCCTATGTCGCCAGCTCGTATAATGTCCTCGACGAGAGCACCTTCAGTTCGGCCGACGAGATGCGCAGCAGCGCCATCTATAATGAGCTCTATGTTCCCCACGACGGCCCCTATGTCACCGCCGCCAAGTTCGACGCCATAGACGACGTCCACGTCGCCATCCTGGGTATCCGCTCGGCCCGGCAGGGCCTGGCCGACGACACGACCAAGGCCGCCTTCCAAAGCCTGTTGCCGCATATCAAGGCGGCGGTGCGCGTGCGCGAGACCCTGGAGGCGCGGGCCACCCGCCTGCTGGCCGGGGCGCTGGACAGCGTCGATGTCGCCGCCTTCCTGTGCCGCGAAGACGGCCGCATCGTCCAGTGCACGCCCAGGGCCGAAGCGATTTTGAGCCCTGGCGGGTATCTGTATGCGCTCAAAGGTGTGCTGACGGCGCGCCACCCCCAGGACGATATCGCGCTGAAGACGGCAATGGCGCGTGCCGGTTCACGGCGGTCACCGCCGGAAGCCACAAGCGTGCTGTTGCGCGCGTCCGGCTTGTCTCCCCGTCTGGCCGAAGTGGCGCCCCTGCCGCGTTTGGGGCAATCTGCGCATGATACGATCCATCTCGGCGCCACGGTAATGGTCGCTCTGGCCACGCCGCGCGCCATGCCGGCCGCCGGCCTGGTGCAGCGCGCCTTTGGCCTGACCGAAGCCGAGGCCGAGATCGCCCTGGCCCTGGCCGACGGCCAGACGATCGAGCGCATCGCCGAGACGCGCGAAACCTCGGTGGCGACGGTGCGCACCCAGGTCAAGTCCGTCCTGGCCAAGACCGAGGTATCGACCCAGGCGCAACTGGTCGGCCTGCTGGCGCGATTCAATTCGCGCCCCCTTTAAGCCTTTTGTGCAGGCCCTTATGGCCGGAAGGCAACACTCACTCAATATCGCCAATTGTCATAAATAATTGCGTTATTTTGAGCCGCTGTTCCGGTATAACATAAGGTCATAGCGTACCTAGCCCGAGGTCCGACATGACATACACCCCTTCCAGCCCAGGGGGTTCCGACGACGTGCGCATCCGCCCGGCGACACCCGACGAATTCGACGCGGTGGCCGAGCTGTGGCGCGACAGCATCCTGTCGATGGACGGCGTCAACCCGGCGGCCGTCAACGTCCAGAGGCTGCGCAGCCGTATCTATGACGGCGTGCGCACCGGATGGCAGTTGCACGTCGCCGAACGCGGCGGCCGCATGGTGGCGATGATGGCCCTGAACCCTGCGCAATCGACGATCGACCAGCTGTTCGTCGTGCCCGAATTCCAGGGCAAGGGCATCGGCCCGCGCCTGCTGCGGACGGCCGTCGAACGTCTGCCCGGCCGCATCACCCTGCGCACCGCCCTCAGCAACCACCACGCCCGCCGCGTCTATGAAGCGTGCGGCTGGCGCTATGTGCCGCTGCCGCCCGACGCCGATCCGGAGCTGGAACCGTGCGTCTACGAATGGCCGGGCCGGACGGAGTGAGTGCGGCCTATTGCGCCGCCAGCAGCGATCGTATCTTGCCGTGTTTCAGGTAGAATTGCGTCGCCACCGCTTCCATCTTTTCGTAAGTGATCGATTGCGTGGAGATGTGCACGTCCCTCCCGGTATTCTCGTCACGATACACGCCCGGCAGTACTGTCCACACGACCATGGGCGTCGTCAACCGATTGGCAGGGACCAGTTCGCTAACCCCGCCTGCCCCGTCGATCAGCATCAGCTTTTCCTGCGTGCGGCTGATCAGAGCGACGGCGTAAAACGGCCGGCGCGCGGCGTCGAGCTTTGCCTTGGCCCAACCGGGGCATAGTCCCTTGTGATACTGAGCCCATAGCGCCTGATCGTCGCTGACCAGGTCGGCCACCCGCACCACCGCCCAGCCCGGATGGGCACGAACATAGGCGGTGACCGGCGCGGGCAAGGTGTCGCACCCGGCGTGAGCCGTGGTCGCTATTGCCGCCAATGCGACGGCCACCAGTATGCCTGCTGTTTTCATCACGCCCCCTGTGTCGTCGAAGTATGCGCGGCCCTACGCGATGCGTCCAGCGCTTACGGCGCCCCGAACCACTTCGTCAGTGCGTCGTCCAACCCGTCGCCGCCGGCCCAGGCGACATAGCCATCCGGCCGCACCAGCACGGCGGGCGGGGCGTCGACGCGGCCGATCACCGGCAGGTCGAAGGCGACGGGCTGTTCGGCCCTGACGATGCGGACATGATCAGGCGCGGCGATGGCGACGCCGGTGAAATCGAGAAACAGCGGCCGCGCATCTTGCATGAGATCGAACACCCGCATCGGCCCGTCATGCGTCATGAGGTCGAGATCGGGCATGCGCCGCCCGACCAGGGGGTGCTCCCCACTCAGATCGTAACGGATTCCCAGCCCCGACAGCTCGGCCGTCAGGTGCTTTTTCGGTTCGTCCATCGTCAGCAGTTCGGCGACGGTGACGCGCATCGCCTGATTGTGGTCGTCCTCGCGGCGCAGCGCCACCGACGCCATGGTCATGCGCAGGGTGCGCGCCGCCACCGCGTGGCGTTCGGCGTGATAGGTGTCGAGCAGGGTTTCCGGCGACTGCCCCTTGACCACCTGGGCCAGCTTCCAGCCGAGATTGACGGCGTCGTGCACACCCAGTTGCAGGCCCTGGCCGCCGTCGGGCGCATGAATATGGGCGGCGTCGCCGGCCAGCAGCACCCGGCCCTTGCGGTATTCGGCCGCCTGGCGCGTCGCGTCGGTAAAGCGCGAAATCCACGCCGCACTGCTCAGGCCGTAATCGGTGCCGCACGCCGCCATCAGGGCCGCGCGCAGGTCGTGTATCGTCGGCTCGCCTTCGCCTATGCCCGCCTCGGTGACCATGACGCGCAACGGGCCGTGGTCGGCATAGACCACCTTGCCGTCGCGGATATCGTAGTCGACGCGGCCGAAGGAATGGCGGCCCATCGGGCTGGAATGGACGCCCAGCGGCGGCTTGCCGCTCATCTCGACCTCGGCGATCAGGTTGCTGGTCGTCGCCTCCCAGCCGGGGAAGTCGATGCCCGCCGCCTTGCGCACCCGGCTGCGTCCGCCGTCGCAGCCGACCAGGTACTGCGCGTGCATCGTGCCGCGCCGTGTGGCGATCTCGACGCCCGTATCGTCCTCAGTCAGCCCCGCGACACCGAGCCCGCGATAGACGGGCACGCCCAGTTCTTCGACCCGGCCGGCCAGGATACGCTCGATATGGGTTTGCCACAGGCCCAGGCCGTACGGATGGCGCGTCGGAAAGCCGGTCAGGTCGAGCGTCACTCCGGCAAACCCCGCGGTTTGCGCGATCTTGCCTTCATTCAGGAAACGATCGGCGATGCCGCGCTGATCGAACAGCTCGATCGTCCGCGCCTGCAATCCGCCGGCGCGCGATCCGGTCAGGTCCTGGTTGTCGCGGCGTTCGACAATGGCGACATCGACGCCGGCCAGCGCCAGTTCGGCCGCCAGCATCAACCCGGTCGGCCCGGCGCCCGCGATCAGGACAGCATGTGAATTCGGCATGAAGACCTCCTTTGAATGAGGCCCCGCAGTCTAGGCATAAAAACCCGTCCGCCAATTCTTGAACGAAACTGTTTCGGCATTAGCTATGGATGGGAGGGGAGCCTCTCTCATACATCCCTGTGCGAAGCATGGGGAGGGGGACCGTTCGCCCTCTTGGGCGAATGGTG
>FTIZ01054930.1_pt1 | contig 10248 bp, 10 predicted proteins | sample 1658381 | NCBI WGS metagenome assembly FTIZ01 (sample SAMEA3914822, study PRJEB12502) | metagenome | biome: forest; material: soil | place: USA | collected 2012-03-12 | depth 0.1 m
GCGTCGTCGGCGCCTCGCAGCAAGAACGCATCGAAGCCGACGCCATCGCCGACCCGGCCGGCCGCGCCGCCTGTTTTTCGTGGCTGTTCTGGCAGATGGGCAGCGCGCCTTATCTCGGCGGCGGCTTCGGCCATTTCTACGCCTATGCGCCGACCAAGATCGAATACGCCATCGACCGCTTTTCGATGGAGGCCAAGCGCCAGCTCGATGTGCTGAACCGCCGCCTGGCCGACAGCGAATACCTGGCCGGCGCCGACTACACCATCGCCGACATGGCGGTGTTCCCGTGGTACGGCGGCCTGGTCCTGGGGCGGCTGTATAACGCCGCGGAGTTCCTGTCGGTGGCCGACTATACCCATGTCGTGCGCTGGGCCGAGGCCATCGACGCGCGCGCGGCGGTCAAGCGCGGCCGCCGCGTCAACCGCATCGGCGACGACGGTGTGACCGAACGCCACAAGGCGTCGGATATCGACGTCTAAAACTTGAAATCGGGCAGGAAGGCGAGGGCTTCGTTCAGCGCGCGGCTCCATTCGCTGGATACGGCCGCGTAATAGGGATCGTCGCGCTCGAAGCGCCGCTCGACGCTGATCCGGCGTTCGCCGGCCGGGATGACGCGCAGGTCGATCGGCAGGTCGACCCCGGCATTGGCGCGGATGGTCGAGTCGAACGATACGCACAGCAGCTTGATCGCCGCCTCGAAGCTCATGCCGACGTCCAGCGCGCGCACCAGCATCGGCCGGCCGTACTTGGTCTCGCCCGACTGGAAGAAGGGATTGTCCGGCCCGGCCTCGATGAAATTGCCTTCCGGATAGATGAAGAACAGCCGGGGTTCCTCGTCCTGCACCTGGCCGCCCAGGATGTAGGTGGCGGCGAACGGCGAGGCGCCCGGCGCGATCAGCGGCGAATAGCGGTTGATGACTTCGCGCAGGGTGTCGCCGACCAGGGTCGCCACCTGGAAGATCGAGGTGGCGTTGAGCACCGAAGGCGAGCCGTCATTGGTCCTGGCACGTTCGTCGAGCAGGGAAGCAACGATCTGCGTCGTGGCGAGATTGCCGGCCGCCAGCAGCACCATCACCCGTTCGCCGGGCACCTGCCAACTGTGCACCTTGCGCACCTGGGCGATGTCGTCGACCCCGGCATTGGTCCGGGTGTCGGACATCAGGATCAGTCCGTTGTTCAGTTTTACGCCTACGCAATAGGTCATCGTGTCCTCGACCGGAAATACCGTCCGAAAATACCGCGAAATCATTGGGCTTTTATAAATCGTATGGATCGGGTGGCGATTTTTCGCGGTGGATTTGCGCTGGATTGACAGCGTTGTCTTTCGTGATAACCCTTGTCGCCATAACAGATAAGGGTGCCGGCGCCAGGGCGCGCCGGGACGGGCGAGGACACCATGACGACTTCCGCACCGCAGCGCTGGCAGGCGCTCGACTGGCTGCGCGGCCTCAGCATCATCGGCATGCTGTTCAACCTGACGCCCGGGGCTTGGGAACACGAATATGGCTGGATGGTCCACACCAGATGGGCGGGCAGCAGCCTGATCGACATGGTGGCGCCGGCCTTCCTGTTCTGCATCGGCGCGGCCCTGCCTTTGTCCCTGGCCCGCCGCATGGAAAACGGCCAGTCGCCGGCGCAACTGTGGCGTCACGGCCTGTGGCGGGCTTTCCTGCTGGTGCTGATCGGCCTGTTCCTCAATGCCTATCCGGCGTTCGACTTCGCCCATATGCGCATTCCGGGCGTGCTGCAGAAGATCGGCCTGGCCTTTCTCCTGGCGCTCGGCATCGTCCTGCTGACGACCCGGCGGTCGCCCGAAGGCCGGCCGGTGTTCGCGCCGAAAGCCATCGCCGCCGCCCTGGTCGTCATCCTGATCGGCCACTGGGCCTTGCTGGCATTCGTGCCGGTGCCGGGGTTCGGCGCGGGGCGCTTCGATCCGGTGGGGGCGTGGCCGGCCTATATCGACCGGACGCTGTTCACCGTGCCGCACATGTTCATCTGGTGGCCGGTCGACGGCAAGGTGGTGTTCGATCCCGACGGCCTGCTCAATGTCGTCACCAGCGCCGGCAATGTCCTGCTGGGCGTGCTGACCGGCCTGGCGTGGATGAGCGGCAAGGTGAGGCGGCCGGCATTGATGGCGTTCGTCGCCGGTATCGCGTTGATGGCCATGGGCGTCTTGCTGAGCGGCGTCTGCCCGATCATCAAGAACATCTGGACCTCGACCTTCGTGCTGTTCAGCGGCGGCTTCGCCCTGGTCCTGCTGGCGGTTTTCACCCTGATGGCCGACCGGCCCGGGCTGGGCGCCGGGCTGTTCCCGCTCCAGGTCTACGGCGCCAATCCGCTGCTGGCCTACCTGATCTGTTTCCTGTTCGCGCCGGTGCTCGACATCAACTGGGCGAAGACGCCGGACGTCCTGTCGATCCGCACGGGCGGCCAGCATTTCCTGATGCGCGTCCTCGATCCGCAGGCGGCATCGTTCGCCTTCAGCCTGGTCTACCTGACGATTTTGTTCAGCGTGCTGTGGGTCTGTTATCGCCGGCGCTGGTTCCTCAAGCTGTAAATCGCAAAAAAAAGCCGCGCACTACGGCGCGGCCAGTTTACAGGGAGGAAACGCCCAGGAAGGGCAAAGCGCTAAAGGATAGCGCTCACATCGTCAGAATATATGAGGATGCCTCGGTCGCAACTGTCATATTCGCCGGCCTGGTAACGATGCGTACATGATTTGTAACATTGTCCCCTATCTGGGCAGGCCGGCAAAATGGAACAGGCCCTGCCAGATGACGAAGGCGATCAGGGCAAGGCCGACCGCATAGGCGCAGGCCAGGCCCATCACGCCGATGGCCTTGTCGCGCAGGGCAGCGCGGCCGACGAAATATGAGACCGGGAAGTAGAGCAGGACCGCCGTCAGTAGGCCGGGCGAATAGCGGTCGAGCGCCACCGTGGTCGACAGATGGACCAGGAAGTCCCAGAAAATATTGCCGCTCGACCAGGCCAGCAGCAGGAAGATGCCGGGCTTTGACGGCTTCAGGCTCACCCAGGCGGTCAGGCCCAGCAGGATCGCCATGAAGACGGCGTTGTTGATGTCGAACAGCACATAGTTGAACGAACCGCCCAGCACGTGCGTCGCCCAGCCGGGAAAGCCGCCGACATATTCCTCGGCGATATGCGGCGCGAACACCGCGGGCAGGCACCAGATCATCTTGCGAAACGTCACGTCTTAATCTCCTGTTGTAAACATGCGTTTACATATGGACGCGTCCGATCGAAAATGCAAACATACGTTTACATGACCAAGCCGCTTCGTTCCCAGCCCGCCCGCGACCGTATCCTGGCCGCCGCCACATCCGTCTTCGCCCGCGAAGGCTACGATCGCGCCACCATCCGCGCGATCGCCGACGAGGCCCAGGTCAATCCGGCCATCGTCATCCGCTATTACGGCAGCAAGGAAGAGCTGTTCGTCGCCGCGACGCCCCTGGACCTGCGGGCGGAGGGGCTGATCGGCGTCCCGCGCGACCGCGTCGGCGAGGCCCTGGTCCGGCACGTCCTGGCGCGCTGGGACGATCCGGTCACCGGCGCCGAACTGGCGGGCCTGCTGCGCGCCTCGGTATCGCACGAGGCGGCGCGGGCGCGCATCGTCGCGGTGTTCGACGGCCAGGTCAGGGGGCTGGTGGCGGCGCTGATGCCGGCGGGTGACGCCGACGCGGTGGCGGCATTGATCGCGGCGCAGATCCTGGGACTGGCCCTGACGCGCTACGTCCTGCGCCTGCCAGGTGTCGCTGCCCTGCCGGCCGAGGCCATCGTCCGCGAGGTCGGCGCCGCCGTGCAAGGTTGGCTGGATGGCAGCCCGGCCCGGCCATAGTTACCCGCGCGCCACATTTCTTCTTTTTTGGAAAAGTTGAGGGTGCACGCCTTGTGATTGAGGTGTGTTCGCCCTATGGTTAGGCGCGCGCCACCCTGGCGGGAAGGGCGGGGCAAACCCGGACGGCGGCATATGCAGGGAAACGCATGAAGATCGACGAACCTGTCGGGCGTATCGCCAAACTGGCCGCCATCGGCGCCGCCGTATTGCTGTTGCCAGGCTGCGCCGATATCGGCGGCGGCGGGCTGATGAACTTCGCGCCGCCGGACACGTCGGCGGGCGGCATGAAGCCGCCGGTGACCTACACGGCCCAGAAGGTGGACGGCACTCTCAAGGTGGTGGGCGTGGCGCTGGACTGCGGCCAGCCGCAGGCGGACATAAACGCCACGCTGCGCTGTTCGACCTATCTGTCCCGGCTCTATATGGCGCGCGGAAAGGACCTGGCCAACGGTCAGCAGGTGTTCGACCTGCCGATGATCTTCCTGGGGACCAGCGCGCTGAGCGCGGCGGTCTTCGACAAGAAGCCGGAAATCGTCAAGCGCAGCGCCGTGGCGATCGTCGGCCTGACGGCCCTGCGCACCTATTACAATGCCGGGCCCAGGCTGCTTAAGCTTCAGGCGGCCGGGCAGGCGCTGTCGTGCGTCCGCAGCAGCGCGGCCCCGCTGGCGGCCCTGGATGCGACGGCGACGCCCCGCTGGCTGGCCATGCGCGATTCGACCAGCTTCTATTCTCCGACGACGGCCGCCAGTGCGCTGAAATACGGCAGTCTTGTCGCGGCGGCGCCCATGGCGATCGAAGGGGCCGTCCAGAAGATCCAGGACAAGCTCTCCGCGTCGTGGGGCAGTCCGAACCTGCCCGACTTCGGCAGTTTCCAGACCGACTACGCCGCCATGGCCAAGAAGCTGGGGGACGCGGCGGTGCAGGCTCAGGTGACCGCCGCCACGGCCGCGGCCACCACGCCGGATACCGCCAGGGTCGCAAGCTTCAACACGGCGTTCGCCGGCAGCCAGCCCGGCGCCCTGCTGTCGGAACCGGAGGCGCTGCAACTGCTCCAGCAGCAAGGCATCCTGGAAGGACTGGACGGCTTGCAGACCAAGCTCGACCAGTGCGTCAGCGCCATGTGAGCCAGACCGGGCACGACCGGGTATCGGCGTATCGCGTTTGCGTTTTTCAAAAAGGCACGTTGGAGGCGGATCATGGCCGAGCGCAAGTATTTCGAGAACAGCGTCGTAAAACTTCCGGAGGAAAGCGGCCAGGCACCGGACGGTTTGGTGGTGAATGCCGTGAAGGCGGGGCCGGGCGACGTCGACGCGCCCGTGGACGTGATGTTCGCCCTGGACGCTTCGGACGTGACCGGGCGGCTTGAAGCCATTGTCGCCTCGGGCCAGGTCATCGACCCGAGGGACCTGAACACGCAGTACGCGCTGCCGTCGCCGCCGGCCAAGCAACTCGAAGCCTGGCTGAAGCGCAACGGCTTCACCATCCAGGGCAAGGCGGCGGACAGCAGCGCGATTTACGCCCGCGCACCCGTCTCCGCGATCGAAAAGGCGCTTCAGGTCCAGATGGTCCCCGTCGTCCAGGACGGCATAACCTATCCGTCGGCCAGCAGCGCGCCGAGCCTGCCCGCCGACGTGGGCGAGGGGGTGCATGCGATCCTGGGGCTGCAGCCGTTCCGGCGCGCGCAGAAGCATTTTCGCCAGCACTATTCCCGGGCGGCGCCCAATCGCGGCAAGCTGGGCCGCGACGGCGCGCTGACGCCGAACGCGGCCAATGCGCCGCCCTATCTGGTGGCGGAAATTCTCAAGGCCTACAACGCCGACCAACTCGGCGTCACCGGCCAGGGCCAGCAGATCGCCATATTGATCGACACCTTCCCCGCCGCGTCCGACCTCAACGCCTTCTGGAAGGCGAACGGTCTCAATGTCGGCGCGGGCCAGATCAAGAAGATCAACGTCCCGGGCGGCCACCTGCCCGCGCCGGAAGGCGAGGAAACGCTCGATGCGTCGTGGGCCAGCGGCATAGCGCCGGGGGCGGAAATACGCATCTACGCCTCGGGCTCGCTGCAATTCTCCGCGCTCGACAAGGCGCTCGATCAGATCATCGCGGACCTGCCGGCCAATCCCGGCCTGCGCCAGCTGTCGATCAGCCTGGGCCTGGGAGAAACCTACATGGGCGGCCCCGGGGGCGAAGTGCAGGCCCAGCATCTGCGGTTCCTTAAACTGGCCGCGGCCGGGGTCAATGTCTTCGTGTCGACGGGCGATGCCGGATCGAACCCGGACCGGACGGGGCACAGCCCGACCGGACCGCTGCAGGCGGAATTCGAATCGACCGACACCGCCGTCGTCGCCGTCGGCGGAACCACGCTCGCGCTCTCGGGAACGGGGGCGGTCGCCTCCGAAGTCGGGTGGAGTGCCGGCGGTGGCGGGCGCAGTATTCTTTTCAACCGTCCGCCCTGGCAAGCCGGCGCCGGCATCCCATCGGGCAGCGACCGCCTGGTGCCCGACGTCTGCGCGGCGGCCGATCCCAATACGGGGGCCTTCCTCGTCTTCAACGGGCGGCCCATGGGCATCGGCGGAACCAGTTGGAGCGCGCCGGTATGGGCCGCCTTCTGCGCCTTGCTCAACGAGGCGCGCCTGAAAAGCGGCAAGGCCGCGCTGCCCTTCCTCAATCCGTTGCTGTACCCCAGGCTGGGAACGGCCTGTTTCCGTGACATTACCGCCGGCAGCAATGGCGCCTATAGCGCGCAGCCGGGCTATGACATGGTGACGGGCCTCGGCGCGCCGAATGTCGCTGAGCTGTTGCGGCAGCTTCCCTGACGCCTATCCGCCGATGACCTCGAACAGCCAGTCGCTGAATTGCCGCATGGCCAGGCTCTCGGCCTTCGATTGCAGCCGCGTCAGCCAGTAGCTGCCGCGCGATACGGTGACGGAAAAGGGCTGGCGGACCAGGCCGGCATTGAGGTGACGTTCGAACATCAGGGGCGGGGCCAGGGCGACGCCCGCGCCCTGCAGCGCCGCCTCCATCATGGCCAGCGACGAGTCGAACATCATCCCCTTGGCGACCGGCGCCCCCGCGCCAATCCCGGCCGCTTCGAACCAGCCCGGCCATTCGTCGGCGCGGTAGGAGCGCAGAAGCGTGTGGCCCAGCAGGTCCTCGGGCCGCTGAAGCTGCGCGGCGATCTCCGGCACGCACAGCACCGACAGCGGCGCGTCGAACAGCCGGATGGCCTCGGTGTCGTGCCAGGCGCCGTTGCCGAACTTGATAGCGTAGTCGAGCCCCTCGGCTGCCAGGTCGACGCGATTGTTATTGGTCGACAGCCGCAGTTCCAGCTGCGGGTGCTTTTCACGCAGGCCGGGCAGGCGCGGCAGCAGCCAGCCGACGGCAAACGTGCCGACCGCGCCCAGGGTCAGGACCTCGCGGACATAGCCGCCTTCGAAGCGGTCGAGCATGTCGGCCATGCGGTCGAAACTGTCGCTGACCGCCGGCAGCAGGGCCTCGCCTTCCTCGGTCAGCCACAGGCCGCGCGGCAGCCGTTTGAACAGCTTGACGTTCAGCCGGTCCTCCAGCGCCTTGACCTGGTGGCTGACGGCGGCCTGGGTGACGCATAGCTCGATGGCGGCGCGGGTGAAGGACAGGTGGCGCGCCGAGGCTTCGAAGGCGCGCAGGGCGTTGAGCGGCAGGTGGGGGCGGGGCATGTCAGCTATAAGTTATTCTAGGGGCTCGTGCGAAATATCATCCTTTGCGGCGCCTGCCCAGCGCTTGTATTGCAAAGGCCGATCTGGAGGATCCCATGAAACGTATTTTGGCTATGGCCGCGCTTCTCGCAGCGGCCTTGAGCGCCCCCATGTCCGCAGCCCGGGCTCAGGACAAGGCCAGTTGGACGCGGCCGGTCAAGCCGTTCCGCATCGTCGGCAATGTCTACTATGTCGGCACCGAAGGCGTGGCCGCCTATCTGATTACCTCGGGGCATCGCGCCATCCTGCTCGACGGCACGCTGGACCAAAACGCCCCGTTGATCGAACGCAATATCGCGCAACTGGGCTTCCGGCTGAAGGACGTGAAGATCATCCTCAGCAGCCACGCCCATTTCGACCATGCCGGCGGCATAGCCCAACTGCGCTATGACACCGGCGCCCAGTTCTATGCCTCGGCCGGCGATCGTTGGGCGCTGGAGCACGGCCTGCACGACAGCGATACCGACTACCCGCGCGGCCATTTCCCGGCGGTGCCGGTCGACCATGTCGTGCGTGACGGCGAAAGCGTGGCGCTGGGTGGGGTGCGCATGACGGCGACCCTGACGCCCGGTCACACCAAGGGCTGCACCACGTGGTCAACGAAGGTGGTCGTGCCGGGCCGGGTGCTGGAGGTCGTCTTTCCGTGCAGCGTGACGGTCGGCGGCAATATCCTGGTCGGCAACCGGCTTTATCCGGGGATCGTTGCCGATTATCGGCAAAGCTTCGTCACGCTCGGCGCCATGAAGGCCGACGTCGTGCTGACCAACCACCCGGAGATCGCCGACGTACTGGGCCGCGAAGCCCGTGCCCGTGCCGGCGACCGCGATGCCTTCGTCGATCCCGGTCTGCTGCATCGCATCGTCGCCGGGGCGCGCGCCGACTTCGACACGGAGCTGGTCCGGGAAAAGCGCGGCAAATAATCCGGTGGCGCTCGGGCGGCTTCGCGGTTAGTCTCGCATAAAATTCAAGCGAGGAACCGCATGCGCCCGACCCATATCGCTTTCCTGACTCTGGCTGCCGCGCCGCTGCTGATGCTCGGGGCTTGCCAGCCCAAGATCAAGGCGCCCGCCGACACCGGCGTCTGCTACTTCATCGGCCACGTCAAGACGACCGAAGCCAAGAACGGGTTGAAGTTCAACGTCATCGCCCGCGATCAGGCGGACATGGAACACTGCGCGGTGCAGCTCTACAACCTGCGCCGTTCGATGCTGACGACCGGCACGGCGGGCGACGCGACCGAAGGCGCCTATCAGGGCAGCTTCCTGCGCGCGACCAATGGCGCGGTGGACTATTCCCAGACCTATGAGGGGCCGTACTTCCCGTTCCTGGTCAAGGCGCCGGACGACCGCCTGGTAACGCCGGGCTCGGTGGTCCAGGACGACACCGAGGGTGACGGCCCGCAGAAGACGGTCGCCGTGCCCAAGGACCTGCCGAAGCTGAGCCAGGACCAGAAGAAGTAGGTTCGCGCGAAGCGCCTTCTTCCGGGGCTGTCCTGCTGTTGAATTGAAACGCAAATGGACGCAAATGAACGTGAATAGGTGGGAGCGCCTGGCCTATTTGCGTTGATTTGTGTCCATTTGTGTTTCCCTTTCTTGGTCAGCCGATCCGCGGGCGGCGTGCTCCACGGTCGTTAACGAATAGCGCTTGTTCCTGAAATGTTCCGGTGATATACAGCATCCACCGGTGACGCGCGGTTACACACAGGAAAAGCGGTGGGCTGCCTTTTCCAGGTCTTAGCGAATCGTTAACGTCAGTCCTTCGAATCGCCTGGCGCCCGAAATGGGCGTCGCTACAATGAGAAAGGCAATAACCATGGCGGGTAGTGTCAATAAAGTCATTCTGGTCGGCAACCTGGGCAAGGACCCGGAAATCCGCACCCTCAATTCGGGCGATCGCGTCGCCAACCTGACCATCGCCACGTCGGAAACCTGGCGTGACAAGATGACCAACGAGCGCAAGGAAAAGACCGAGTGGCATCGCGTGGTCATCTTCAACGACAACCTCGCCAAGATCGCCGAGCAGTATCTGCGCAAGGGCTCCAGCGTCTATATCGAAGGCAGCCTGCAGACCCGCAAGTGGACCGACCAGAGCGGCCAGGAAAAGTACTCGACCGAAGTCGTGCTGCAGAAGTTCCGCGGTGAACTGACCCTGCTGGGCGGCCGTGGCGAAGGCGGTGGCGCTTCGTCGGGCGGCGGCTTTAGCGGCGGCAACGACTACGAAGATCCGTACGGCGGCGCGCCGTCGGCCCCGGCCCCGGCGCCGCGCGCCCAGCCGACCGGCCCCAAGCAAACCTTTGACCTGGATGACGAAATTCCGTTCTAACGAGCGTTATATTTCGATTTTACCGGTGTAATATGCCTGGCCCGGCGTCCGTGTGACGCCGGGCCATTGTCTTTATGCGCGACGCCGAACGAAGGCGATCAGGGCTGCGGCGGTCACGGTCAGTCCCGCCAGGACGTAGAGCCCGGCGCCGGCGTGGTGCAGTCCGGCATCGGCCGCCGTGCGCAGGTTGGGCGCGAGAAATGAACCCACGCTGCCCAGGGTGTTGATCAGGGCGATGGCGGCCGCCGCGCGCGTGCCGCTGAGCCGTTCGGCGGCCAGGCTCCAGAACAGCGGCTGCACGGCGATGAAGCCCGACGCGGCCAGGGCCAGCGCGGC
>FTIZ01004401.1_pt2 | contig 10246 bp, 7 predicted proteins | sample 1658381 | NCBI WGS metagenome assembly FTIZ01 (sample SAMEA3914822, study PRJEB12502) | metagenome | biome: forest; material: soil | place: USA | collected 2012-03-12 | depth 0.1 m
GTGGACTACTAGGGGCGCGCGAATCAACACGACCAGCTCTGGTGTGATTCTGACAGCCATGTGAAGGCGGGAGCTGGACTCGCTTCATGTCGCAACCAAATATCTACGACATGATGCATCAACACGCATGCAAAGGGGCCGAGCAGGTGGACAGGAGGTCGCACACATAGTGGCGTTTCTCTAAACTGAAGCTTCCCATGTCAGAGCTTCAGATGTTGTAAGTACCTGAGTACCTAATCGATGGCGGGTTCAATGCTGGCAATCAAGGATTGTTCCCGCTGAAGCAGGAGGCGTAAGGTAGGTAGTTGACCTTGAGTGGTTTACCGATATTTATGTACTCTCTTCACAACTTTTCACGGAAGTAGCTGGGAATGGAGTTGCTTCACAATCAGAAATGCAACAAGTTCATTCTTGGGTTTGTGCATACAGAGTACGCCGTGTGACTCCCCCCCTAGCTCTATCGACAGAACACTCAGCAAATCTAAAATCGGCTAGCATCACGCCGCATCGCTTGAGTTTTGACCGCCATCCCGCTCAGCTCTATCGACCTTATCTAGGGCCAGGGTGGCTTCACTGCGACTATGTACTTAAGTAGGTATTGTATGTAAGTAGTAGTGTTCGGACAGGATTTCCTCCGAGCTTACGTGCTGTTGTCGAGTTTCCCCTCACAGGGTCAACGAAACTTAGGATCTCACAGCTGGAACCGCAAGACTCCGACGCCCTGACTTTTACAAGCCACAACAATCTTACATCTGTATTTGGGCATCATGCCCCCAAACCCGGCACCTATTACAGGAAACTGAAACGCAAGGGCCCCTCCAGCTATCGTTTTTTGTCCAGCATTCTGCCAAAGCCTAACCTAGTCTGTTCCTCGCTGTTACTTCAAGGAATTAGCGAGCCATCTGCTTGCATGTCCGTGTATCTCCGGTTTCGTAGTCATCATGGCGTTAAGGATGACATGTCCGAAGGAACGCCAGCATAAAAGGCGGCCAGGGCGACAACGGTGATTGCTACATTGTTCATCACATCACGACAGAGCAAGAAATACTCAGCGCACCCAAAGACCGTACATCAGGCATCATGTCTTCGGAAACCCTTCCTTCCACAATGAAAGCCTTGGTTGTCGAGTTCCCCGGCCAGCCTCTAACCCTCAAAACGGTGCCCGTGCCTTCGGCGACTCCCGGCAGCTGCGTCGTCAAGGTTCTCGTAGTTCAAGCCGACGACAAAACCCCCCACATCATCAAGGGCATCCCCGGCTACACGATCCCGCCCAACTTCGTGCCCGCCGCCCACGCCATCGGCCGCATCGCTGCGGTCGGCCTCGATACCACTGCCCTCCGCGTCGGCCAGCTGGTCATGCTTGAGGGCTTCATCCGTGCTCGCGACGACCCCAACGACGTGCAGGTCCTCTGGGGAATCACGGCCGGCCTAACCCCCGAGAGCGTGCGGTTCATGGCCGACAACTGGGCCATGGGCTGCATGGCCGAATACGTACGCGCTCCGTTGGAGAACTGCTACCCGCTCGACGAACGCCGCCTATGCGGATCGCCGCTCGAGGGAGGGCTGGGATACACGTTCGACGACCTCCTGCAGCTACCGACGCAGCTAGTCGCGATGGGTGGGCTGCGCGCCATTGACGTCAAGCCCGGCGAGCGGATCATCGTGGCTCCCGCGACGGGGGCATTCAGCGGGGCTGCTGTGCAGGTGGCCGTCGCGATCGGCGCGCAGGTCATCGCCATGGCTCGCAACCGGGCACTACTCGAGAGGGTTCAGCAGGTCTCTCCTACAGGACGCGTGGAGATTGTGCCCATCACCGGGGACCCCGAAGCCGACACGGCGTCTCTCAAGCAGTGGGGCCCCGTAGACGCCTACATTGACCTCTCGCCTCCCTCGGCCAGCGAGTCGACGCACATTCGTAGCTGCTTCCCCGCACTCCGGAAGTACGGGCGTGCCTGTCTGATGAGCATCATTTCTCACGACGTGGCGGTGCCGTATACGCTCCTGACGTGGAATTCGTTGACGATCAAGGGGCAGTTCATGTACGAACGCGACGATGCCCGGTTGCTCATCAAGATGGCCGAGACAGGTGTCTTAAAGCTGGGGAAGGAGGGAGGCATCGAGGTCGTGGGACGGTTCAAGCTGGAAGAGGCCGAGGAGGCGTTCGCTGTGGCTATGAAGAATCCGGAGGTGGGCAAATTGGTGGTCCTTGTGCCTTGAGCCATTGAGGGGACAATGTCATGTCGGTATTGTCATCAGCATCTTAGGTCCGATTTCAGCGAAGGTGGTAATTAACATGGCTCTGTCATGTTGGCTCCCACAGTCCCAAGTTCCAAAGTCAAACAAATGCGTCTCTCGTTGTTGGAGAGTCTAGGTCGCCTCGGTGACTGTCCTAAAGACTAGCAAAGGGAAACAAACAAAATCCAACGAGCCGGCGACGTTGACCCACCGTCAACGCTAGCACTCCCGAGCCGTGCCGGAGAGACGCGTACAAGCGAGGACCCAGGTGGAAACCGGGTCGAAAACTTCCTGCCGAGCCCGCTGCCACGGATTGGTGGAGCTGAAGGCTCGGCGGGCCCAACAAGTCCAAGGCCGTCTCCTTCCGAGATACCCGGACGGGACTAGGCCGGACCAAGGCCCTCCCCAGTCTGGGACCAGTCTGGGGTAACCGATCCCCAGTCGTCAACGGCTTTCCGGGATTTTACCCGATCTTGAACCTCATTTGAGAAAACACATCCGAGGCGAGTTAGCCTCCATCCAATGATCCAATGGCCGGAAACAAGAGTTGCAACGTTCCGGCTGTGGCTCCCGAGCCACTCACGCACCTGTGACACCCTCCCTAGCATATCCCTGGTTATGCACGCGTTGACCGGATGGCGGCTTGGAGAGTCGGCATTTCCACACCCAGTCATTGGCAGCCAGTCGCGCAAGCAACATTCGATCTACGGAGGACCATGCTCCTGTGCCATGGATGGCTCAGTAGCACTGGAGGAAGGACGGGGCTCCCTCACCTCGCAGAGGGGGTCAGGGGGATCTTATTTTACTAGCACTTGTTCTCGGAGAACCTTTATTCTTCTTCAGGTCTCCCCTTTGGCTTACCAGTAGCACTCCCAAACCTGCTGATTCCACCAACCATTGGACGACTTCAAGTCAGACATCGGCATGGCTGTCGGTGGCGTGGCCAAAGCTGCCAGTCTCTGGGCCGGAGGGCTCCTTCTCGGCCTCGGCATACCACATCTCCCGAGCCTGTCCTCGCCGCGTCTTACATCCCTTATCGGCGACCTTCCCGTACCAAATTACTCGTTCGGCCTTCCCTTCTTCAACAGCAAAACGACGAATGCCACGACCGATGTCGATCTCGCTGTCCCCTTCGTCTGCGACGTGTCGCACACGTACCGAACGGAGCTGGTCTCGTTCGAGCCCCTGATAATCTACATCCACGGCTTAATCACGCCCATCGAGATCGACTCGCTCCTGGCGACAGCCGAGCCCAAGTTTGCCCCGTCCCAAGTCAACAAATATGGGCGCCAAGAACAAACGAAGGATCGGACGTCGAGCTCGGCAGGCTTGCCGCGCGACGACCCGGCCGTTATCTGTGTCTTGAATCGGACGCGCACCTTCTTAGGTACCATGCTGCGGGACGGGTGGGACGAGATGGGGCCGCCGCAGCTAGTCCGATACAGCTCCGGCCAGCGATTCAACGTGCACCACGACTGGTTCGACTACCCGCAGTGGGCGAACGACGGCAGCATGCGCAAGTGGAACCGCGTGGCTAGCTTCTTTGCCATTTTGCAGGATAATTGCACCGAGGGAGAGACTCACTTCCCCTACGCAAAAGCTATCACGCCGCCGAGTCCGCTAGGCGAGACCATGTGGCGGGGCAATGGAGCTCAAGCCGACGAAGAGCAGGAGGTCAAGCCGCTGTGGAGGGAGCACGAGGATGGAGGGCTCGCGTTCCGGCCTGTGGCTGGAAACGCCATCTTCTGGGTGAACCTGCATGCGAATGGCACCGGAGACACGCGGACAAACCACGCCGGGCTGCCTTTGGGCAAGGGGCGGAAGACGGCCATGAATATTTGGCCAAGGCAGTACTATCCGTATGAGTGAAGGCCTGCCCAGGCAGAGAATGACTGGGAATCGCAACATAATTCATTACCAGCCTCCGACGTGCGGCTTGCCGTTGATCTCAAATTACTCCTTCGCCGCCGACCACACCTGGGAGCCGTCGAACCAAGTCTCAACCACCTTGGCTTGCATCAGCTTCTCTTTTTCCCACTCCATGTCGACGATGACAAAGTCCGATTTGTGGCCCTTTTGAAGAACCCCTATCCTGTGGTCGTCGAAGCAGCTGTACGCGGCACCCTCTGTCGCCGCAGCCACCGCCTCGCACAAGCCGAGCGCAAAGTGCGGGTTCACGGCGGTTTCCATCTCGGGTTCCCGGTACGATCTCCTGGTAGTCCCGACGTAGATATTCCCCAAAGGCGAGTGCGGCGCGGTGGGGGCGTCGCTCCCGAGGGCAAGCGGAGCCCCCAGATCGGCAAACTCGCGGTAGGCAAATGCCCTCCCGCACCTGTGCTCGCCTAGCAGCCTCGGCCACGCCTTGAGAATGGCAGGGTCGGCATGGACCGGTTGGATCGACGCCGTGATACCAGCCTGGCCCAACCGAGTCGCGTCCTCCTTGGTCGTCAGCTCGAGATGCTCCACCCGCGGCCGCCTCTCAAGACTCGCGTGCTTGGTCAGCGTGTCGATGACCATCTTCGCCGTGGCATCCCCAATAGCATGCAGCGCGATCTGCAAGCCCGCCTCATCTGCCCGCTTCACCACCGGCTCCAGCTGCTCCGCCGTCCACAACGGCACCTCGGCATGCCCGTTATGCTCGTAAGGTTCAGACAGGCCGGCCGTACAAGCATCCACAATCCCATCACAAATCACCTTGATGCCCACAATTCGACAATCCGGCGCCGTCGCCGCATTATACTCCCCGGCCAACTCAATGGCCCGCTCGACCTGCTTCAGCATCTCCCCAATCTCAGCGCACGGCTTTACCAACCAATACGCAGCCACCCTCATCTTCAGTCCCCCCCTCTCCCTTTCCCTCTCCCTCAGTGCCAACAGCGCCTCCCACCCCCCCTCATCCATCGCCATGTCCACCAACCCAGTATACCCCGCCTCATGATACGCCTCCACCGCCGCCGCGATAGCCGCCATTCTCTCCTCCATGCTCGCAACAGCGGCCAGAAACGGCCACACGTACGTGATGTTCGCCGCCTCACTGAACACCCCCGTTAGCCCACCCTCCGCATTTCTCCCAATAATCCCACCCGGGATATCCACCCACGCCTCGGCGCCGAGCGCCGCGATGCCGGCCGTGTTGCACCACGTCGAGTGCAAGTCCTTGGAGTCCATCAGGATGGGGCGGTCGCGGCCGGGGACGTCGAGGCCGTCCAGGTCGGCGGCGCACGCGCCCCGGGGGGGTAGCATGCTGTGCATCCAGCCGCGGCAGAGGATGCGCGGGAGGTGAGGGTTGGCGGCGGCGTGGGCGCGGATGATGGATTGGATCGAGGCTAGGTCGGTGCATTTGCTCAGGTCGAGCTTGGTCAGGGCTTGACCCAGGAGCATGAGGTGCATGTGGCCGTCGACGAAGCCTGGGAGAATGGTTTTGCCGTGGAGGTCGTGAATTGTTGGGGGATTGGGGGAGGCGAGGGCCGTGGTGATGGGTTCGTCCGAAGGGGAGCCGACGTGCGAGATTTGGGAGCCACGGACGAGCATGCTGGAGGCGAAGGTTGGGGGGCGGTGCAGGCCTACGTTGGTACCAGGCTTGACTCCTGAGAGGAAGACCTTCCCGTTAATGAAGAGGGTTGCGGCCATGTTGTTGGTACTGCCTCGTTTCTTTCTTTCTTTCTGCTTTTTTTTTTCTTCGTCTTTAACACATTTAACGAGGTGGAAGTGTATCTAGAAATTATGCTGATCTTGGATCAACTGGGTGGTGTTCTCGCCGTGTTTCGGGCCAGAGTTGGGCAACCGGGCAGCGCCGGGTCAGGCCTGGCCCCTGAGTATCATCTGATCTGATTGATAAGATCAGCGCCCCACGTGTGGCATCGCTGGATGTGCCTGAAAAGTCCAAGGGTGGGTTCGTCTCGACCTCTCTCGTCTCGAGATTGCCACTTGGGAGTGGAACTGGGCTTGGGAAGCGGGGTTGGTTTGGGCCGAGGACCGGAGCATCGGACGAACCATGAGTAAGTTCAACCAGTTTCAAGGGGAGGAGCTGACACGAGGAGAAAGTTAAGTCGGAATGAGAGCAAGAAGGACAACGGTAGGTGAACAGAATCCGCGTAGGATTGTCGAGGTTCTGAATGTTATAACGGAGATTTTGGCCCTTATCCGAGCATCATGAGGTACCTACCTTAATTCGGACGACTTGGCACAAAAGCACACATCGACCAGCCCATTTGTCCGGGTTCAAGCTCTAAGCACGCCGTACACGATGCGTATGAGTCGACCAAAGTCACGGCCATCAGTTTTATGACAACCAAGATGCACAGACAAGGCAGTATCGTCTAGTTTTTGCATGCCGGTATCCTCTGCCGAGGGATTCCATGGTGTGGTTCTTAACCTCCTCGTCACGGACATCAAACCCGAAAGTGAACGATTGGGGGACAGCCTGAAGCAACCATACCACAATCCCGCCACCCTCTCAAATTTCAACACAGTACACTCTCGTGCATGCACTTATTTGTTTGCGCGTTATTTCTGATGGAGATGAAGCCTGAAAACCACTACAGCAGCGACCACAAAGGTGGTGACTTCCATTCCGTGCTTGGGGCGAACTCAAGTTACCTAGATATTTACCTACCTGTAGCCAAGCGACAGACGGTTGTGCAAGGCTTTCGGTTCTTACGCATGAAGTCCAACAAGTCTGTGAGCGAGACACCTCATGCTGTGGGTGGCAAAGAGCTTGCGTGTCAAACCCAAGGAAATATCGATGTCAAGTCAAGCAAAACTGCCAAAAGCATCCGAACTCTTTGACCATCCATGAGGATCACCGATCTGACCGGAGATCATACAGTGGTGTTATTCAAGACCATCGGACGGGGCTGGGCTTCCCCGCAACCAGGTCGGGATTTCAGCAGGTTGGCACAGACCGTGTCACCTCCCAAACTTGATGGTCAAAGGCTGGGCGCCCTCAACAAGCGGGTGTTTGATCGACAACGAAGGCATGAAATATCGCGCCGTGTTATTGAGTCCTTCCCCGGACGGAAGCAAGCAGTACCGGTCTGAATATCAAGGAGATCGAGGACGTTTAAATACCGCAGCAGCTCGTCAGTCGCACAGGTCGACAATCTCGAGTCGAACTTACCTGGTCCGTGGAATGAGTGCAAATTCACCCGGCTACCCGTCCCGCGACTCGCAACAGAGCTTCAAACTCGGCCTTGGCACTTGAATGGCATGCGACTGAGGTCACTCTGCAAGCAATGGCTGATACCGACGATTATGGCCCCCGACTGAACATCACGATATGGTCCTTGACAGGCACCGCTGCTCTCTTCCTCGGCCTGCGCATCTACTGCAAGGTGTGGAGAGGGAGACCAGTCCGCTCGGAGGATGCTGTCCTCGTGGCAAGCTGGGTACAAATGCCACTCGAAGACTTCTGTTTGATTTGTGCTGTGACTGATGCTTGAACTCTTTCATGTTCAGATTGCTCTCGCAACCTCGTGCTCCTTGCTCACGGCCATCACGACGCTCGGCTACGGCAAGCACAACAACGACATCGATCCAGCAAACTTTGACATCATTTTGCTCATCTCCTACCTCGCCGGATTTTTCTCCATCCTCGCCGCCTTCTGGAGCAAGATATCCTTCGCTATCACCCTGCTCCGCATCGTCACCACCCGCCGCCCAAAGTGGTTTCTGTGGTTCATCATCATCTCAGTCAGCCTCGTCATGACCGCCAGCGCTACCGTCCACTTTGCCCAGTGCTGGCCGTTTGCGAGGCTGTGGCACCCCAAAAGCCCCGGGAGCTGCTGGCCAAGGATCATCGTGATCCAATACAACGTGTTCGTTGCAGCATATTCTGGTGTCATGGACATCGTCTTGGCTTTGATGCCCTGGATGATTGTTTGGGATGCATCCATCAGCAAAAAAGAGAAGCTAAGCGCTCTCTTTGCCACCAGCATGGGTGTTTTGTGAGCCCTCACACTCCTGACTGCTGCCAAAAAACGATGGGTGCACATGGTGCTAACGGACGTTTCATCACCACAGCGCCGGCATTACGTCTTTCCTGAAGATCAAAAGCATCAGTTCCATCGCGAGTCAAGATACAGGTTAGTTCAGCTCTCGTGCTACAAGTCTTTTTTGGTTGTGTATTAACATACGGACAGCTGACAGTGTAATGCTGCTGACCTTTGGCACCGCCGAGAGCGCCGTTACCATTATTGCAGTTTCGATACCCATCCTTCGGGCCTTGCTATACATGAGCACAACCCCGCCCAAACCGCGTTTCTTCCAAGAACTGTACGACGAAGGCCCGAGCAACAAACACCAGCTGGAACCTCTTCCCCATTTCGAGTCAACTATCGAACTCGTCACTTTACAAACCCATGAACCCGAGACTTTTGGACATGGTGATGGTGTTACTGCAACAAATCTCAAAGATCATGCACCAATGCCCTTCTCTTCGCAGAAGGAGCACGTCTGAGCAGAGCCTACAGAGGCGTGCCTGAAACACAGCCCACGGGCATCAGAAGTGGCTCATTGACCCATACCGGATCCATCGAGGTAAGATCCAATACGGATCATGCGTAAAGTAACATTGAATGCTAACAAACAACAAGCAAGTAGTACATTTAAACTTGATACCTTAGGACTCGACACTGCGTCACTGGCTCCCGATGCTGTCGAGCGACCTCTCCGAGTTGCTGTGGACAGGCCTCAGTTTGACGATCCCTCCTGGCCCGTCATCTCCATCCAACTCGATGGCACTGTCACGATGTCTCCAGCCGTCCCGACCGCTGTTCTTCCCCTGCTCGTCAACCAAGGCGGTCTCGAATTGCTTTAGCCGCTCCTCAAATCTCTCCTCAAAGTCCCGCCCAAGCTTCAGAAACCGGATGGCGTTTTGTGCCAGGATGCCGGCTCGTTGGTTGTAGCTCATGAAATTCCCAACCCGCGTGTCCTCGGTGAGCATCTTGCCAGCCACTGGCACCTCCCCTAAGGGGAACGGATAGTCACTTCCCAGAACAATCCGGTCGGCCCCTCCCGGACCTAGCTTGCGAATGACATATTCCATCAAATCCGGATCGTGCATCAACGAGTCGATCCATATCTGCGCCTGCCCCGGCTCGATCGCCGTCGAATGCGTCGGCAACCCGCCCCCGAAGTGCTCCGTCGGCGTGACGCCGCATGCCCGGGTTGCGACCAGATCCGGCCGGCAGTCGAACCCCCGCTGTATCCTCCCCAATAACGCCGGGAACGCCCCGCCACCATGGGCGAAGCACAGCCTCAACCTCGGATGCCTGACCAACACCCCCGACGCCATAACCGCATGCATCGCCAGCGCCGTCTCGCACGGCATTCCCACGAGCCATGAGCTCCAATGTCGCCCCCACCTCTCCCCATTCTCTTTGCTCAAAGCATACCCCAACGGATGCACAAAAACCGGTACATCCAGCTCCTCACACGCCTCCCAAAATCCCGCCAATCGCTCATCGTCCAACATCATCACCCCACCAGCACCACCCTCGCCCTCAACACTCGTCCCAATCTGCACCCCCACGATCCCAGGCAACCCCATCATCCGCTGCAGCTCCTCCACCGCCGCGCCACAGTCCTGCAGCGGCACCGTCCCCAGTCCGACAAACCGCCGCGGCATCGCCTCGCACACCGCACTGACGTGGTCGTTCAGCGCGCGGGCGAGCACCTTGGCGGGGGCGAGCGGCGCGTCGTAGCAGAACAGCACGGGCACCGTGCTCAGCACCTGCACGTCGACGCCCGCGGCGTCCATGTCGCACACGCGCGCCGCCGGGTCGTAGCACGCGGGCGTGACGCGCCGGAAAAAGGCCGCGCCGACGTACATGTCGACGGCGCCTGTGGTAGCGTGGTCTGGGGCGTTGTGGAAGGCCGGCCAGGGGTAGGCGGGCTCTGAGGAGGAGGTGGTAGTGGGGGGTGGTGTGAGGGCGGCCAGGTCTGGGAGGGAGGGCGGCATGATGTGCGTGTGCATGTCGATTCGGAAGAGAGAGGAGAGGGAGGGTGAGGG
>FTIZ01136600.1_pt1 | contig 10246 bp, 14 predicted proteins | sample 1658381 | NCBI WGS metagenome assembly FTIZ01 (sample SAMEA3914822, study PRJEB12502) | metagenome | biome: forest; material: soil | place: USA | collected 2012-03-12 | depth 0.1 m
GTCGAGGGGAGGAGGCAGGCAGAAACGACCCTTTCCCTCAACATATCCGACCAAAAGCACGGAGGTGTCCGTGAGCCCGCGAACACACAAGGCGAAGCCCTCGGCTTCGATGCGATTTTGGTAACCGCCTCATCAATCAAGAACTCAGCCCAGAGAGACTTCGGATGGGCCGAAGAGCCTCCTTCTCGTTCGGTCACCGACGCGAGGGTATTGTGCTTCGACGCCTCGAGGCGAAGCATGGTCGCGTGATACCAGCCGCGTTGCATGTTTCGCGATGACTTCCAGCTACGGAAAGCAAATTACAAATGGGAGCGGGATGGTGATTCTACTTGTCGATCGAGCCGAGAGTACGGAAGTATTCCGTATCCCGTCTCCAACCCGCGGCACTGCCACAGAAACTCGTCATCATCATGGAGTTGGGATTCCGTTGCTCGCTCTGTGCACGCCCAGAGCAATGCATCTCTGCAAGCAGTCGGGTCGTGCTACAAAAACGGGTTGAAGGTAACGTCACCTCTCCCTACAGTACCTATGCATTGCGGACGAGGCTGGTTCGGCCACAACGCTGGAGAGCAAGTCGGTGAGTCTACACAGTAAGTGTGGGAGGGTGTAATCCGAGTTCAAGCTTCCCAAACGGGAAGATGGCGGCGGTAGGCACATCGCGCCCGCGATGTGAGGAACGATTTGACAGGCTGAGGCTCAGCACAGCCCCGAGTCGGCTCGGCTCTTCTCCATGCCGCCTTGCAGACCGCCTGATGGATGCAACGCAGCACGGTCGAATCGTTGCTGGGTTCCCCGACTGACTGACAAAGCCATTCACGTCAAACATGTCACAAGTTCTCCGGGTCTGGTCGCACTGCATTCCCGCAGGACCAGCGACAGCCCTGTGGTCCGGGGTGCCGGTGGCGTCGTTGCAGGCGATTGCGAGCCATCGGACACCAGAGCGCCACGGCCGCCTTTCTTCCCGGCTTCCCCTCCGACGGAGGACATGAACGGTGACTTCGCTTGACAATGCAGGCTATTGGCTTTCGCGTTCATGGCTCCATCATCCACCCCAGCAGGCCCCCCTCCAAGAAGGATCGCCCGCTTCTGCGACCTGTCGGAGTTTTGGGGGTTCAGCCCCAACTCGCGGGAAGGCCCCCGATAGTTCTTGACGCGGAGAGAAAGATTGGGTTCTGACTGCGAAACGCCATGTTCCACACTCCTGGGTCGTTGCTCGTTGGCTGACAAAGGCGTAATGCTTGGAGTTGCGAAGCTTGCGGACGACGGCAGGGTACGAAACCCGACGGGCATTGGGGTTCAGACAAAGTAAAATCCGGGAGACGGGACATTCGAGATGATGGAAACGGGAGGGATTCCAGTTCGTGACATGGAAGCATTGATGAGCAGGGGGGTTGAAGTCCGAGGGCTGCATACACTAATCTGTACACTTGGGAGCTTAACCCAGCGATTCCGATTTGAAGGAGGGGAGAAAGGATTCCAGAATGCTGGGGAGAGGCGCCCGGTTAGTTCCGGCGCCGCCCCAGTAGTGTGGAATCGTGTGGGAGGTGTCGTGCGGCGCGGCCTGTGACTGGTGCCGGCCTTGCGTAACCCACGTGTTGTGGCGTCGGGCTCGGAGAATCAGGCTCGTTATCTATCCGGTGAGCCGACGGGGAGCGGAGGTAGACGACGTTGACGGCTTGAAGGTGAGGCCGGCGTCAAGGTGTGTGGAGGTGTGATGAAGTCGAGAGCGAAGCTGTCACAAGGGTAAAACAGGTTTTCGTGCCATCCCATCCATCACCGTTCCCGATGGCTGCATTGTACGGGGGGGAAGCCAGCGTGGGTAGGATCAGGCATCGTCGGATATCCGAATATTCCGCAGGTGTCAAGAACTGGACGCAAGCAACCACACGACTGGCCCTTCGTCCCCATTTGGTCACGGGAGGATACCCTTCGCCCAAAATAGAAGGCATCCTGTATGCCTGGCACTTGTAGAACCAGCGCAATTTGGGCATCACTTATCCGAAAGGGAGCATCCCGACCCCGTTCTTGTTGAGGGTGTTCCAGGTCGTTGTTTGATAATAAGGTTAATACTGCAGCACGGAACAGGTGATGTGAGGTTGGAGGTTGAGAGTTGAGAACCGATCGAGGACCTTGCAGGAGGGAACAAAAAGCTTGGCGCTTCGGGCGAAGCTCTCACTCGCCGAGCTGCCCTACCTTCCCCCCTGCCGACGACCCAAGGACCAGAGAGTCCCTGTCGCCGCCCCACCCCGCTCTTTCTTGCTGGCAAAGTTGGCGGGCACACCAAGAACAGGCGGGAATTTGCTCCTGCTGCTTCTGCGTGCTGCGCCGCCGACCCCACCCACACCCTGCAACGACAAGGCCAAGATGCTGCTTCCACCACTGCTAGCCTTTCCCCTCTCTTTGCATCTCTGCATCTCCTGTATCTCCTGCGCTGGCCAAGCTGTATTCCGCCCTCACAGCACTCGACAGTGCAGAATACAGCCCCCGGCCCCACGGTCCCGTGCGCGGTCGGGGCCATGGCGCGTGCCGTGAGGCTCGCTTGAGACCCCTGACTGCCTTCCTTTTCCTTCCCTTTCCTTCCCCTCGCCGTGGTGATCTCGGTGATGGATGCCTTACCAGCCGTCGTCACTACCGACAGGCATTTACCCAGAGCGGACCCGTGGTGCTCCTGGCCTCCCGACTCGTCGAGATACGGACGCCCGCCCGGAGACGGAGCACACGGCGTGCCTTGGGGGCGGCAAATGCTGGACCCCACTCTCCCGCTTGACTCGACCATGAGTGGATGGCGGATGGTTACACCAGGCTAACGACCTGTCCCAAACATGTCCCTATTACGCGGCAGTTTTCTGGTGACTGACTGTCGACAGAGAGGACTTGCCGAGCAACCCCTCCGGTCATGTTCCACAGGATCCTTCCAACCGCGCTCTCGTCTGGCAATGCCTCAATTAGACGCGCCAGGAAACCCCTTTGTTGGCCAGCTGCAGGATTTATCCGAGCACCCAACCGAGTACCGCGACTCTGTGACACCTGATGGATGAGCCCGCCTTCTTTTTCCAAATCCGAACCCATCCATTCTTGTACACACAAGCCACTGGGTGCCTCACACAAGGCGTTGGCCATTCCTCCTACCTCGATGCCACCGAGTGTCGGCGGCGGGACGGGACTTTTGTGTGATCCCATCTGCTGTTATGTCGGGGAGACTGGCTTTGGGCACAGTGGACACGGGGAGAGTTGGAGGCGCATGAATTGGGTCTGCTTGATCTGTCAACGTTACACAGTCTGAGGTGCTTAAGCGCCGCGAGGGCATTTCCTCGACTGGGGGCCGCCTAATGTCTGATTCAATAATCTGCAACCCAACAGCCACATCCAGCCGAACATGGCTATCCCCACCACACCGGGTGACATTGCCGGTGCCATCTTGACCACTTCAAGCGCTGCTCTGCATCAACGAGAATGGGGCCACACGGGGTATTTACCAGCGAGGCGGCTTGGTCTGGCCTGCGCGGCTCCTCCCGGGACAACCATCACCGACCGCAGCAAGGACCCTGTGTCGCTGCACGGCGGCACAACCCGAACGGAGGGCGTTTCTAGCGCCGGCACACGGCCAAAGGAAATGGAAACTGGGCACTTCTCGACAGCCATCTTAGGTCTTCGTGAGGCGTGCTTTCGTATGCCTCGACCAGGTCGATATCTGGCAGCGGGAACTTTGCTGCCTCTGTCACCCGCGATATCCACATGATCCCAGCCCCGCCGGCCTACCAGGAGCTCAGCCCTATGAGGTACCGACATGCAGCACGGCAGGTCCGTCGCAAAACATGCATTTGTCACCAGGTCGGGCCGTCTGGAGCACCTTGTGCGGTGGCACCACTTCGCTTTCGAGGTGCAACGCTCCACACTCACTCATGCAAGTCATGCACGGTTCTCGATGTTGAGCATCCATCACTCCCGCCATTGCAGTTTCTACACCGCCAGATCAAGCGTAACAGGCTTCTCGGATACACGAGTGTAGATCGGTGATCAGGAAGACGGTGCCTTCCGAACACCCTCTGCCCGGTAGGATCACGGACAGACCAGACCGCCTGGGTTCCTTCGCGAACCAGCACCACATTCATCCTGAATCCGGCTATGCCATGTCGTGGACGGTGGCGATATGAGCCCCCAGGCGTGGGACTCGATTCGGCCACCCAGTTGGGGACTTGTCACCCCGTCGTGGGTATCGTGGGCCCCGCAGAGAGGTCGCAGTGAAGCTGATGATCACCATGTGGAGAACGGAGCGGGAACAGCCACGACCCAGCCCTACGAGACGCTGTGCTTGGCTGAATACGTGCACCAATGTAACTGGAGTGCAGGTGGGGGCGGGACTTAAAACGGGTGCTGCGGAGTTTAGTTTACAAGACGGACAGTCATGATCGCCGTCTTTGCCTGATCGAGACAAGTGTCTATCTCCTAGTTGGCGAGTCGGCGAGCTGCGGACTCGAAAGCAACGGATACACACGATGGAGTGCGTATTTGCGCATGTTTGGACGCGCAAGTTCATCCTGTCCAAGGCGCAGCACTGGAACTTTCTGTTCCTTTCCAGCGCACCGGCGAGGCCGGATGCGCCGGTTCGGCCGCCATCCGGATGGCATTGTTGAAAACGGAGGGCGGCACGGCTGCTGGCCGTTTCAGCCCTCACAATTCAAGGCCATCCAAAAGCGGCCAATTTGCCCTCGTCGCGGGTGCAGGGGTTTCGAGGGCTGTCATTGGCGACCCGAGACAACTCCTCCCCCCCCTCAACTCCATGGCCGGGGCTCCCCATACTTGGTGGTCGTGCTACGTCCAGTTCAGGAAACTGCGACAAAAACAGCTGTCTGAGGCACCTCGACCGTCCCATCTTTGACATATTTTGGGAAGCGTGGGGAGAGAGGTAAAAGGGGGGAGGCGCTGTCCCCGACAGGCCCTTTTGGGTCCTCGGAAACGAGACCCTCAAGCTCTCCAGACCACTGGCGGCGATGGAACCTGGATGCCTGAAACTCAGCTGGCTCGACGCGGCGGCTAGGTGATTTACGCGACGGGAATAGCAACACCACGGCCGCAACACGTCGACTCTGTCCGGGGGGTCCTGTCCCAGGGGATGCCCTCCTGGGAATCCCTTCATTTTACGAGCAGCAGCCCTGAGTGGGCGACACCCGCACGACGGAGGAAGCTTGGCTTTGACCGCCCTCCCAGGGTCTGTGGTCCGTGGTAAACCCGGCAGTTGCTGTCGGGGAGCACATTGTTGACAAGCGGTGGTCTGGTCACCGAGTGTTGCTCTCCGCTCGTTTCTGGACCCGGGGTTCGGGCACTAGGACGGGAAGATACATTGCCGTTGCATTTGCGTCCACTCTACTGCAGACTTCCATGGTAGGGCTGCTTGCTTCTCGAAGCGGACCTGCAGTAGCAGCGAACCGCAGGCTCTCAAGCCTCGCGTGTCACAGCAACCCTCTTGGTGCCACTAACCCGTTTGCTGCAGTACCCGGTAACCACCACCCAGATTTCCAACCTCTCTCCCGTCGGGCTTTCCGTCTCTTGCCTCTTTGCCCCCTTTTGCGGTTTCTTGATGGGATTTTAGACTATTCACTATTCACCCCACCCACCCAGCCTAGAGACAAGCTTCTCGCTGAAATGACCTGCAGAAGCTTAGTTTCTGCAGTGCGCTTACTGATCAAGTTGCTCAGTGCCGATCCCACGGGTTCTGTGTGGCGATCGACTCATTAAGAGGGACGAGCCGGCCCTTTTTCTGCGATTTGGAATCTTTGGACTGGGAACGGCTAGGGAACTTTGTAATTCTCGTGGTTTTCCGAACGACTGAAGAGCAAAATGGAGAAACAGGCTGTGCCGATGGCGAGATGACCCATCCCCGGCCGGCCGTCCCGCGAGAATGCGAGGGCTAATCTTGATGGTGGAAAGTTCCAGGATCGCGGGTCGCGTCTTCCTTGACGGCGATCTGTCTGTTGCCCGTGAAGGGATGGACATGCTGCTCGAAAAAAAGGGGTAAAAACGGTTCCTGGGTCCTACCGCACGGGACAGTCCGGTGTAAGTAAACTGAGGGGGCGGCACAGGAACCAAGATGATTACGAGCGGGCCAAGCAGACCCCAAGATGCAGTACACACGTCCGTCTGAAACTGAGCCAGTCGGGCCGTTGCTAGTAATAGAGCAGCCATTCCTTGGTTGCTACCATCCGTACCACGAAACGAAGGGTTCAATATGTGTATTTGACCTGGATGTGGCGGTCGGTGGTTAACCCCACCATGCAGCCATGCATCGCCGCCCTGCACCACTGGGCCGGCAGGCAGGCGAGCAAAGCAAGCGGGCAGGCAGACGGATGGCGGAGATTCCCGTGCTGATCATGTTTCATTCGCCAAACGTACGACGAAAGGAACAAGGCTTCTAATAACGAATCGTCTGATGATACAAAGTTGGGCTAGTTGGCTTGGAGAGAGGGAGCTGAAGAAGTGACAACGAAGCATGGGAACATGTTTCCAACTCGGGTGACATGTTTCGAAATATGTGCCAAGAGCAGACCGCTAGAATTGGCCGCTGACTGGTCGACGACAACTCGCGTTACACAGGAAACGTTAGAACCCGGCGGTCTCTGCGGCCCGCGTGATCCCAGTGACACAAGCGGGATCACAAAATATGAGACTGTTGATGATTGCTGTGTCACGTTACTATTAGCGTTAGTGCCAGTTGAAAGCATCTCCACTTCGCTGAACGGGAGACGGCGGGGGGGTCGAAGAGGGCAAAATCCTTGGGGATGAGCAAGCCAGGGACAATGAGGAACTTTGTTCGTATACTAGGGAATGGGAGTGTTGTCTAATTGCCGTTCTTGGGGTCGTAAAAAATAATGGAGAGCGTGGCTGCGCCAGAACAACATTCTTTCATGACAAATTCTTCACTGCCTCCCCTTGTTGTGCTTGTGGACTCATGTCGAAGAATGAAGCCCTGCTGGGGAAAATCACCGATGGAAGGATGCGATGGTGGTATCCCGTGGGTAATGAGTGTCGACGTTTTGCCGTTTTAGGACATTGCTGGTGGGGCGGCGTTGCAGGGGCATCCGCCGTTGAGAAGACCGGGGGGGATGTTGGGGGTCCCTCAACGGTGGGATCCTTCTCGGCTGCTGATTGACATGGGAATCGCTTCTCGCCATGACAGGATGGCGACCCGACGATGGCCTTGCCGTTCTGGGCAAACGCTGGTGGAGAGGAAGAGGTTGAGCCAGCTGCTACTATGTAGGAAGGCCTGTGGAAGCACTGTGTGCCGAGAGGAGCGGGAAACGACAAGACGAATCACCGAGTATCTCGAGGTGCTCCTCCGCGAGGGAGGCCTGGCATTGAAGGCCATTGTTTGACCTATCAGACGGCTCAATAGCCGGCCAAAGTTGCAACGGGCGAAGGGGGAGGCGCACGGTTGACCGTCAGCACCTTAACGCCGTCAACACAACGCCGTTTCCATGCAGGAGGTCCAGCTGGACATGTAGCCCTACGAGGCCGTTCCGGCCGCGTGGAAACTGTTGGTCGCACCCGCGGAGAGCTGCATGGCCTCTCAGGCCTCCCTCCGGAGGTGAGGGTGTTCGTAAATCCGGCCCGGCGGCTTGGGTCAGTCAGAAGCTGTTCAATCACCATCCCACACGGCTGCGCCCCCGGTCTTCAGGGAAACAGAGCCTCCCGGGTGGCTTGGACTCCGGAAGCCTTCCCGCCCGGTACGCCGTGATGCCGTTGAATGAAGTTTAGCGTTGTCGAATGAAAGGCGGCCGAAGAAGCTGGGCTTGAAATTGCTCAGGAGCTTGCGCACTCTCCCGAGCGCCACAGGGACACGAGCTCAGAACGGCTGTCAGAACCAAATGAGCTCTGTGCCTTGAAGGAACTCTGGAAGTCGAAGAATACCTCCCTTACTGAGCCGCGCCCACAATGAGCTGACGCTATATCGAGGACGCGATCTCTAGAGGTGCAAAACTTGCTGCCTGGCTGCCGAAGCGACGCGATGCACCGTTGCGCCTCGATTAATCCCCAATGGCATCAACAACAGCGCCACGGTAATAGCCGGCCCGGCAAGATACTCGGCAAAGCTGAGGCCCGGGCCAGGCACCAGATCAGGCATGTGAGGTTTGGCGACAACGTGGGGAGGATGCGCGCCGGGGCGAGTGGTGGTTCCCGGGGCAGACGGGAGGTTGCGCCGCAGGGAGGCCGTCCCGGGTTACGAGAGGCGCCATCTGATTGGACAGGCCGGCCCGGGATCTGAGGGTAACCCCCCCCTAGACGCACTGAGATCCGGGTGAGGCTGCCCGTGGAGCACTGGAGATCGCCGGCGACACTAACGTCGATGCAGCGATTACGGTGGATGCCTCCCTGCGCCTTTGAATCAGTAATCGCCGCTCGTTCAGTAATCTTTGCCTGCGTCTCCAGGCACCCGGAACACTATAGCTTCCGTGTGTGGTGAGTTGTCTGTGCATGTCGTGTATTCTATGGTGCACGCAGAGTGATAGGGCTGAGCTGCTTTCCAGCGCAGCAATTTTGGCCGTCATCGCAACGCCACACTCGGCCCGGACGCCAACCGGACGCCAATGAAGACGGAAAAATAAGAGCGATTGGCGAAGGATGGCCGCTTGGGAGAACCGGGGTGAAGGAACTGCCCCGATGCAGAATTGGCGAGACGTCGGGCGGCAGGAACGGAGCGACGGCGACCCTAGCAACAGGCAGCGAAATTTCGCTCGTTGGGACTGGTCCGCCAGATCGCAGACGTGTTGGCCTGATGTCGCGGGCTCCATTCGATGCCAAGGCGCCAATGGACAAACCTTATTTCAAGCTGCGTGCCAATCCGGGATTGGCCCAATCAGACGCGCGGCGTGGACTGTGGTATCAGAGGTAGTGCCTGTCTATTTCGGGACGTTGGCCAACCTTACTCAAGCTTCTGCAATCGGTTGCACACCAGCTGCATCGTGAACACACCTGCTGCATTTGCATTTGCATCTTCCAGGTTGCCGCATGACGATCTCGACTAGCAAATGCAATCAATCGGACGGATCGGGCCCTATTCTTGGGGACACTTCAAGGTACTATGTATGTGGATGTGCAGGCAGGCATGGCTGTCAACATGGAAACGAGGTGAATGAGGCCCGTGTCCGGCCACGGCCACGGCTTGGCTTCCATGGTTTGTTGGGGCGCGCAAACAAAACATGAGACTCGCCGATTGTCGCCCGCGAGATTTGTTCTGGAAGCCACGCCGGGCCCGTGCCGCCGGTCGCCCGATGCAGTGCTGCAAGCCATTGCTTCATGGCCGGGGTTGGTTGCTTCGCTGCCGAGACTGTGGCTTTCTCGAGGTGAACTCGGGACCCAAAATGCCACCCACCCCTTGGTTTTGGCCGCATCCTCAATCGCAGCGTACTGGGGGAGTGCCTCGCAGGCCTAGACACATGAATCCTGAGCTAGGGTTTGTTGTAATTAAGATTTGGCTCAAACGGGAAATCCTAACCGCAGCCCTACGGCCAGCGACTTGGGACAGTCCGCGGGCACCAGGGAACGATCCGGGGGAACGTCTGGGCAAGGGTGCTTCTGTGGTGACCAATCGCCTGGCAGCACGCGGCACACCGCACACCGCCAGGCGGACGGGGGCAGACGAGAAACAGCCTGTGCCGTTGGAAGCCCGAAACACCCTTGCCTGTTTTGAGTGCAGACGCCCAGACGCCAAAGTGGGCAAAATACCTACATGATGTGGGCTAAATTTACCCTCGACCGGTTTTGGTGGCTGCCTGGGCAAAAAAAGCCCGCAGGCGGTTTGGTCCGTTTCCCACCCTCCAACTGCCCGCATCCTGCCTCCCCCCCCCACACCTCCCGCAGCCCGGGCATCCTCGTAAATTCGACCACTGCACAATGTCGCAGAGCTGCAATGCACCTCGTCCATACGGCCTGCAAGGTTGACGATCCACCATCCATCCAAGACGGGGAGACGCAATCCGTTTTCTAAAACGGCGGCCTCGAACGGCCGAGGTGCGCAGCACAGCCAGCCAGGCGGAGTGGGATGAGCAGAGAGAGACAGAGAGAGACACACAAACTCAAACTCAGAGACATCGAAACACAGAGACAACAGAGCTCCGCGGAAGGATCCTCGCTTCTTGCGGTGGGCCGCCGAGACAGCGACATCACAGGCCCGACGCCGCAACAAACGGAGTCGACCCCGCTGCCACGACACATGGAGGGAGCACAGAACGGAGGAGGGGTGTTGGTGGTG
>FTIZ01212846.1_pt1 | contig 10240 bp, 5 predicted proteins | sample 1658381 | NCBI WGS metagenome assembly FTIZ01 (sample SAMEA3914822, study PRJEB12502) | metagenome | biome: forest; material: soil | place: USA | collected 2012-03-12 | depth 0.1 m
GCCTGGGTGCTGACCACGAGCACATGCGCGCAGCCGACGGTTATTTCAGGATGACAGAAGACTGCCCGCCAGTCGGGAGCCAGGGTTGCGGCACAGTGTCTTTCTTTGCCCACGCGTGAGCAGGAAACACATTTCTCAGACAGCACCCTCATCGAGATTGTGTGGCCATCGTCAACTTTGGGGAGAATAGTCTAGTAGGGATTAGCCCCTCCTCCACTCCACTCCATCCCGCTCTGCTCTGCTCTGAATCCTTGGACGCAGCAGGATGCAGCAAAGTGCAGTGCAGTGCTAGCTTGAAGAACTGCAAGACATGCGTCGTTGATGGAGAGGGCCGCAAATGGCGTGCCACACCTTTCTGCGCGGCGTGTGGACCCAGCAGATGCAGGTCCGAGAAGAAGGGGTTAGGCGCCGCTCGCCGAGGGAGGAGGGGTAGATAGGACACACAGGGAGGGGGCGTGGGAGATCAGAGCCGCGCTGGACTCACCTCGAGGCGTGCGCCCGAGAGCGGTTGGAGGGTGTGTGGCAGGGATCAGGCGGCTCATGCTGGGCGGCCGTAGCGGCCAGGACTGGACTCTCTTGGATATCCACTGCATCGAGGGCTAGCGGCTCTAGATCGATGCAGATTGACGATTCGGTCCATGGCGTTCCATGGTTGCGTGCCTAGCGGGTTTGGCATTGCCCCGTGATGGGCATCTGGGGGGTCGCGAGCGTGCCATCGCGTGTGAGAAGTGCTGAGCAGGATCGGGAATTGGCTTCTGCGATCTGGGCTCGTCGCGGATGGTGGGAAGCCACCACACCAGACCATGGTACTGTACCAAGCCACCTGTGTCTCTGGCAAAGGCCGCGTGCCGGTGTGACATGGTGGTGGCTTGCCCCAGACGGGGATTTTGTGGTTGGTTTTGAAACAAGGCCGTCGAGCAAGGCCGTCGAGGCTGTAAAGTTCCATCCTGTGTGCTGTGATGTGTGCTGTGATGTGTTGCTTGGTGGAAAGGAGTGAGCCGAGTGGAACCGACGGATGTTGGCCAACGCCTTTCCCTCCTCGTTCTCACGGCCGAGTCTGGGATGGAGTCTTTCCTGTTTCGGCCATGATTCAAGGTCTCGGAGGGCCCCCAGGGAGTGTGGAGTAGCCGTCCGCTCCTCGACGGCGAGTTCGAAACAGGCAGGAGGAGCAAGTCAACGGGCTCGGGGCGGGGTGCTCGTCAGCCACGACAAAGCTTAGCTCTGGACTAGCAGTTGACGCTGACGTATTACACAGGATTTTGTAGTTCCCGCCAAATTCCCGGTCCTCAAGGTTCCCGATGTGCCTCGTGTCGATCCTCCGTCTCGTTGTCTCTCCGTGCTTCGGCCTAATCGCTCGCGGGACCGAGTCCAACCGGGTCCCGAAGGGCCATGTATAAGCAGGCACGATACCTTTCCATCCTCGGCAAGGGCAGCGTCGTCATGAAGGATAACGGGAATTACATCCCGTCGACATGCCATGTCGAGTTCCTGTGTACGACGAAGAACCAACCGCTATGCGCACCTCGGGTGTCCGTCCCTCCCTTCCATGCGGGGGCAGCCAATCGTGTTGGTCCAACACCACGTCGCCCATGTCGGAGACCTGCCAGGGCCGTTGATGGCTGGTTCCATCTGCAGAAACGGCCGGACCGGGGTGAAACGTGGGGGACCAGGGGAGTGTGCTTCGAGATTTTAGGCCTGAAGGCTTACTCGGTGCTGGCGGCCATTTTCTTCTTGAGGCCCTAAGGAGGTCACCAACACGGGCTCTCCTGATGTTGTGGTCTTCCAATGCCTGGTGAAGGTTGGCTCTGCGTAGGACGGAACAGCAACACCGGAAGGAGTAGTCATGCCAGCGAGTGAAGCTACTGTGGTACATAGTGACGTTGACGAGTATGGAGTGAACGGTCAGCACTAAATCCAGATCCGCCTTCAGACGGGAAGACGTGTGTTGCTTGAGCAGCCAAGGCACAAGAGGCCCCGGGCCAGCCGCCAACCGCTTCAAGCGTCAGAGCATCATCATCAACCGAAAACCGGCCCCGGCCAGGACGATGCCGTGTCACCTGGGCCCGCCGTCAGAGCCAAGCTTCCAAAAAAGCAACACCTCGCACGACGCCGCGTCCCCAGGGCCAACGCATGATGGCGTGCATTGGTCTGCTGTGCGACCTAACATGGGCAACGATCGGCTTACAGTAGCCGGATCGGGATGCTGGCCCGCCCCTGATTGGCCAGTCGTTGGAGTGGTGGTCAGGATCGTCAGGTTCCCAGTCCCGCATGCCAACGACCGCTCATTTTTTGCTGTGTTTTATTTTCGCTGTGGGAGCAAATCTCCGTCGGTCTAGTCTAGCTGCTTCTAACGGCTTTGATCTAATGCGTCTTGAGTCGTTGCTTGACTCGCCGCCGCCCATGACCCCATGCTCATCCCATGCGTCCGCCGATTCCTCCCTTCCTTCCAGAGCCTGCCAATACCATTACGATTTGGATACCGGCTGTCCTGCTTGATGGGACAACCAACCCCCTAGAGTCTGGGGTGAAGAAAAAGAGGATCAAAGACAACTTTTGTTTTCCCCGGCTCGGTCCCGTCCCCCTGTTTTATCATGTGGTGCCAATGAAAATGCGCCCTTCCATGGTAACCCGATTTCCCAAGAGCGGTCCCAGACGGGCCGAGTCCTGTTTAACCTCGGCCCTGCGCCCTGGTACTGTGAAAAAAAGACCCAAATGAAACCCACATCATTCAGCCATGAGTCGTGATTCTCGTCGAGGCGGGTGGGTGAGACCGCCTCTGACTGGGATGCTGCCTCAGTGTATTGGAGGTTGGGTGGCTTTCGGATATATGAGATTTGCCGTGACGCTGCACCCCGTGAATTCGTGCTTCTCCGACAAGACGGGCAGGCGCCGGGTTTGCGAGAACCGGTAATGGTACCGCATCGCCTTTGGCAGATCCGGCCCGACCGGCGTCGCCATGCTCTGGCTGCGAGGCAGCTTCTCCTGGAGACGGAAAGTATTGTGCTCGTCGCCATCTTCGCGGCTCCCCCACGACGTCTGTATGATGCGGTTAGAATGCGAAGATCTTGTGCAGGTGGGGAGGGCGCGTTAATTACCTCCTTGAGCGTGAACAGCGCCCACAGCTTGATTAGCCCGTGAAAGTAGCCAAACAGGATGGACACCGGCAGGAACATGATGTCACTCGGGTTTCTGCGAAACAGCCCAACCAGTTTCACTACTTTGGTAAAGCCAAACATGAATGCGATCTCCGCTCCCAGCAGGATGTATCGATTCCGGAGCTCCCACCTTTCTGTACCCCACCAGCACGAGAAGAGCAAGAGAGGGTCGACCAAGAAGGCCAGCGATGTGAAGGTCGCTATGTGCAGCGCGTATGTACACCACGGCTGCTGCCTATAAGGTTGAAGTTGTCAGCACAAGCCGCGACAAAGGAGAGCCAGCTCGACGTACCAGATCACATATCTCTCGTGGATCAGGCTGGTCCAGTTGCTCCTCCAGTTGCTCCTTGCCCAGCGGGAGCACTGGTAGAGGAACTTGGTGCTATTTTCGAGCGTCGTCTCGATCTCGCACTCGCGCTCGTACTGGATCCACGTTTTCCACTGGTGCGCCACCAGCCACCGCGTCACGCAGTTGTCGTCGTCCGCGTTGAGAATGTACCGGCCCCATTTCTCGTTCTTGAAGTTGGCCAGGAAGCCGTAGCTCTTCAGGATCTCGGTCCGGTACGCGCCCGTGCGGCCGGACATACACGACGTGCCGCCGTCAATGTTGTGCGTCGCCGAGATCTCAAAGTTCCGCCGCTCGATGTAGGCGGCCCCGAGCCAGTTGAAGACGCGCGTCATGACATCTCCGTCGTGCACGCGCTTCACCCGCTGGCACGTGCCCACCCCGCCCATCCGGTCGTCCTCGAAGGGCGCGAGCAGCCACGGCATCAGGGTCGACGGCCACTCCACGTCATCGTCGGCCATAACAGTGACGGCCGTCTTGACGTGGTCGTCCTCCAGCGCCTTGCAGACCTGCAACCGCTTGTTCGCCTTGTCGACGTGGAGCACCTCGATCTCGACGGGAGACGCCGGGTCCGGCATCCGTAGCGTCGCCGCCACCCGGCTCAGGGCCTCGTGCTTGTTCCACGTGGTCACGAGCACCAGCTTCGCCGGCCGGCAGGCCAGGATGCTCTCGAGCGAGGGCCGCAGCTCCTCGGGCCGGTTGTGGATCGTGGGGATGACCACCGTGACATCGTCAGGTGTGTACTTTGGCTTTTCCCAGTTGGGCACCTTGGATTTGTAGCGCCAGTGGCTAACGCAGTGAACGAGCAGCCGAAAGTAGCGATAGAACCTAGGAGTCGATTAGCGGACTGGAAGCCCGGGAACGAGCAGAACCGCGCGGGCGCGGGCACTCCAAACGGGGGATGAGCAATCATACCAAAGGACACCGTGGAGAACCGCCCAGAACCTCGCAGACCAGAGGAAGTCCAGTCTCGGAATTACAATATCCATTAATGGAAGCATGATGAGGCTGGGACAAGAGAAAATGCGGGTGCTGCTGCCAAGCACGGATCGCAGCCGAGGGATTTCGTGTTCCTCTTCGGCTCCCGTACCCCTCAGCGAGCACTTCTCGCCGAATTGCGGGTCGGGTGTGGAAGAAAGTAATGTGGTGGGGGCGAGGGTTTAGTAGTGTGTTGAGCGTGGCGTTTTCGAATCCGGCCGAGTCGGAGAGGAAGCGAGAGTAGCTTGGTTTGACAAGAGAGACGGCACGGCCGTGGGCATGGGAAACCGAGTCCAACTCCGAGAGCCGTCAGGAGGTCGTGAATGAGGCGGGCGCCCGCTTGGCCGATGTACTCGGGCGAAAGAGCGCTTCCGCATCGGACAGCTCGACCAGCAACAGCAGCCGCGCGAAGGGAGTCCCGTTGCCCTGCGGGGAGGTCCGGCCGTGTTCGGGAAGACGGCGGTGGGCAAGTAAAACGACCGGCACAGGCTCCTCCTGTCGACACGACGGATACGATGGGGGCCGTTGGGTGAGGGCGCCAAGAGATGATGATGTACACGGCAGGATGGCAAGTGGTCAAGGAAACAAAGCCATTGCAAGGACCGATCGGTCTCTTTCCTGTGTTTTAACAAGGACAAAAAGAAAGAATAAGAGAAAAGAGGTCGGAAGGGTAGATCGTGAACGCTGGAGTCCAAGACCGGAGGGGGATGCCGGGATATATAGGCACGGAGCTGGGAGAGCACACTTGCAGGCGGGCCGGGCATGGAGACTGTTACTCAACAGTAGATAGGGCGTATGTACTTGTGGAAACGAGAATAAGAGTGGGGGACGAATGGCGAGGCGAGACTGGCCGCGAGAGACAGCTGCCAGTTTGAGAAGAGGACGGTACAGTACCATGAAAGTACAGGACGTCGGCCGCGGGCCGGCAAGCGTCTCTCGTGCATGTATTGTGCTCCAGACAAGTCCACCAAAGGAAGACGCAATCTTAGGGGTGCAGCCCGAACCCCCGTACCCCCGTATCTCGACGTGCTTAGCTGCTCGAGTGCCTCTTTTGCTGCGCGGCTGCTCGGTGCAGTGGAAGCCCCAGACGACAGGCGAGACTGCGGGTAGCCAAAATGTAGGGAAGGCCCATGTCAGTACAGGAGGCGCGGCTCGTGGATTGGTTCATGAACCGCAGCACGGGTCGTCGTAGCAAGCCAAGCGATGTCGAATCGGGATCTCAAGGGTGTGCCCCTACACAATGCAACCCCATGGTCGCCAAGGCCGTTGGGGCTAACGTTATATCCCCTTTTGGGGTATCGCTGCACCTCGGAGGAGGGGGTGTGCGGCAGGAGGGTGCAGCACTGAGACACGCCCCCCTCTGTGCGTCCCTTCACGCCCCTCCCCCCGGGAAGTGCAGCTTTAATTTTTTTTCCCTGCCTCGATATGCAAGCGAATCAGACCTTCTCCGGGAATTATTTTGCTAACCCCCATCGAATGTTTTCTGAGCTTCTCTGGGGGCTCGTGGGGTCGTTGTTGCGTGGGTGTTGGGAAGCCAGGTTGAACTGGCTGGTCTGGATAGATGGGGCTGCGGCACCCCGCCGAACCGCCGAGGGATGAGGCTTTAAAACGGGGGTGCGGAGTCGTGTTCTTGATCCACTGCTTCGCCGAGGACATGGCAGGTACTGCGAGGTACCTGGGTGTTTGGAATCCACGTGAGGACCTGCCCCCGCGTCTTCCTGGCAACAGCTCCGAGCCCGTGCTCCGACCGGTGTCCAGGCATCATCTCCTGCCAGGGCCTCGTCGGCCCGGAGACACCACGGGGCGGCTGGAGGGCAGGCATGTTGCGTGTTTCTTTGGCAATGGGCGTTTGGTGATGTGCGCGGCGACTGCTTGTTCCCGGCCGATATCACATGGAGCGGGTTTAGGGTCCAGTTATTGGCGACGAGACAGTCAATCAGGACCTAAGCTCAACGGTCCACAAGCGGCCAAGGATCACTCAATATGCCACCAGCGTGCCATTGCACAGCAATCGATCGTCTGGTCTTGTTGACTGGGATGTCCATGTTCATGCCTCAGTGCTCCCGTGATGGCGGCCCGCCGGCGCAAAATCGCGCTCTTTCCCATGAACGCAGATTGTGCGAGGCGCGCGGCTCTGTGCTCAGGGTATTCGTGCGCCATTGGCGTCACCTTGACGGCTGGTGAAGCTCCGCCAGGGTGCTCAGTTGCCGCTACTGGTAGCTCAGCGACAGCGGCATCCTCTTCGCGGGACGTGACCTCTCAGGAAGCTCCTGGCTGGAGTCGGGTCAGCAGCCATGAATTGTAGTGTAATGAGGGGCCCCGCGATAGCAGCTCTTGTTGGTTGCATCGTCGTGGACCGGCACCGACGGGGTACCCATGATGGCGCTTGTTGAAGCAGCACCCTTTTCGGACAGTGCTTTGCAGGCGACCCCTGACCAGAGGGCGGGGTGAAGCGAATTGGAGGAGCTGGTGCTGCATTCTTTGTTAAGGTCCGCTCTGCACATCCGGCCAACCAGCGAGGTCGGCCGAAGCCATCCCGTGGGAATCTCCGCCGACGCCAGCGGCGTCTTTCCGTGCCGGAGCCGGCTGTGTCCGGGTTTGTCGGATGGACTTTTGGGCGGCCCGGCTGAGTGCGTAGCGAGTATTTGCCCTCTGACATGGAGGCCTTGACGGGGCACGTCTTGCCGACCACTGGTTGGAGCCGCCTCGGGTCGTGCTCCCGAAACCTTGCAAAGTCCTGTCTGGCCGCGAATCCGCCATCCGTGCGCCCCAGCATCCATGATCGGCCGAACCGGTGGCCCCGGGGATATCGACTGATCGGGTCGTGGACGGGAAGCCTGTACAATAGCTCGACCCACATGAAAGACACAGTCCTCGGTCCACATTGTGCTCTGCGACACCTGGTCCAACGGCGGCCGGTGTCAGGGAGCAAGGACATGGCGTGCCTCGGTGAGACGCGTCGGCAAGGCCAAGGTCCAAGCCAAGGCTCAATGGTTGAAGGGTCCAAGACCCACCCAGCCGCCGGCCCGCAACGAACCGCAACCAGCAAAACAAGATCAACGGCGAGTTCGGACATCGTCTGGAGTTGCGGGCATCCTTCGATGCTACCGTGCATATCGCAGGTGCCCTGTTGCCTGTATTGTCAAGGGTGCAAAACACCCGAGTCCTGCCCGCGAGGGCTGTTCGACGTGGAGATTTGCAGTCCACTTTGGCCTCGGGCGTCGCTCTCAGTGGGACGTGGGTCCGCCAGACTGCCTGGGCACTGCAACGAGCTGAGCACACCAAAATGCGTATTCTGAGCAGAGGAGGCTTCTCTGGCCCTCAGCAACGGTCGCTCTCCAGCGTCGATAAGATTCCGTGCTGACCCACGAGCGCCAGGGTCGACGGGGAAGGCGGTTTTACCGGTATTTGCGCAATATGTCTTCCGGCTGTTTGCCGCATTGAACCGGACGGTAAATGAGCTGGGTGCTGAAACCGAAGTCCTTCGCACGGGAAGGTTGCCGGCGGGAGTCTGGGACATGTCGGTGCGAGCGAGACCGGGTCGTTGACGATGCCTGTGCTGTGGGCATGCCCTCCGCGGCCATGATTCCTTCGTACCAAGTCTAAACACCTCGAGTGTGCGACCAGCTGGTCAGTCGCAAAACACAGGACTCTCGATGATGCATTCTGTACTGACGCCACTATCTCCCGGCGGCTCCGGGACTGGTGCCGCCAGCAACCACAAGTCACAACAAGATGGCCGAGCTGTGTCTCTGACATAGCGTGTCTCCGAGATAACATTTAATCTACGGCGGTGTAGCTCCGGGAGCGTCCGCCTGCCAAGCATCATCCCGCGCAATCGCAGGGCTAAGGCGGCTCACCGGTGGGGGGCACGGCGTCTCGCTCGCCTGTCGGCTCTGTTTTTTCTCGAAGAAGAAGCGAGATGCAGGACTGATCGCTGTGTGCGTTGCATTCATGGGCGAGCCGGTATTGGTGGTGATGGAAGAGGAATCATGAAAATGGTGAAAACCCTCGGGTTCCCAACAAAACGGCCGAAACAGGGATGCCACAGCTTATAGGCAGGCACGAAGTTCCATGGCTTGAAGAGCCAGGAACACTCGACTCGACTTGCATTCTGAAGTGTCAAGAAACGGTTCGTCCGCTGTTAAATTGCTGCTGCCTTCTGGAACTTCACCAGATTTTCACCAATTTCTCTCCGAGGAAAGCACGGTGGACGAGGTTCTCACAGCGCCGGTCTGCAGCGTGTGGCCTGCTCTCGCAAATTATCACCAAATTCAACCAAATCGGCATGGGTCTGCTAAGGCATACACAGCACGTTTATGGTACTTCCGCAGCAGTTCCTCCGGCGTGTACGAAGAGTGCCGTGTTGAACACTGCTGACCTGAATTTCCCGGGCTCTGGAACATTCGCGGACAACCAAGCATCCTGATCACCACCAGATTGTTTGGACGCATTTCCGGCCACGGCTCGCCAGTTGAAACCGCCTGTTCGTGCCCGTTCCATGGTTCCAGGCCCGTTCAGACCGACAGCGAGCCAGATCCTTCATCTGGGCCCGGTCATTGCGCAATACGGCATTCCTTCCACGGCCTCCCGTCACGGGCCAGCCGCAAGTCCTTCCTGTCGTTCACGCCCCGGTGTCACAACACACGCCAAAGTCTCCCCGAGCTGCGCAGAAAACCGCACCCCGGACTTTGGAACACCAGCTCGGATCATCTCGCCAAGTGGCAGGCGGCCAGCACAAGGGAAACAAACGTGCTTCCGTCCCTCATGCAAGCGTGTCCATCACACGCATCACCCCATCCCGCGACGCAACTCCACGCTGGCCGCTGGCCGCTGGCCGCTGGCCCACGGCCCAAGTTCTGTCCTGCTTCGAGCTTGTCCAAGGCCCCACTGCCGTTGTAACAGACTCCGGCCCCCCGCGCGCGGATCGAGCGGGAGAACAGGCCCCGGGGAAGCAGGAAGCGTCTTCCGGGAGATGCGGCCGATCTGGATGATGCGTTTCCAAAGGTCCTCGGCCTGTGGTTTTTTTTCTGCGACGAAAGTGTCATCTTTGTTTCTGGATAAACCGTCCGACCCCAGACCACCCCCGGACGAAACAGACGTGGCTGACGAGGTGGCCGCCAGACAAGCATATCGGTCTTCGTCGGAAGAACGGCCGAGGAGCAAGGGGGAGCAAAAATTTTCAGCAATATTCTCAGTAACGCCCTGCTCCTGCATATGCCATGGCATCTTGCTTGCATACCAAATACCACATCGTGCCTTGTCCGGCGTCGCTGCTGCAAGGTTGCAGGGTTCAGCGCAGGGAATCCCGTCTCCAAAGCACGCACGGCAAAACCATGGGCCGGCAAACAACACCGAGAAATCTTGCCTTGTCGTATTATTGGTCTTAGGAACGGCCTTGCCTCCAACTCGACTGGTCTGGCAGTGATCGGACCCAACACTCTGCGTGGTTGGCACAAGCCATTCAAGCTGGTGTCGTGGACCACTCAGTGTCACGGCGAGTCACCGTTGACGATTGGACAAACCCCGGACGGCCTCCCGGCAACAGAAGGCACAGGGTACAAGAACCGGATGACTTGATTTCGCCGCTGCCACGCCCTGCTTTCTCCCCAGTTTCTGAGGCGTCCGAGCCCGCCTCGTCATCCGACCACAACGAAGATGTGGCTCCGTACTCGACTTGATCAGGAGCTCCGGGGACTTCCGACCGTGTCAACGAGGCGTGCTTGGTGCTGCGATATGCCACCTCATGCATGTTGTGGCA
>FTIZ01014223.1_pt1 | contig 10214 bp, 6 predicted proteins | sample 1658381 | NCBI WGS metagenome assembly FTIZ01 (sample SAMEA3914822, study PRJEB12502) | metagenome | biome: forest; material: soil | place: USA | collected 2012-03-12 | depth 0.1 m
GGGGGGCCGGGAGGGGGGGGGTTGTCGTTGTTCCAGTCGTCTAAGTGGTTGTCCAGTTTGCCGCTTGCTGTCCCACCGTTGCCACCTCCAGCTGGGCCGCTCGACGCGTCGCCCCCTTCCGTTGCGCCGCCCACCGCGGGCGTAGCATCATCGCCCCATGGCGGCAACAGGTCTTCATCCGTCGACGTGATATAGCAAATAAGATCCCCCCCGACCGAGACCCTCGCTTCCCTAAACGTGAAGGACCCCGCGCCCGGAAACACAAAGCTCCTGAGCCGGTCAAACTCCTCGCTCCGAAACACCGGCGTCATGGCCGCCGCCTCGGACACGTTCCTGATCTCCTTGCAGAGCTGTTGGAGCGGTGCCGAGACGACATCAAACTTTTCGGGCCCAAACGGCTCCGACTTGTCCGTCACGGTGGACAGCGGGTCCGCGAGGCTCATCCGGCCGTCCGTGTCGACCGTGAGTGCATACGTATCAACCACGGTCCGGCTGAAGACGTGGAGCTCCGTCCCGGCTGGCTGCGCCTGGCGTAGCCAGTGCCACTTGATCTCGGCGAAGTGATACCGAGTCACGACCACCGTTGTGCCCTTCACATCCACATCGGCCATGAATTGCGTGTGGACAAGCAGGGAGGCAAAATCCTGGAAGTGTTCCGCGTTGCACGTGGCCGACACCATCCGCTCATGCCGCACCGCTAGCACCCGCGGGTTGTTTTCGAGCGTGATTATCACATTGTCCGGGTCGCCCATAAAGTCGAGGCTCCAGTTCCAGAGGACGGGCTCCTTTCCGGGGAGCGGGTTGAAGGGGCCCGGCGAGGGCGGCGAGTCGGATGTCCAGTTGGCAGCCACGTCGACCGTCGGCGAGATGCATGCCATGCGGATGGCGGGCATCAGCTGCGCCTTGAGCCAGTCGATGAACACCAGCCGATGCACGGCAATGACCCCCCCAGAGCTCGGCACGTCGTCCGGTTCGGCCCAAGCCCAGGGAAAAGTCGTGGCGGATGGCGCCGGCAGCGGACGTCCGTTGACGGCGCACAGTAGCTCCAGCGCGCGACAGTCGTCGTGTCCAAAGGCCGGGTCGCTCAGGGCCGGGTACGGCGCTACCCTCGTGGTAAAGTCCGTGATGCGCATAAACCCATCGTTACCGTCGGGCCCCACGGTTCCGCGTCCAGAGGGGACGAGTGTCCTGAGCTTCAGCGCGGGCTCGCCACCCGGAAACGACGCAAGCCGTACTAGGTCGCTGTACGCCCCGAGGAAATCCTTCTTCAGGATCCGTCGCACAAGGCTGTCAGTCTCCCACCCCACCGGCCCGAACGTGACGAAGGGCGACCACGACGCGTTCACGAGATCGACGCGCACCTGCTGCACGCTCATTCCCTGATGGTCCACCACACTCTCGTGCACGAGGTTGACCCGCACAGCCACGGGCCACGCCTCGCCGAAGGGCTGTTCCCATCTGTGCCAGCGGGCTTGGTTCCCGTTTTGCGGGCTGGGCCGCTCGTTCCAGACGATAACGAATTGGGAGCAGTACATGTTGTATGTCCCGTCGTACCCGTCCTCGCCCTTGTTCAGCTGCAGAACCGGCTGCGGCAGGTCGCGCGGCTTCACGCCGTTCGGCATGCCCAAGGTGATGCTGAACCCCACGCTGAAGTTGGAGGCGTCGTACATCCTGAGCCTCCAATCGCTGTACGGCGTCCCATCCGGGAGTTGAAACGGGTCTTCCCCCCGCCACACCCCGACGAGATACCCATGTTGGATGCTGGACAAGGGGTTGTCCGGCTCGTCTTGCCCGACGTAGCACAGTTTCCTCGGCCACGAGAAGCTCCGGAGCAGGTAGGCGCGCAGCGCGCTGTCGATGGAGGCTTCCGTCAGGGCCACAACGAGGTCGGGCTGGTCGGGCGCCTTGTTGAGGAACGAGCGCGTCGCCGACATGGTGGGCAGACGTTACCGGTAATTCTGTGGTTAGTTAGGTTTAGATGGAGTTGGGATGGCGGTGGAAGAATCCGTGGATTGGTCCTGTGCCTGTCGAACTTCAGAGGAGAGCAAAGAAGTTGAGGAGGAGTCGCCTGCTTTAATGTACCAGTCATGTATCACGATGAGCTTGACCCCAACGGATGCCTCAAAGCAACCCGGAACCGCCCGAAAGGTGCTGGCCCGCCAGTTAATCACTACAGTGACCCGGGTCTCATTGATCGATATCGTGACCAGCCAGCTTCTGGAGGGATCGCTTCGCCGGATCTGAGTTCGCAACCCAAGCACCCCCTCAACCGGCACCGCCCTCAACTGGCACGCCTTTTTCCATATTCTGAACAAATCGACAAATGTCACCGTGTTTCAGTCCGCCACATCGCCCCGAACCGTGTCTGTTTCCGTCTTGGGCGACCCACTGCAAGTCCAATAGCGCTTCAGCTGAGCTTGGCGGCGCGAAGGGAATGCTTGTGCCGTTTTTTTTTAGGTTGGGGAGATCGGTTAGCTGCAGGTTGAGCGACCGGTCGAGACTCACCTGAAGAGTTCGTTGCCAACCTCCGACGCGCTAAAGTTCAGCCCTAGATTCGTGCTGCAGGCGGAGCGGCGAGCGGGCACCAATCTGAGAGGGGATACACATTCCTCTGCAACTTCCCGCGGAAAACCCCCCCTGTCCGTCGTTATGCCGTGTCGGTCGCCTTGGCTGTTACTTGTGCCGGCAGATAGCGAGTGGTAAGATGAGGCGATCTGCGAGATACCTGGTAGACACGACACGTGGGCCAGCGTTGCTGTTTGTTTGTCTGGGAGTGGATCCTTTTGACAGGGGCCCTGGTCACAGGCTCAAAAGCTTCCTTTGAGAGCCTCACAACCGTTTAAAAGGCAAGCAAATAGTGTATTGAGAAGTACTCGGGAAGATGTTCCCAGTCAATAGCTAGGGACCTTTTTCGCATCAAAATACGTTCTTTTGCCGTAGAGTTCGAGATTTTGGCCAGGACCCCAGTCTCCAAATCATGACTCGGGAGCCAGCGAACTTTCAGGGATCGGATTGCACTTGTTGGTGCCCAATGTCGCACGTCAACCTGCGGGGACGTTCGCCTCACCTTCAATCTCCCATTACCACTGGCACCGTCGAAACATCGATTTGGTGAGTCTCATGGTTTTCCCGCTTAAAATCGGGGGCACCACCGGCTCTCCCATGTAAAATCAGGATGTATCAGTTTGTTGCGGGGGCAGGCTTACTACTTCAACATCGATCAGTATTACTCAAGGGAGGAGGAGTAACACCGACTATTTCTTTTCTGCTGTATTTCTCAAGCTCAAACCGTCCCATCAAGATCCCAAGAGGGCAACAACGCCAGAGAACATGGCGTTGGGCCAGATCGAGTTCACCGTCGTCTTGGCAGTCGTTTTCAGCTTTCTTATTTTCACTCCCGAGCCTCTAGTGCTTCTCCGAAACCTCTGCCTTTTGGCCGTTTGCATTCTAGCGGGATGGCACGGATTTGACTGGTGGAAGCGAAACCCATGGCTGGAGCGCATCGCCACCGCCTTCACCACAGGCCACGGTCTGCACGGCATTGCAGGTCTCGCCTGGAGCAGAACAACGAGTCCCTTCGCCGGCTGGGCAAATCGCGGGGCTGAGGTGGTTCAGCAGAAACACATCGCCATAATCTCGACAGCACATGGCTGGGCCAAAGCTCTTTTCAAGTGGGCAAGAGGTAATATGATACGACTACTCCACATCCCGAAGCTGCTCCAATGCATGCCCTCTGACATGGAAACCCGAGTTAACCTGCATACAGGCGCCAGCCCCTGGACAACGCGCACAGATCCGGCCTCAACTCCGACTCACCATCCCACGTATCTTGCCATCCTCGTGACGACCCCGCCCGTTCATAACTACGGACCAGTTAGTGATCAACTGTACACGAAGGTCGACAAACCGGAACCAATCCTATGGTCCTCGACGGAGACTGATACGCGCTCCATCCCGCCGATGGCCGCGTCGTTGACGTTTCGGCGCCACTTCGCGGTTTGTCTTGTCCTGGACACGGCTTGGGCGTCGCGGAGGACAACGCTGAAGGAGAAGTTGACCGGCCGGCTGTTTTGGGACCATGGTGGCAACACTCCAAGCTCGCGAGCTGCTGCGTGGTCCCCTGAACGCATTGCAAACATTAATGCAATGCAGGTTCTTGGGCCTGTTGTTGGTACTGAAAAGGAAGATGCCCTCAACAGATGCTTAGCCAGTAAGTGGACAGTTCCGAGGCCATGGTTCACACATATGCCGAGGCCTTTTCATCATTCTCGCCCCTCCCACATTCCGAGGTCCCAGGACATGATGGAATTTGGCAGATTTGTTAACTGGCGATACTGCAGTCTACACCACACTATTGTCAAACTGGGGCCAGTATCTGAACATCTGGTGGAACGACGCCGATTTTGCACTGGCGCTTGCGTATCTTCTTGTTGATGACACATCAGCGTCCACGTGTCGCGAACTCATTAGCCACTTGGGTCAACTGAGAATAACTGAAGTAACTGAAGCCAGGGGCGAGGCATGGAATGGAGTCGGACTGACCGCCCTGGCTGCCGTTTCCCTCACTGGACCAGTTGGAGTTGGAATCGGTCTGCTTACAATGGGAATTTCGGGCATTGTTGCATCCGGCTTGCGAAATGCGGAACCAATGCGTTGGAAGCACAGGCGCGAGGCCTGTGACAGGCTCCAAAGACATTTTCCGCGCCTTCAGGAGCTGTTTGCTTAGGGCATTGATGGAAGTCCTAGGCTACTGAGGCCGAGAGGACTGCGCTGAATGGTAGTACAATTTCAGACTCCTGGACGACAGAGGACTGCCCGAAATTTACGACGCGGCGACTCGATGGATGGAAAGTGACGAGACAAGGCTAGTGAAGCACGGCGATGGCCGAGTTGTGGGATCAATGAGATTCAATCCTCAAGACTATGACGCTGGTTAACGAGGCAAGATGAGTAATGATCACTTGTCGTAGGGGTAAAACCGTATACAGTCAACAGATGGTGATATTTCCTGTCGAGCGAGTAATTCCTTGTTTCAAGCTACCTACGTGCCCCTCTAACCTTAGGTACCAAGGTCGGTGGACAGTATGAAAGGAGGTTGGGCCAGAAAGATAGGCAAGTATCTAAGCACCAAAAGAACCGCAAATTGCCCGGCCCTGAACCGTGGTCCTGTCAAAAATAACCCGGCTTATATACTCTGTTGCTGTATGCATCAACTCTCCACCAGCCAGTGCAGTTCGCCCTTGCTCCTGCCGTAGCCATGTTGATAAAGTGGTCGGTTCGCATCTTCCTGAGGGCCATTTGATGTGCCTGTTACCCCTGGAGCACCACGTGATGCGCCTGTTGCCCCTGGAGCGCCATCCATTGTCCTGCTGTTGCTGGAATGCCATTTGCTGCGCCTGTTGCTGGAGGATTATCGGTTGTGCCTGATGTTCACGCGCCACCTCTTGCGCCCGATGACGGCGTGCCATTTCCTGCTCCTGCTGTTCACGTACCCTCTCCTTGGCCTGCTGTTCTTTTAACATTCGTGCGCGCATCACTTCTGGGTCGGGTGACGATGGAAGACATGCTCGCGGGATCAACTGTGCGTCAAAGCGGCGTCTAGTCTCGCCATCCCTCAGCGGGTCCAGCGCAAGCAAAATGTTGTTGAGGCGGGTGGATAAGTCTGACGGGTCCTCCATCGCTACGGACATTAGGTACTGCTCCAGACCTTGTCGTGACAAGAGGGGCAGACCGAGAACTTCAAGCGCCTATACCCCCAGTCTAGCAAGTCGCTAGCTGTTGAAAGTTAACCGTCTAACTGCAGTGAAGAAAAACACGTACCCCAAGGGGGGTGGATGTTAACTAAGACAGGGGGACGGAGATGATTGCCCCTGGTCAGATCAATACATCTAACCTACTACTCGACCAAATCAGTTCCAGCCTTTACTTCCGCGCCGGCCACGACTTTGTCCATGCTACCCATGTCCAAACAGACGGGAGCTAGAGAGAAGAGGCTCGCCGCAGGTGGAGCACACTCACAACGTCTTGATCAAGCCAAGTCGCTGAGACCTGCCCGGGCATACAACGCCTGCATGAGATGCCCCGGTTCTGGGGCGAACGACTGGTGGCAAGCGGGACATGCCGCCCTGCGGATGTTACCTCTGAATCGTGCGATAGGGGAATCGGCGCGGCAGAGGGGGCAGCGCGCCTCGAGGTTGAAGATTCCGGGAACTTGTTCAGCCCGAGCGCGCAAAAGCTCATCCGCCTTGTCGCTGAACGCCTGTTGCTCCCGTTCGGTAAGGTCGCTGTCGAGCCAGTACACGTCGTAGAAGCAAACCGGCGACGAAACAAACCAGCTACTGCGCTGCAATACAGTGTAGTCTTGGACGCTGAAGCTGCCGGCATCACCCCAATTGCGGCCCCACGAGTTGAGGAACGTGAGTGAGCGAGGGCCACAACTGACCATGATTACGGCGTGACCACCGCCATCCTTCGATGAGCGGTAAGGTTCCATAGTCGAACGGGTGAGCACCGACTTGGCGGTGTTCGCTCTCTGGTGGAAGTATTCGCAGAATTTTCTCCATCCCTCGTTCGAGAGCCGGAAGGTCGTGAGTACTGGCCGTCGGCGCACCACCGCCTCACGTGCGCCCTGCTCCCCGACTTTGCGGAAGCGCAGTGGGGGATACCAAGCAATCGCCTTCTTCAAGACCTTCTCAACGTCTTGCCCGACCCCGGGCTTGGATGGAAATTCTTGCAGAATCCTTGTGCGGATCTCGCGAATGGTGGGATATCCTGCCTCACGACCGGCAATTCGGTTCAGTGCCATGTGAAGCACTCCGGCAATGGCGTGTGCGTAGCAGGTCTCCGAGTCCCGCTGGTTCCGCGGGTTATTCCGTGTGCGCATATGTTCGTCGTGGATGTACTCATCGTGCTTAATGCGTGCCAGGACATCGAGAAAACCATCTGCGGAGCCGAAACGAGCCGATAGCAGGAACGCGCAAAACTCCTCGAGTATCTCTGCGCTGCACGCCTCTGCGTACAGTGCGCACTCGCCCGACGAAGGCACTTCCCAGCCAAGCGATGCGAGAGCAGGTATCGGATGCGTATGCCAGGGGACCCTCGCAGCCATGTCGATGAGGCTACGTTGGCCAACATTCCACCCTTCGGCCGCCTCGTAGTGGAGTTGCCGCTGCGGCACTGCGCGGTCAGGAGTCAAGTACACGGCTGCTATGCTGATATTCGCCCGCTGCAGCCTTCGAGCATACGGCAATGGATCGCCGTCGGTTGAGCCCCCGTCCGAGATCAACACTAGCACCCGCTGCTCGGCCCTTGGATGTTGGAGGAATGTCGCCCACGAGCTATGCAGCGCTTCTCGCATTGGTGTATGTCCGTACATGTAGCGGTGAAGCGTGTCGAGCAAACGGCCCTCGCTCGACGCTCCGCTCCCTATGCTGCCGCTGTTTGTTGCTGGATGCTCCTCCAGTCTCTTGAGCAGCTGGACGACGTCGTCGACGGGGCGTGCCACGAGCTTGGCGAAATCCTTCCACCACTCTTCCCAGATGCTGCGCGCGAGTTTAAGGGCTTCCGAATGCTCCACCGCCTGATCCTCTAGAATATTCGCAGTTCTGTTCCCGACAGACTCCATGCCGGCTGTAGCTGCGTCAGCCACGGCCCCTGCGGCCGATGGGCTGAACCGAGCCAGTAAGGGCAGGCCCGGAATTGAGAGGGGGCCGCCGACAAATCTACGAGCCGTGTTCCGGGCACCCTGGATCCTGTCGGTTTTTGGAATTGCGTTGACAAACTCCAGAATGCGATGCGGGTGCCGCTGGAGATGTGCGTGGACAATCCTTGCCTCGTCGTCGGACAACTTCATCCGGATATACTTGGTGACATGTGGGAGGTTGTTCTGGTTGGCCAGCTCGATGAGAAGCTCATGCCCAGTTCGGCCGTCCCCGTGGGTATCGAGGAGCGCGCTGACAACGCTACACAGGTCCACCACCGGCGGGCATCTCGCCTCAACTCGCAGTCCGAACGCACCGACGAACATTCGAGCCTGGGGATCGCGCGCCTGCGCCGTTTGAGCAAGCTTGATTGCTGCGCGGAGGACTGCACGCAGACGGTCGACTGCTGGCTCTTCTGGGCGGCCGGGCTCGAGAGCGTCGCGCATGGATCCAGAGACGTCGAGAAGGCAGCCGAAGAGTGAGGCGGTGCTCGTGTCAGGGGTTGCCCCGTTGTTCGACATCGTGAACAGAACTGGTTGGAAATAGCAAACAACGGGTGGATGAGGATGGGATCAGAAAGTATCACTGGTGCGGTTGGGAAGGTGATGCTTGTCAGATCAAGTCTTGTGGAAAAAAATAAGTTTTGACGTTTGACCGTGTCTGGAGCCTCGTTTGACACACTCCCCGCCCGGTCGCAGTGGTTGCTTGGTGGCGCTTAACCTTGGCTCTTGTTGGTTAGTCCATTGCTGGCCTGAACCAGTCATGCTGCTGATGACTGTGGCTTGAACGTGACACGCCATCGGCATTCCTCACGAGATGTACGGAGTATTACAGAATGCCTCGTGTGTGTCAGGGCACGCCCTGACAACGACGACGTCTTCTCACCAGTCTGCTTAGCACGCTAGAATTCGATTTGGACATCGACCACCAATCTCATCGGTGAGAAGTTCAGGCGATCAGATGCTACTGACATGTAGCTCCTAGAACGCAGCCAATCATAGCGACCGATTCTCCAACATGTTGCGCTTACACTTGGCCCCCCCTCTCTCCGCCTCGACAGACGGCAGCGTGTCTCTTTACTATACTGGCAGATACATCCGGCCGTCTTTTGTCGCATGGAGGTTTTCGTCACACCTCCTCACCGGTTTACTCACTCCTCCATACCTTGGCGCCGAGCTACACATCATTGGCAAGGAAGGCACCCAGGACGGAAGCATCTTTTCCCAAAGCATGTCCCGAATTCTCGAGCTTCCAATTAAGTATTACATCCAACAACATCCCCCTCCCCATCCCACGCAACCGGCACCCCCAAACACCAACTCCTCGGAAACTCCATCCCCCACCTCGCCATCAACCCCCTCAACTCGCCCTCCGTACCAGGCACCACATTGACAAACACCCTCCCACACCCAATCACCGGCTCAGAATGCACCGCCCCCTCCCGTTCGCCCACCCTCAAAAACACAACTTGCCCCCTCGCCGCCTGCGCAACTTTCACCCCTTTGCCTGCCAACCGCCTCGCCACCTCCACCCTAACGGCCTCTCCCACCCGTCCGCATACCGCACACCCGGCTGCAGAACATACATGCTCCTGTGCTGCTTTTTCCTGACGAATGACCCCCTCACGAGCGCGTTTCAACACCCGCCGGGCGTGCGCACCGTCGACGGCGAAGAACGTTCCTGGTCCTTGGAGGGTGGCGCAGAGTTTCCAGCCGAGCATGTCTGTGCCGACAGGGATGTTGGGGTCGTTGTTGTTGTTGTTGTTGTTGTTGCTGGACGTGGTGTTGTTGGAGGAGGGGGAGAAGGGAGAGGAAAAGAAGAAGTCGTCGGTGTGCCAGCGCGGGAGGTTGAAGGCCTCTGTCGGGAGGGTGGCGCGGATGGTGAGCCAGTAGTTGTGGATGTTTTGGGTGCGGAGGAAGGTGTTGATTGTTGAGAGGATGGGGAGGAGGTAGGGTATTAGAGCGGAGGGGGCGGGATTCTTGTTTGTGGTCAAGGTGTTGCTTGGGAAGGAGAATGTGTGCGCGGACCAGTGGTAGAAGGTTGGCGGGAGGGTTGCTGAGGTGAGTTGGAGGAGGGGGCCACAGTAGGTCCATGTTGAGGAGGTCAGGAGATCAAGTGGCGGTAATGGGTCCGCGGGAGGGTCGGAGAGGGGGAAGAAGTGGAAGTTGTCCTTTGGGAGAGAGGGTGGTTTGTGCTTTGGAGGGTTGGAGGTGGATGTGTCATGTTTTTCCATATTCTGTTTGTTGTACGCTGCGGGCGATGTGGATTGGATCCGCCCGCGTATGGCATTTGCCGAGTGTTTTTTGGGGGAGAATGTGAAGGTCGTTATCCTCGGAGCACGCCGTCAGTTGCCAAAGAGGTCATCGAAGGAAGTTCTCCGTGTGATGTTGATGGACTGTTGGACCGTTCGAGTTTGAAGTCCGCTGACAACAGCTCACTAAGCCGCATTCGTGCGCCCCACAGCGGCGGCCCCGGCAAATCCAGGGGCAAAGGACGGTAACGTTGCAGTGTATA
>FTIZ01140369.1_pt1 | contig 10193 bp, 15 predicted proteins | sample 1658381 | NCBI WGS metagenome assembly FTIZ01 (sample SAMEA3914822, study PRJEB12502) | metagenome | biome: forest; material: soil | place: USA | collected 2012-03-12 | depth 0.1 m
TTTCAACCCGCCCTCGAATACGGACCATCATACGGCCGTGACTCGAGGGCGTCGTGTCCCTCGTTCTCCCCTCACGGTTGGCCATATTACCGTGACGCTATCCACCGATTTTACACGGTGAACTGAATGGAACCACCGACGCAAGATCCAGGCTTCCCTCTAATTGGGATCAGGGTTGGACAAAGACACAACCTAGCCAAGGTTCAAGTCGTTCATATTCGTCGTCCTCTTTTTGTTCAATCATAATACATTCTCATAATGAACATCCCGACACAACCACTTCCCTTCCTCATTTTTTCATCCCTTTCTTCTCCTGGCCCATCTTCTCGCCCGGCATGCCCTTCTTGTTGCCTGTCGAGCTGCCTCCGCCGCCGCTGCCGCCACTACCCTCAAGACCGCCCTTCTTCAGCCTGTGGATGGGCTCCGCCTTGTCCGTGGTCGAGTACATGGAATTGGGGTCATGGAGCTGCAGTAGTTAGCATCTCTAGTCCACAAAGATCATGGCCTCATCGATGTGAAGTGAGAATGCGTACATGGGCGTCCTCCTCGGCCTTGTCGATCAGGTCGTGCGCCTCAATGGCCACCTCGTCGGTGTAGCCCGACTCGTGCTTGGGCACCTGGTGGTGCGGGTGGTGCGGGTGCTGAGCCTTCTTCTTGTGGCCTTGCTCCATGGTGAATGGTTTGGTGGCGGTGTTGTTATTGTGTTGATGAGTGGTAATATTCAGTTTATGATAGCCAGTACAGAGTTGATAATGACTTGGTAGGCAAGAAGAGAAAAGACCTGATTCCACGACAAAGCTGCCGTTACCTTCTTATTTAATGTTTGGTGGCGACCCCCCTCCCCTTTGAACGCTGTTGCGTCACTGTCGTCATGCTGATCCATTTCGGCTGGAGAAGCTCGCTCGGGTTGCTGGGATGACACTGGCGGAACCAATTGCTGGAGTCGAGTGATAATACGGCAACCAACCCCGCACCATCGAGGGACAAAGGGCGTCATCCCATCGGTTGTTCCCCCGGATTGTCTGCCTTTGACCGGGGGGGTGTGAACTGGGACGAGGGGTATTATTTCGCTGATCAGGCCATGCAGAACATGTATTTGTTTGGTTGACTGACGTGGCCAAACCGCCGGTCGCAACAGCAACAGGTTTGGCGCGCTGGGGACAGGGAAGAGTGGTTCTGGTTTCCCCTCATCGACATACAGCTCGAGCCAGCTAAGCCATACCCCACGGGAACTTACTCGAGCAACTTTATGCCGCACCGCCTTGGTATTCCATCATCGTGGAGTAACTCCGCGAGCAGCTTCATCCGCACGACAGGGTTGTCCGAGGCAGACTAAGGCTTTATTGGCCCCTCCTCGTTGTCGTGGAGCCTTGAAGCTCAGAGTCTCGAGCGTTTGCGAGCTCGAGGCCGTCGGATAAAACTCGTATCGATATTGACACAGGTGGTTAGGCGACACTCGTGGATACGGCCCCAGACTAGGGCCGTTTTGAAAAGGCAACATCCATGAATTGATCAGTCATCACCGAACGGGCGGAGCAAAGTCAGAAATATCAACTCATCGAGAATCCATTGCATGCTAAAAATCAATGCCAACTACTCAATGTCGCGAGGCTCTGGACCCGGCCGTTGCAGTGTCCGTGGTGTGGGTATCTGAGGAGGTGAAGATATAAAAACAAAGAAACATATGCGTTTTGCAGCCCGATCCTTGCTGGTCCTCCGAGGACTCCCATCCTATATTAGCACAAATGTGAAAGCCAAGAAGTAGAAAATGCTGCGCTGACAAGCGCGTGGTGTTCGGTTGCCCGTCTGTCGCCAAAAAAGACCGTCTGCGTGTCAAGTTATGCGCACGAAACTGAAAGCACCCTAAAAGTGCAACGCGGGCCAGAGCATCGAATAGTCTTCGGTGGCCCCCCGGAGGTCCGACTCGACCGTGCCTGGCCGCTTCGGTTCTACCTCCTCTTCGATGCAATCAAACTCCCTCTTTGCCGGTACCGCGCCGCCCGTGTCTTCGATGCCGTGCTTATCCTTCTTGTGCTTCTTTAGGTTATCCAGTCGACTAAACGTCTTGAGACAGCCTGGCATGTCACAGGCTAGCCGGACCCCCTTATGGGTGTTTTTGTGTTTGCGGAGATACCCTTTCAGGTTTTCTCTGACGCCCCGCGGTTTCCACTGGCATTCGTCGCAGACGAGGTCTTCGACTGACGACTCGGAAGGGTCTCTACCATGGCCCGCAACCGAGTGATGGTGCTCGTGAGGTGACAAGGCCCCAAGCACACTCCCTTCTGGTGCTGGGGTTCCAAAGAGTGTCGTGATGCTGCTCTGCATGGACTCTTGGCTCAGTGCTCGAGACATGGTATGGGTCGAGGCTTGTTGGACCCGATAGAATGGTGACGGGGCCGCACCGGGGGAGGTTGGGCTCGATATTCCGCTACTGGCGACGCCCCTGGCAGCAGGGTCACCTAGCATGCCCGCTTGGAGCGGGAAGCAAGAGTCCGGTCCAGATGACGGCGGAGTTGGCCGAGGTGTTTCTACCTCGACCTTTGGACCCCACCACCCCTGATCGCCGCCGCCTGAAGCTGCCGAATGGAGCTCTGTTGGTGACAGGGGGCTTTGGGGCAGCCGAAGCGGCTCGTCTAGACACATGGCCGAAGTCGATGGCGCATGGCTGGGAAGCGATGTAAGCGCCCCGTTAAAGGGCAGTTGTGTAGGAAAGATGTATTGTTGTGATGCCGATATGTTGTTAGTCGAGTCTTGGGCTGATGATGTGGTCGGGGGTTGTTGGTACGAGCCCAACCCGGTATTGGTAAACAGAGTGGTCTGCGATGTGTTTTGCGAAAGCCGCTCGGACGGGCTCTCGTCCAGGGTCGATGACATGGCGATCGACGAAACTGTAGACGGCAAGTCAGAGCAACCCGCATTGAATCCCGGCCAGAACATGCTGCCATCGACTTCTGGGAGGCCCGGAGGCAGCACGGATTTCTGGAGGGCTGGAAAGCCCGGTCCGGGCCCATGCGCGGAGTGCCCCGGGAAAACGACATGGTGCGGGAAGGCCCTGTTCGTGAAAGGGGTGCTGGGAGTCTCGGAAGCCGCGGTGCTCGGCCTCGTATCCGCCGCCGCAGAAGTGGTCCTGAAGTGCGGGTCGAAGACGGGGTTCTGTTTGCGCGACGGGTCTTTCTTCCACAGGGCAAAGTCCTTCATCTTGGAGCCGAGGCTGCGCTTCCGTTGGATAGGGCCGGCGTGCATTGAATGCGGAAACCTCCAGCCCATCCATTGCGACCAGTCCTTCTCGTTCGTCGGGAAGCTGTGCGAGGTGTTGCACCGGTCGCAGTCGAACTCGCCGCCTGGGAGCTCGGGACATGACAAGAGATGCTGAATAACCTGCAGCGGCGCGGTGAAGGTCCTGTGGCACTTGGTCATGGGGCAGCCGTAGCTCTGCTGCGCGTGCTCCGCGACGGCGAGCTGCTCGAGGAGCTCGCGGAGAAACAAGAGAACCATGCGCGCCGTGGTGCCATCCTTGGTGACCTTTTCCTCGTACCTAGAAACAGTGTAAGTCAGCCACGCACCGGGGCCCGGGGAGTTTGACGGTCTTGGACTTACGGGCACGGCGCCGCATGGAAGTGGCCCGTCACGGCGGCTTGGTGGTGGTGAGCAGCGTGCGAGCCATGGTTGTGTCCGGTGTGGATGGCCGCCGTGAATGGACCCGCATCGTGCATCGCTCGATGTTGAGGAAAAGTCGACATGGAGACAGGCGCAGCGTGGCAGGGTGGCTCGCGGGGTGCATCCACTGCATCGTGGAACCGGACCAGGCTAGCGGGGGAGGCCCAGACAGGAAAATGCAGAGAGATGTCTCGGGTCTTTTTAGGGGTTGGGGGAGGAGGCACGGGGGCCCGCGTTGCACAGAGCAGCCCGCCACACCACGGGGTGCCTCGCTCTCGAGATGGAGAGAGCAGGGGTGAGTGATCAAAGGGGGGCTCCCTTTTCCTTCTCCACACGGTTTCTCCACGGCTCCCGCCGCCGCGGCACGCACGTATGATGGGACGAGGGCGGCAGTTGTGTAGTACCGGGGCGTGTCTGGACAGCGGGCAAAACCAGGTGAGCGTGTGGGGAGGGGAGCAGGTCGGGGGTTGGCTGGTGGCACCGTGTAGGCCAGACGGGGTCGGTGGTCGGGGACTGCGACTCGGCGAGGGGAGAGGGGGGTGGGAGGGTGGTTGGCTTGTTAAGCAGACCGACGGAATTGACGTCAATTCATCTAGATTGGCGTCTAATCAATCCATTGGATTCGGGCCGGCCTTGGCGTGTCGAAACCGGGAGGTACGTAGTCGTCCGAGAGGGATCAGGTGCGAGGTGCTATCGTTGCGTCGAAGCGAGACCGTGGCTAAGGTGAGGTGCTTGGGTGCCCTGGGTGCTGACTGCAGAGGGGGCACTGCCAGGCGGACAGCCTTTAGTGTTGGCCGTGTTGGGGAGAACCAAAGAAGAGAACGGGAGGAGGGTGGGGAGAGAGGGCGTCTTCCAGTGCTTTCGGAGCGCCGAATGGAGAAAAATCAGAATATTCTGAGGGACAGCGCTGGCACCTGCTTGACTTGGCAGTGTTGGCAGACCATCCCGTGTCTTGGGCTGCAGTCTGCCAGGTCCAGGAGTCCAGGTTGACACAGTAGTGACAGTTTGGCGTTGGCGTTGGCGTTGGCGGGGGGCCAGGCGCGGTTCGTCGGCGCCGTCACGGCGTCAAACAGGTTATCAGGCTGCTTCAGGTTTAGACAGGTTTAGACGACCGAGAGATGAATGGGACGGCCTCGCAATAAAGGGCCGCCTGCTCCAAGAGACGCTCTGTGCGCGGAGCGGGAAGGGTTGGGAACGTTGCGCTGTTGTGCAGCGAAACGCAGGGAAACGCCGCGCAGATGTGGGGTCGTGATTTGACGGATTCGACTGCCGCGTTCTGGATGCGGATGTTACTGGATGACGCGAATGGGACGAGGTGAGGTGCCAATGTGAGAGGGGGAGGGGAGAAGGGGGGGGGTCGGTCCCGGCCAGAAATCACAAATTACAAATAACCGGGAAGGCCGTCTGCCGTCTGCTGGCCAGAGGCGCGCACTCCGGCAAGCAGTGACCGCAGTTGACCGCACACGGCTGGTCTGTCCAGGTGAGCACTTTCCAATAAAAGCAGAAAGCAGTGGCCACTCTCCAATTTCTGCATTTCTGCCTGGCCTCCGTATTGTACATTACTGTACCTACTGTATTCTGTAGAGAGATCCTTCCAGGTTCCCCGTCCCTCGACCCATCACCCCCCAGCCCCAGATCCAGGCCGAGCGAGACCGGGGATCAGGTCCGTCTCTATCGAGAGCTGCCAGGTGATGCCCGGCGTTCAAGCAAAGCACGACAATCGTCAGCCACGCCGACCCTGGCTTGTTGCTCATCAAGGTGCAAGGTGCCCGCAAAAAAAAAGGTGCAGCCCTGGCGGATTCGCTTCCGGCAGAAAGGCTAAGGTATTCTAGCGGGGGGTCGGAGGTCGTTCCCCGGCCGGGGGCGCCGCTTGAATAGTGCTGGGGTCAGGCTGGGCTGGGCCAGCACGATAAGAATACCTTGTGTCTTGGCCGCCCAGTCTGCGCGTCTTCTTCACGTCCGTTGCCGTTGCCAATAAATCCAGCCCCATCGCTGTGGCGTTTCTCAGGATGGTCTCGCAGCACCGACAAGCTGGGACGGCCTGGGGAAACACCCGCCGTCCCTGGCAGCGTCCAGTGCGCCGGTCCAGAGGCACTCTGCGATGCACCCCAGCGGGATCGTGGTGAGCTAGCTCTCTTATCTCGTTGGCTGCGTCGTGGTGCATCGCGCTGCATCGCGCGGCATCGTGCTGCTGCCAAAATTGGAACCTGCCGACAGGCTAAAACGGCCGGATGTTGAAAACGAAGACCGTGTCAATTTAGCCTGGGCCGCCTCGCGCCCTCGCAACGGTCGCTTGGCAAGCCCCCCTTTCCCCAGAGCCCAGAGCCCAGAGCCCAGACCAGCCAAAACGCCCATCGCCGGCGCCACCTGCGCGGCCTGTCGGCTTCGGGCAACAATTTGCCGACTTTCGGTGCCGTGTTCCGAGCTGAGGCTGGGATCTAATCTGTACCGTCTGGGGCCCCAACCCATTGTCCGACGGGGAGAGGTCACGCGGACGCTCAGAAGGTGGGAGAAGAATGAGAATGGGGGCTGCTTCTGGGATTTCATTGTCCTCGAGACCCTGGAGCATTTGTATCATTACTGCGATTGATTGCGTGTTGATTTTTGTGCCAGCGGGAGCTGCACGTTCAATATGGAAACCTGCTGTGCCCCCCCTTCCCCAAGCTACCAAGCTTTGAGGAGCTCAGAGGAGGAGCATGGCGAGTATCATTCAAACACCGATACGGAGCAGAAACCACATTAATTACCTGGTAGGCAGTGGTAGGTACCAAGACCGCCCCTTGCTCGGGCCAGCTGACAGGTCTCGTACCTAATAAAGCGTGCTCAGGGACACGGCCACACGTGCTTGGCTGGACGATGCGCCCAAGTGACGTTACCGCCCGTCGGGATGCAAGCGTGGGGCGGCGCTAGATGACAGTGACACTGGCTGGCGCCCGCGGTAGCATCCGGCTTGTAAGGCTGCACTATGGCCACGGGGTATTGTTGGCCGTTGGGGACGGCAAGGGCAGATCGCCAACCTATACGGACCTCGATACGACTGATGCAAGCCTCGGTCCGCATCTGCACCATGACCCGAGCCGAAAGGGCCACGCTTGATGAGGTGTACGAGCCAGCTGACGGCCGTGGCACTCTATCTGATGAGGCGAAGCAACGTCTTCGAAGGCTACCAATGTTCTAGAAGTTTCACGACATTGACTCGACTACCATGCCGGAGTGGGAAGGATTCAGCTCGTGACCGGACGTTGGTAGGGACTCCTCACCCTTGATGAACGTGATATGAAGGGGTCTGTGGTTCTAATCAGACAAGTTTCTAAACTTCTTGGCCTGCATCGCATTGAGCATGTTGGGCTGCGAGTCCGACACGAACCGTTCGCTCGATAGGCAGCTTCCTTCCGTGGCAGGCACCCTGAGGCCTGCTGGGGGACGGCTTTGTTGTCGGCTTGTCGATGGGCCGGATAGTTTGGGATCCGCGGCGAGTGCCGCCACCGCCTGTGACCATTCGAAGCCATCGCGGCTTGTTCTCACAGCTGCCATGGAACTTCAACGCCGCATATGAGGGAGGGAAGGATTGGGAGGCACGTCATCTGTCGGTTGTTGGTGTTCTTGAACACACGCAATGCAGGCAAGGCAGGTGTTTTCAAACCTGAAGTGGTGGAATTCAATCTGGCACAACCAGAACCCCGAGATATCAGGTTAGACCCTACAGAGGGAGCCGCAACCGGCATTCTAGTCCCTCCGGTCGACTCCGTGATCTCCAAGTACACGCTCGCACCGGAGCGGCACCGGAGGAGGTTCGTCTTGCCGGCGGAGCTCAACGACGGGGCGTTGTTCACCACTGTGCCGATCCATCCGTTGAGCGAAACGACGCCGAGCCATTGTTGACACTCGTCTTGGCCACGTTGAAGCCGAAAAAAGTCATTAGGTCGTCGTCGGCAGTGTTGGTGGAGTTAGGTTCTGGTCGTTGTCACGGTGGAGGCAGCAACGTTGACGGTTTTGGGTTCGGTGACAGAGATTGTATTAGCGGACGCGGGGATAACCAGGGTAAGTAGACACGGGCGACGTCCCATTATGTCTAGAGAGAAGAAATCCTTACGTGCGACCTAGGGACCTAGGTTCACGTTGTTGGTGCGTGTATGTTGATTGGCCCGACTGCCACGTGGCTGACCGAAGTCTTCTCAACAACAACGGTTTCGATTGGCACGGCGGCAGTACCCGTGGGGAGGCACAACGCTAACTCGTAACACCCCCGCACGCCAGACCACAACGTTTCTTCGGTACCTATCCCACGAGGTGCATTTCGATGCATGTGCTGGGCCGGGCACGTTGGAGGTTGGAGGTTTGGCGTGGCTGCCGCCAGCACCGGGTCGGTCGGGAGGCGAAAAGCTTGCTTGCTCGAGGTGGAGACGAGAGAGGAGACCAGAGACTAGCAGAGAAGAGGGACGGCACGATGCAACGAGTCTTGGCCGAGAGTGAGGCCACGAGTGTTGGATGATCTTGACCGGATCGGCTTAGTGAATGCTGCAGCGTATTACGGAGTAGTTTCCTGTGAAGAAAACAACGCTATGTGAAAGTGCCATGACGGGGATGTGGTTTCTCCAGCTACGTTCGTTCAGCGCTTGTCGCGTCTACTTGTAGAGCTAGTGGGTTCAGCTCGGGTTTGGCAAGAAATGGTGAGGATAACAGGCCGGACTGATCAAATATCTCGCCACTGGCGACTGTGCGATGCTAATCGAGACTTTTGGTTCAGCTCAATCAGCTCAAACGGCTCAATTTCTGAGTCAAATCCTTCGATTCCTTCCACACCATCGAGGGCTTAGAGGCAGCTCCGGGCTCATTCCGGGCAGCGGGGCCTGTTAGCCTGCGCTTGGCACGGCCCTCTTTGGGTCTAGAAGAGTAGGATCGGGCGAACCAATATTTGATGTTCATGACCGTTCCAGAATCCCATGGGAGTCGTTCGATTTAGGCGGTCTCTCCCGGATCTGCGCAAGACCCACGGGGTCCTGAGGAGCTGGTACTCCGGAGTGCACTCTGTCCCCAGCAACGCTATCGGGCATGTCTCGGGGAGCTGTGATGCCATGGGCCCGTGGCCGGACGGAGCGGATCTCTATCGGATTGCGGTATCGCTCGAGTCTCTAGTTGCACGGAATTCGATGGCGACACGTAATTGTTATCGCGAGAGAGTCTGTCGAATCCACCTGGTGTTTCGTTAGCACCGCGCCGGTCATTTGATGATGGTGATGTCGGCGGCGGTGTGCCAAGTCACCAAGTGACGGCCGAGTGGATCGAGGGTCCTCTGGCGTGGGAGCAGTCGGAAACGAAGGAATGCCATGAATCTCTCTGGCCAAGCGCCGGAAAACGGCACCCAACTCAGCACTTTGCCAATGCAGCAAACACCAGAGAATGCGAGGCGTGCGCCAAAATCCCAGCAGTCCCCGCAGTCCCAGCAGTCTCAGCAGCTCCAGAACTGGCGCAGACAGCGAACCGCCAGGGCCCCAGATCAATAATGCCAAGCATGGGTGCAACCGCGCCCAGGTGATGCCCCTGAGGCTCGCCCCAAGCGGCTAGCCTACCGATCTCTGCAAAGGGCTGAACCACTAGTTTGCCAAGGGGTTTCCGCATTGGGCGATCGGTCGGTCGAGGCTTGGAGAGGCAACGGGGGCCTGACGGGCCAATGGCGCCTGCTCGGGTCGCCATGTCGCGTCCCACCCGCGCGAGGAAGGCATTCGATTGGGCCGTTGGGCAGCGTTCCGGTGGGTTCCTGGTGCGTTCCGGGCGCCCCCCAGGCACAAGCACACGTGCGGCGTCATCGTGGAGAAATTGCGGGCCTAGCACCCTGCCCAGCACCCTGCCCAGCACCCTGCAAGCTGATGGGCCCCTTCCTGCAGAAGCTGCGCGACCATCGAATCCACCAATCTCGCTCCCGGGCGCCGCAGCGCCGTCAACCAGGAAACAAACCATCGATTTGGGCGAGCACCCAGGCCCTCTCTCCTGGGTCCTGGGTCGGGAGGCACTGCGACATAAAATGAGGGCCGCCCCCCGCCTGCGGGCATTCCCTCGAGGGACCCCGTGCAAGCCATCCATCATCAACACTCTCCCAGTTCCCGCTCCGGTTCAGGAAGACTCAACACAGACAACACAATGGCTTCTATCCGCGCTGCCGTCGCCCTCGTGGCCCTGGCCGCCACCGTCCAGGCCGTCCCCCAGCAGAAGCGTGGCGCCGTCGCCTCGCTCGACAAGCCCTACGTCGGCTGCTTCATCGACAACGGTGCCCGCGTCCTCCCGGACAACCTCCTCGGCGACGATGCCCTGACCGCCGAGAAGTGCGAGGCCCACTGCGCCGACTACAGCTACTTCGGTGTTGAGTACGGCCGTGAGTGCTGGTGCGGCAACGGCGCCCCCTCGGCCAGCCTCGCCGCCCCCGAGTCTGAGTGCAACTTCGCCTGCGCTGGTGATTCCAACGAGATCTGCGGCGCCGGCAACCGCATCAACATCTGGGGCTCTCCCCTCCCCTCGCCCGAGACCGTCGGCGACTACGA
>FTIZ01000194.1_pt2 | contig 10192 bp, 9 predicted proteins | sample 1658381 | NCBI WGS metagenome assembly FTIZ01 (sample SAMEA3914822, study PRJEB12502) | metagenome | biome: forest; material: soil | place: USA | collected 2012-03-12 | depth 0.1 m
GCCAACGGACGTTATGTCTCGCCCAATCACTTGAACGATGTCTGGCGCGTCACAGATGAGCTAGGAAAGACGATTGCGGACCTTGAGGCCTCATACAGTCGTGATCTGAGTGACGTTCGCAAGGGAAGCCGCCCGACGTCGGTCCTCTCGGAGCTCCACCACTCCGTCGTGGCCGCAATTGAGGCCCGGCGAGACGCCGATGTCGTCGACCAGGAGCGCGAAAAGATCGAGTTCCTTGCCGGCGCCGTTGGAAGGGGAGCCACATGCATCGGCCACTACAGCCGGACAGGGATCCTGGATCTCTTGGAGTCGCAACCTGGCAGCGTCATCACCTACGTCCTCTCGTTCAGCAGTGCGACTATGAGAGACGCCTCCTGGCCTGCCAACAAGGAGCTCCTGTTCGAGCTGCTGGATGTCGAGCACCGCGCCGGGGTTCAAATTGTGCTGGAAGACTGCGACGCAACGGGCTTTCGCATCGAGGTCCCACGCATCGTCAAGTACCAAGGGGTAGTCATGGAAGCGGACGACGTGCTCGACAAGCGCCGGTTCCTCGCCGACAAATCCCTCGCGCAGTGTGATGAGCGCACCCTCGAGACCCAAGACTTGCAAAAGCCCGTCAAGAGCCGCTTCTTGAAACTCCCGTGCCCTGGCCCCCGTTGTGGCCCCGGCGGCACGCTTTCGTGGATCTGTCCGCGGTGCTCCGGACCGCTCGAGTACGGGTATTCCGACAAGTTCATCTACTGCGAGTGCGGGCGCTCGCACTTCCGCAACTTTACCTTTCTTTGCTGCAATGCTGCCACTCACGGGAAGAGTTATGTGCCGTTCCGTGACAAGAAGCAGCTGGAGGCACTCCTACAGGGCCTCGTCCAAGACAACTGCGTCAACATCCTCATCATGGGCGAGACGGGGGTGGGCAAGTCGACCTTCATCAACGCCTTCATCAACTACCTCGCCTTTAAAACCCTCGACGAGGCTCTCGGCGAGGAGCTACGCTATGTCATCCCGACCTCGTTCCAGACGCAGGTCATGGACCGCTCGCGGTCAGACGGCAAGATTGTGCAGCACAAGATCACTGTCGGCAACCGTGACGACGAGAAAGATGGCAGCAAGGGCGACTCGGCCACGCAGCAGACGTCGGTGTATCCCATCACCATCGAGGACAGGACCATCCGACTCATCGACACTCCCGGCGTCGGCGACACCCGCGGCGTGCAGTTCGACAAGAAGAACATGGCCGATATCCTGGCCACGCTCAACAGCTACGACGAGCTCCACGGGATTCTGATCCTGTTGAAATCCAACAACGCAAGACTGACCATCACATTTGAGTTTTGCGTCAAGGAGCTGCTGACGCACCTCCACCGCTCGGCCGTCGGCAACATCGCCTTTGGCTTCACCAACACGCGCATCTCCAACTATACCCCGGGCGACACGTTCGGGCCGCTGGAGACGCTGCTATCGAATCAGCCCGACGTTCAGCTGTCGCTCGATATGAAGACGTCGTATTGTTTTGATTCGGAGAGCTTCCGTTACCTGGCAGCCTATAAGCAGGGTGTCGTGTGAGTAAAATGAGCTGTAATCTTGTTTCCCCGAGAACATGTTCGTTGACCCCGCGCATTCAGAATGGAAAACATCGAAGACTTCCGCCGCTCGTGGAAGCACTCGTCCGAGGAGTCCCGTCGCCTCGTCGACCACTTCCAGTCCAAGCCGCCGCACTCAGTCACCAGCACCATCAGCCTCAACGGCACGCGACAGCTCATCCTCGAGCTGACCAAGCCCCTCGCCGACATCTCACAGCTGATCCGCCAGAACATCGCCATGTGCAAAGACCGCGAGAAGGAACTTGCCAACACGCGCCTCTCGGGCGACGCCCTGAGGAAGAAGCTGCAGTTCGAGCAGATCCTGCTGCGCCAGAAGGAGCTGACGATGCCGCGCACCGTGTGCACCGAAGGCGCCTGCATCAACATAAAGGATGACGGCACCGGCAAGCAAGTCACCGAGTACAAGTCGATCTGCCACAGCCAAGTACGTATCAAACCAGAGTTAATCATGTCCCCCTTTCGGCCGGCTTGTGAGTCTCGGGAGCACTACGACGTACCAGGCAGCGTTCCCGAATACCTACCCAAATAGGACAAGATTGACTGACATCTTATGGAGTGCTACCTCGACGACGTACCGACCCAGACCCTGCGGTTCCCGGGCCTCGTCGACTGCTGGGCCTTTGACGGCAAGGACAACTGCCGCCGCTGCCAGCACCACTGGCACATGCACGTGCACATCATGTACGAGTTCGAGGAGTACACGGCCACCATGACGGACGCGACCATCGAGGCGGCCCTGGCGGCCAACGCCGACGACACGACGCTGCGCCAGAAGGGCGTGCAGGAGCTGCAGCAGCTGATCCGCGAGTACCAGCATGAGCACGCCCAGGTGCAGAAAGCAGCCGCCGAGTTCGGCCTGTACCTCAAGAAGAACAGCATCACGGCGTACAACGACGCGACGCTCGACTACCTCGACATGCTCATCAAGCAGGAGAAGGAGAAGATCGCGGTCGGCGGCGACCGTGCGCGCATGGACGCGCTGCTTGAGGACCGCCAGCGCCACGAGGAGCTCGTCGACGCCCTGACGGCCCGCATGCAGCAGCCCAAGGGGTCCAATAACAGCTACACGGTGCTGGGCGAGCGGGGCGTCGACACCGTGGTGCGCGGGTTGTACGGGCTGAAGCACTTTGGTGCGCAACTGCGGTCCGTCCAGAACACCATCTCGACCGCGCACCAGGCGACCTACCGGGAGAGGCCGTACAAGGTCTTCTCGGGTCGGTATCGCCCCTCGACGAAGCGGTCCCCCCGCGGTGGTGGCAGCAACAGCGGTGGTGGCGGCGGCAACATGCTCATGGGCGTGATCAACGCCGGAATGGCAGCAATCGGCCTGTCGAACGATCCGCAGGGGTCTTCATCCAGGGGGCATGGCGGCGGGCATTACCACGAGCCGCCCAGGGGTGGCTATTACGGCCCGCCCCATCACAGCGCGTCGAGCGGCTCGAGCTATTACAGCGGCCACCACCACCATCACGGCCCGCCGAGTGGTGCGGCCTATTACGGCGGCGGCGGTCCGTCCCATCAACCGGTGCCGAGGAACATGTACTCGCCGCCGCACGGCCAGGCCAACCTGCAGTTTCCTGCGGTGCCACAGCACAACCCCTGGCCGCACAGCACCGAGGAAGAGGGCTACAGCGGGGTGGCTGACAGTGGCCGGGACGCTCGCTGGGCGTAGCTTGCCATGACATGGCGCCCCCCGGTGTCTGACACGGTTCAAGAAACTCAAAATTGCAAACCAAACAGGCTCTTCCTGGATATTGACAAAGGTGTGTGTGACCTGGCAAACAGACATGGCGGCGCTAATCAGGCAAACATCAGTTGTCAAGTACCGACCGATGGAACTGACTGGGACGCGTCGGGCTGGGACCGCGTGTACGGCTGCGTGTCGGACTGCGCGGACTACGGGGGCAAAGGGTACACGGCCCTGAACGGCGGCTTTGACGGCGGCCTTGGGGAGGGCAACGACTATCTGGACCCGAGCAAGTTTGACGATGGGACAACTTCATGGACACAAGCGGGTTGGGCGACAGCAGCAACTGGGACATGGGCGGCGGCTTCGACGACGGCGGTGGCTTCTCTGGCTATGACGACTCTACATGGTATTAGGCAGTTACTCCTGAACTACCCAGGCACATGGTTGCCTGGCAAACATATTGCAAGCTCTTCCTCTTCGAGGCCGTCGGCGCTAGATCAGGTGAAGGCTGGCAAAGACATGGACGGTTAGCGTCTATTCTGTGGAGTGTGTAAGAGACCAAAAGGCAAGGCCGTCTACCATGCCAGAATCACAAGCACGATGATGATCTTGATGATGAAGATGACAACCCAGACGGCGCATCGTGTGGCAGGAGACTGCGCAGGAGGCCCTACGTTCCGGATAACCACCGTCGTCGGAGGTGCAGGGCGAGGGAGAGGGGGAGGGGATCGGACTGGCGGAGAAGGGTAGCGTCGGAGGAGAGGGGATTGGACTGGCGGAGAAGGGTAGCGTCGGAGAGGAGGGGACCGGACTGGCGGATGAGCATACGCGGGAGGAGGCGGTTGGTAATAACTGACGCCCGGCGGCAACCCGCCCGTGGGCAACCCTCCCGGGGGGGTAGACGGGCGAGGAGTGACATGGCCGCTGCTCGACGGCAACACGCGCTCCAGAGTCTGCCTCCCGTTTCGGTGGACCACCCGCATGGTGACCATGACGATGTCCTGGTCGTCGTTGCCGGCCATGGTGGTGTCGTCTTGCCTTGGCTCGTCGCTGGGTTCCCAGCCCAGAGTCTAGGCCTTGCCCTTGCCCAGGAAGGGGAGCCTAGGCTTCTTATCTGCGCTGTGCGATTGCCCCCACGGTGAGCAAATACTAACCCCAGTGGCAGAGGTGTACCAAAGCGCAGCCTCGCCGGGCTGTGGCTCGAGGGGTGTGCAGCTAATGCAAGCCTCACCGGCGGTACCACACTCCAGAGTCGCAGCCAGGTTGTGGAGGCACAACACATGTTCGCAGGTTGCAAAAGGAAGAGACACGATAGGGCGCCACACCGTTGCATCGCATGGCGTTCGGACGGAGATTCTAATCAACATGTTGCCGGCCGCCCATGGCCCTTGAGGCCTCGACAGCCCGCTGTGCTCCATGGTAGAAGGGCAGGGAGGGGGGTCGATGATGGCGCCTCATCTGGCGCCTCGCACAGCCCGGTTTGCCTTGTCTTGGGCCAACACCAATTCGCGAGACGAAAAGAAGAGCTGCTGCGTGTCTGCCGAAATCACAACCTTGAGAAGTTGAGCCAGCCATACCTCCAGCCGACGAGCCTGCCACTCCAGACGTAAATTGGACGGTGCCCAAAAGGGAGGCGGGCCGCCACCCCCTGGCAGCACAAACGGGCATAACGTCGAGGTGCTGGCCCAATCGCAGCATCGCAGCCTGCACGAAATCTGCGTGGCGTCGACGGGGCGTTCTCTCGGGTAAAACGGTCCGCCTCGAGCATGGCAAGGCTCTCTCTGGACATGCAGGTGGCGAACGTCTTGTTCTCTCGCCATTGTCACTCAAAGCTTGACAGTGTCGTGACTCCTGCTGCTGTAAGTCTCTGGCTCACTGCCAGTGCGTAGTACGGGGCTGCCACGGCGTGCAGGCTACCGGACGGTAATTGCAAATACCAACACTAACTAACAACCCATACATGCGAGCCCAAAGCGACCCTGAGCCATATATAGACAGAGAGGTATCCAGTGAGATCTCCTCGACCTGTTCGTCTCATAATTCAGAAGAGAGCCGCTGCCCAGAGTACCCCTGAGTACCTTGGATTTCGAGGCTTGGCTTTTCCGAGAAGAGGGGTCAAAAAAACAGGGGCTTTCAGGACCCAAAAACGCGTGCCTCTTCTCCTGTGTGAACTAACTGGTGTGGTCCGTTTCAAGAAAACGCCGAAGCTGGCTGTGCTGCAGGTGCAGCACCGTTCAGCCTGACAACCTCAGCCACCCAACCCCGCTCCGATCAGCCCCTCGTGAGCGAGCCCTACTCGAGTTTCGAGACCTAGCGGAAATGGACGCAGTCAGGCTGGATTCGAAAACAAGCGGCCTCTTGACAAAGCTCGCCTATGCCTGATCCACCTCGACGCATCCGGATATTGTTCACCAGTGTTTTCGCATGCCATGGCGTTGACTCTCGCATCTCAATCCTCTGGGGTGCTCCTGTCGCCTGCAAAGCAGCTCAATGAGGCGGTTGATGACTTCCAGAGAATTCTGACAGAGGAGCAACGGACGGCGCTCAAAGACATAAAATCTGTCCCCGACGCCGATGCTGTGCTCGTGTTCACTGCGCAGCTTGACTCGAGCCCACACAGGCGCGGGCGCAGTATCGCTACCCGGCTACATTCCGTCCTCCAGTCTGTTCGAGAATTCTCTGCAGTCATCGACACATTTGTCTCGTCAAACCCAGAGATTGCCGCTCTGATCTGGGGAAGTGTCAAAGTTACGATACAGGTACGCTGGACGCGAATCCACTGCACTGTCCATATGCGAGCCGCTAACTCGGACGAGATTGCACTCAACTTCACATCATACTATGAAGCCTTCTCGAATCTCTTCATGGGTCTCGCGTCGCATTGTCCACGGTTTGCCGAGTACCAGGTCCTATATCCGAACTCAGTCCGGCTTCAGGCCGCCCTGTGCAATTTCCACGCTTCTCTCATCCGATGCTGCAAGCATGCAGTCGAGGCTACCCAACGACCTTGTTTGTCACTTCAGATCATTGTCTCAAGCACCTTCCTCTACAACAGCTCTGTTGCTAACCGGTTCCAGGGACCACACAGCTTCTGAACGCCCTCTGGCAATCATTCGACCAGGAATTCAAGTCGGACATTGCTATGATTCAGAGGTGCGGTAATGAGGTCAAGGAAGAAATCAACCTTGCCAAGGCCCTGGCCGATTCCCAAGACCAAGAGTTTCAGAAGAAGGAAAGAGAGGCCGCGTCTAGTCATAGACGTAAGCTCAGAGACATACTGTCTCGGACGGGACACGACCTGGAAACAATCAAAGGATGGCAGCTACAACAGCAAGACAAGCGTCGGTCAGGTATGGGCCTTCCTCTATTGCTCCCAGTCCGTGACGTATTGGACGTGTTAATATTGAACCACCCAGAACGGAGGCGCCAGCTGCTCGATTCCTTGTCTTCCTACGACCATCTTCCCCCGTTTAAGCGCGCCTGCAAGGAGCGTCACTGTGGTACTGCACAGTGGATATTTCATACGACTGAGTTTTCCCGATGGAAGGACGGCTCAAGCCCCTGGATCTGGTGTTCCGGGAAAAGTACGTTCCACTAAACCCCATTTCGATTGACTGGTAGAAGTTGGCTCTAATAATACCCCATAGTTGGATCTGGCAAGACGATCCTCACGCAAGTACCACTCTTGTCCTCCAAGCCACTGTCGGCTGTCGACTGACACTGACAGAAATCCCCACTTCTAGTGCCAGCGCCGTCACGCACCTCTTTGCGCACAAGAACTCCAATGAAATCGTCACATTCTTCTTTCCTCAATTCAATGACCCACAGTCGTTGTCCGCAGAAACCGTCATACGATCCATCATCAGACAGTCGCTCGACCCAGTGGCCCTATCCAAGGAAATGGAAGACAAACTGGCAGAAATCCATGGGAATCCAGCCGCCGGAATGAATGCGTTGATGGTTCTTCTCCGGCAAAGACTCGCCCAATCCGAAAGGTTCTTCATCTTCATCGACGCTCTGGATGAGTTTGAACCCAGAGAACGACGCTCACTTCTCGACTCCATCGCATCCTTGGAACTGGCGGCCGGGTTTGGCCCCAAGGTATTCCTCGCCGGGCGCGAGAGCCTGAGCGGGGAACTTCAAGACAAACTTTCGGGCATCGAGCGTATATCCTTAGCGTCAGCGGAGGCAAAGACCGACATCTCTGCCTACATCAAAGAGACACTTCAAGAGAGGGTGGAGAACCGAGACCTCGTCGTTGGAGACCAGTCCCTCGTCTCGGACATCGAGCAAGCGTTGACGAATCATGCAGACGGGATGTGAGTTGGCAGCCAGCTACCTTCTTTCCATTTCCTTCAGGTTTCCATGCTAATGACGTGGGGAAGGTTTCTTTGGGTCACTTTCCTCATCGACGAACTCTGCGCCCAGCATTGTGATGCCGACATCCGTAAGGCCCTCGGCTGCCTCCCGAGCACCCTCACAGAGACCTTCGGTCGAGCCCTAGCAAGGATAATATCCCGGCGGAATACTTCGGTCGCAGCGAAAACCTTTTCTTGGGTCGCCATTGCGAAACGGCACCTGATGCGGGATGAGCTCTGGGAAGCCATGTCTATCGAGATTGGCCAACCCTACTCGATGCCTGAGAGGCTCGTCAACGGCTTCGATCGACTTCCGTCATGGTGTGAAAACCTAATTCATGTTGATGAAGAGTTGAAAACGGTGCAGTTCGCCCACCAGGCCATTTACCAATTCATCGTTGAGGGGCCAACGGGACCGCAGTTTCACTTCAACCTACAAGACGCGGATCACCATGCCGGCGAGATCTGCGTGACGTATCTCAATTTCAACGACTTCAAGAAAACCCTGACTCGACGGCCACAGCCACTAAAGCCAGTTGATCCGGTTGCAATAGCAAGATTGGCACTGTCCCCCCACCTCAAGATGCCAAGTACCATCCCAGGATTTGGCATGGGTTCAAGACGCCACAAAAGCAATGCAAAAGTCGATGTCGTTCGCGTTCTGTCGCAGGGCGGAGAGGGGGCCAGAAGAACGCTGGAGCAGGGCCACCCTTTTCTCGAGTACGCTTCGGAACACTGGATTTCCCATACCAGCAGATTTCACCAGGGCTCCACAACATGGGGCTTGTGGCATCAAATGATCACTTGTGGGCACGATCTGGCGAAAACTCCCTGGCCGGAGCAGCAGGAGTTCAACGCTCGAGACACGGACCTACTGGGTTGGGGCATACGATCACGCCACTTTGGTCTCATACGTCTCATTCAGGGTTGTGGCGGGATATCCGCAGAACCAAACAACCAGCAGAGTTTGTGGAGTTCAGCAACTCGAGGTGATGCCGACTTTACCGACTTGCTCGTTGCTTTTCTCGAAGATGACCACTCGCCTCTGGTCACAGCTGCGACTCTCCACGAAGCTTCCAAGGGCGGCCATTTCAAGGTTGTTGAGCGGCTGCTCGCCACAGGCAAGATCGGTGCCGATACGCAGGACAGGTACGGCCGGACGCCGTTATCATGGGCTGCTAGGAATGGCCACGAGGCCGTCGTCAAGCTGCTACTCGCTACGGGCAAGGTCGATGTCGATGCGGACGATCGTATCAACGGCCGGACACCGCTATCGTGGGCTGCTGGGAATGGCCACGAGGCCATCGTCGAGCTGCTGCTCGCCACGAGCAGGGTCGATGTCGATCTGACGGATCATGGTAACGGCCGGACACCGCTGTCATGGGCAGCCAAGAATGGCCACCTGGCCGTCGTCAAGCTGCTGCTCGCCACGGGCGAGGTCGATGTTGCTATGAAGGATCGTAGCAACGGCCGGACGCCGCTATCGTGGGCTACTGAGAATGGCCATGCGGCCGTTGTCGAGCTGCTGCTCTTCCCGCGCAGGGTCGGTGTAGATACAAAGGCCCATAGCAGCGGCCGAACGCCGCTGTCAGAGGCCGCTGAGAATGGTTACGAGGCTGCTTTAAAGCTACCACTCAGGTCTGCAAAGTAGTCTCTTGAATTTTATGGTTTTCGTCACAGCATGCTCCCGGAGCGGTCTAGGAAACGGCACGATTGTATCGATTTTCTCCCCTTCTCGAGACTTCCACTACCTTTTTGCGCCTCCCCATTCCAGACGAGTCTAATTCCCTCGTCTGAGCTCCGAGTGAGTTCCCCACCCGACAGCCTGCATCAAGATCTAGGGCTGAACGTTAGCGTCGGGGGTGTTGGCAACACACGTGGACTCTACAGGGCCGTTCCCGGCCCGTCGCTCTGGCCAAGCATACATCACCCTGTAGCTAGGCGATAGCTTTCTAAGGTTATCTTCAACATAAATGAAACAGGCTCATGCAGAGCCTCCTCCCGTCTCGCGCCATCCAGCCCAGCTGAGGCGCTATCGAACTAGCAGCACGAAACTAGCTCACCCAATGGGCACGGCAGTACCCACGGTTTGGGATGGACGTGGCGAGCTGAGCTGAGCTGAAACCCCGCCATGCGGATGAGGTGGAGGAAGCCGCCGGCTGGATTCAGGTCGCCATTGGTTGAGCAGTGGCGATAGGGCTGAAGCTCGACTGTTCCCGCAACGGGCGCCCCCCTCTCCTGCCGGCACAGGTTCGGGGTATGTGGTCTAGACTCGGGTCCATGGAGTCGACCAGGGGTGGGCTAGACCGTGGTCTAGACTCTGGTCCATGGTCTCTGAACCACCCACGCTCCTAGTTGTCGGGGGTTGCTTTGGGGAATCCGTTTGGGTGAGGCTCATCGTGGGACAAACCCTACCTAGCCGATACATCAAGGTACGAGACTCCTCCTCTGCTTCTTTTCTCTACTGTGATCCGACCAGAAGTTTGACAGGCACTGGAAGAACCATCCACCAGCCATTAACTTCACCCCAACCCGACCCCGAC
>FTIZ01000918.1_pt2 | contig 10180 bp, 4 predicted proteins | sample 1658381 | NCBI WGS metagenome assembly FTIZ01 (sample SAMEA3914822, study PRJEB12502) | metagenome | biome: forest; material: soil | place: USA | collected 2012-03-12 | depth 0.1 m
AGTCAGAAATGGCTTCAAGATTCTCGCCATCTATCCGGCCGAATCCTTGTGCTACCGCAGCCCGGCTTTGCACTCACGGCCGTCGTCAAACAGGTGCTTGCCAGCACCCCTGACAAGGATCTGCCTCCCTGTCTCGACCTGAGGGACCCGAACCCAGACGCGGAGAAAGCCAAAAAGGATGCTTTTGTGGCTGCAGCCGGAAAGCTGAAATTCATCAGCGGCGACTTGACCGGTCTCAAGGATGGGCTGCTCACCCTAGCAACGGGATCGCATGTCAAGCCGAACCTCCGCCAAGCCGGCCAGCTCACGGTTCCGATGAAGGCCGCCGTCTGCGTGGGCGACGCAATCGGACTCAAATTGCGAGACTTTGAGCTCATGGATGCAGAGACGGCCAAGACTCCCTTTGGCACCCTCACTGATTTCACTGGTGCCCCGAGCCCTTTCAAGGGCGTGCAGCATGGGCAGCTTGCCATCACGAAGTTGACAATTGTCGACAAGTTTGGCCAGGCCGTCTGCTGTCCACCCACCCAGCGGACACCGTACACCCCTTCCAAGACACCGCAGTTTGTCAACCCTTGTCTCGCCGACCAACTGCTCCCTACCATCGATGACCACAAGCTCAACATTGTCTACAACCCGGACAAACCGGATGCGCCGAGCCACTCTGGATATCCGATGAGCCCCTTTATCCAGCTCACGCCCACCATCAACCAAGACGCGCGCATCAATGCCTGTTTCGTCCAGAAGGACAACGATGCCAAGGGTAACTTTACCCAGTGGCGGCCGAGCACAGCCTGGGAAAATCCCATCATCGGTTGGATCGTCGTCAACTATGCCGACTCGGGTCTTCAATTCTTCACTACCGAGGGCGTCTTTTACACCTCGGTCCGCTTCGGCGGTCCTACCGGCGTCATCAAACCCCGCCACGACTGGCTCCCCTTTTCTCAACCCCCGCGGCTTTCTTCGACCGTCCCCGTCTCAGACCAACTAGTCGCCCTTGTCAACGTACTATCTGATACCTCCAAGCAGAGCACTGCCGCGCAGTATCTCCTCTCTTTGTGGAAGACGATTGAGACAGCTATCCAGACGATGCCTTTCGCCCCCTCGGCCTACAGCGGGACTGCCAACGCCATTGTTGGCAAACCTCTCGCCCTCGTCAATGTTGGATGGAGTCTCGAGCTTGCCCAGCCGCCCATGTGGCCTCAACATACTCTGCCGGCCCCCGATGTGGTTATTGAAGGCCACGAGGATTCCCTGAGAGCGGAGGCGAAACGCGAAATGAGCAACTATAAGTTCAAGATCAAGCTTGGAGATGTCAGTTACAGCATTGGTAAAACCTGGTTGAGAATGAAAAGAACGCATATACTGATTCGGAAAGCAGAGAGACCGCTCCTTTGACGGCCTGGTTGCGTACTGGGACACCAAAAATGGAGCAACCAGTTTTCAGGGCGGGTTCTTCTGCTTCTCAGACCCATGCCAGGACGAGAAGACGGACAATCCTGATTTCCCGCGCACGTTTATCCAGACAACCACACTACCCACTCTCACTCCGTACTTTCTCGATCCTGATGGGATCGACGCCTCGAAGACGGATTATGCCCGGTCGCACGCGAACCAGTTAAGCGTGAAGACTCTACTGATTGACCCCTACGCCCCGATTCACGCCTATAGCAGCATTCTGCCGATAAAGTCCCTCCAGCTTCCCGCATGGACGCTAGGCGAGCCGATGCGCAACATGACCGCCTTCTTCTCCATGGGGCCCATTCTCCTTACCAGGGACGTGCCAAAGGAGTTTATCCCTAGCAAGGAGGCGACAACCACGAGCTGGATGGAGAGTCAGGGACTGGACACGAGCAACTTGCCCGATGACATCAAGATACCCGTGGCTGGAGCGAAAGGGTGGGTCAACAACTCCCCAAACGCTTGAATGGCTTTTTTGGAAATGGGGAAAGCGTCCAGGAGGAGAAAAGTTAGAGGCACTACTAACAAGCATTTTAGTCAATGGAAGTGGCTTCAGCCCTATCTCGGCGCCGCCGATCAGGCCGATACGACACGATATATGTCGCTTTCGGTCGGCCAGGACGACGGAAAGCTAAGAACTGACCCAGCTCCTTATACGCTTACCGAAGGATTCTTGCAGCTCGCAGCCCCAATTATCGGCAGAAGCTCAACGTAGGTGTTCAGTGATGCTTGGTCAGATTGTTGCTAAACGGCGAGAACGGCACGGCTATTCGTCCTCATCTCTGCTTTTGTACTCAGAGGGTTGTAAGAGTCTACCTAGCAAGCCTAGGTAGTTGGAGCCCGGAGGATTTGGACAAGGAGAGCACCGGAAGGTATTGGACTAGAACTTAGAAGAGACTCAGCGGCACCAAAGAATGGGCATGTGACATTGAATCAGATAGGGCTTAGCAGGGTTAGCTGCCTTGAGAAAAAGAAAAGATGGGCTATGCAAAAACCTAGGGCGCCGATGGGCTAGGGGGTTAAGGCAATCTTATATCTTTCTCAGCGCGTCAGCTCCACTATAGCTTCTCAAGGGAGGTTGGTGGAAGGATCGGGGTGATTTCGGTTAAAGGCAACCCACTTACTCATACCACAATGCCAATTGCGCGTCGAACTTCTCTCTAGTACAAGGCTCGACATCCCATGGAATAGGATCGTCGTTAACGCCCCCGGCTGTCTCATCATCAATGTAGCCATTCCGTTTTGCAAGCATCCTCCGCTCTTTGGCAGTCCTCTTTCTGCCCATGTGCGGAGACGATCTGTAAAAGAGCGAGTAGCTTGGGACGACATTGGGCCGCAACTGCAGACCGAAACCCTAGGCGTATTATGAAAGGACAAGAGAAGCACCGATCTTGGGGTTTTCAAGAGTGTCCGAGACCCCTGTTGCCGGTCGCTGAGAGAAGAGAGCACCAGCAATCCTGAGCTCTACTGAGCCCTCCTGAGCAATCCTGAGTAGCGCCTGACGGAACTGGAGCTACAGCTGCGAGGGGTGTTGTGGGCCCGCCAGGGGCAGGCGAGGGGAACTTTCGGGAAGCAGAACAGCATCAACTCACCCCTCCTTTACCCCCCTTTAGGACATAGAATGACTTGAAAGAAAAGAGCTTACCCAGCCAGACGAGCTAGAAGAGGCGGACCTCTCTGTCACTATCACCCTCATTGTGGCACCCTGGGACAACTACTGGCCACGGTGAGCAGGACATCTTTGGGCCATATATGCGGGACCAAGAAAGAAGATGCCCGTACAGACTTGTCCCTGCTGCACGGAGGCGCAGGGACCGACGTAAGAAGGGGTGCGGTTGGGCTTGCAGCCGCACGCCCAGAGGACCTGCCGGTACGTACCAGCACATGTTTGCGGTTTGAGGAGGTGGAGATCGGCGAGCCGGTTGCTGGCGGGTTTTAAGTGGCTTGTTGAGCCGGCTGGGAGCGATGCTGAAGTAGCAAGTAGGCGGAATGCGCGGATTGAGGGAGTTGCTAGTGGATGAGAGGAAAGTGGGTGATGGTATGAGAAGAGGAGAAGGTGGTGGTGAGATGATGTCCAAGATGTCAATTCAAGGTGTTAACTCCTAGCAATTATATATACCCCCCCTCTAGTCTGTACAATGCTCTGCTTTTATTGCGGTTGTTTGTACGTGTGTCAGTTCAGCCTGTCCGTCCAGGCGCAGAATGTGCTCCTTCAACACAGCCTCTGATGTGCAATATAATCTGTCCGAAAATGTATCATATTGCGTTATTGCTCGATGCTGCTATGTTCAAAGTTAGACACAGCAGCTGTTTCGCGTGACAGGATGGCAGTGGAGAAATGCATTGTTCGCCTTTGTCGTGAACTTCGTCTTCAAGTCACTGTTAGGCGAACACAGTCGGGTCTGAAAAGCCAGAACTGCTCACCCTTTGAGCAAATATGTCCCCGCTCCTTGAAATAAATAGCTTAAAGACCTCAGGCCAAAAGATAACAGCCCACTTTCCGCTCAAGGCCTTTAAATGGCTCGAAACGCGGGCGTCTTCGTTCCCCAAGTAGAGGATAACCGCTCCTACCTCCAAGGCCCGTTACCTTACAGCTTAAAGAAAGAACTAGTTGGGAGAACAAGCCGCTCGTTGCTTGTAAACTGCTCCCAGGATGTCCCAGTTCGTAGAAGTCCGGTATGCACTGCTAATTAAGCCTTAACAATCCAACAATGGCTTGTTCTGCCGTCCTGCCCTTGTACGTCATTTTATTGCCCACCGGTTTCCTCTCTCCTTTGTTGTTCACTTTAGACTTCAGTCCTCCATGCATACCGAGTTATCGAGCTGCTCCACCCCCTGCCCCTTGTGTGTAATCCGAATTGGGTTAGCGTTGGTAATCCCTGCTGCCAAACCTTGAAAAGTTTGGCAGCAGGGATCAGGAACAACACCCAATCCAATGCGAGCCCATAAGTTGCCAGTATGGCAGACACGCCCATCTCAGGCCCCTCCATCACAGGCCTCACCCCGAGGTGACTGAGGACGACTCCTGGGTTGTCGCCTCCAATTCGGGGGCCCTTGACTCCCAGAAGCGCAGCTGCTCGGCAAGCGACATGGGTGGCTGCTCTGCTTGCTTGCCACGAGTCCTCGCTCCTGCGCAGGAGATCAGCCACCCGCAAGCGTCGCGACTCTTTGGTCAAATCCTGCTGGCCGCCAATTGCCGCTCTTCTGAGCGGAAGGAGAGAGAGGATAGGTAGGCATTGCGGGTTGGCGGGTCCGTGCAACCTCTATTCTCAGTCTCTTGCATCGCTCCTGACACCACCGTTTCGTCCACATCGGCGACCACAGGTAGAGTACACCAATTCCAACGCTCTTAGTTGCTCACACCCAGTGGCTCAAAGCCAATGCAACAAAGCCCCGCACACTGACGCTCTTGGTGTTGCCCTTTTCATGAACAGGGCCCACAAATCCCCTGGGGTCCCACTTTAGGTTGCACATTTCAAAAAGGTGCAACCTAAAGTGGGCCGCTGTATCGGCTTGTTGGGTCCATCCCACACCGCTTCTGACGCCAGCGAACGGTCTTGCTTTCCAAGTACCCACCAAGAACTCAAGACAGCCCACCACCACTTTCTCCCAGGCGGGTTGCGCTCAATCTGGAATAGCGTCCGGGAGCTGCCGCCTACCTCGATTTGGGTCATGGCCTCCATGATCCCTACGGATACCCCCAAACTTTTGAAAGTTTGGGGGCAGGGATCTCGATTCCTTGAGCAGAAATGCGCGACAGTCCCCCAACAGCAAGCCGTCCGCAAGCACCAATTCATCCGCTGTTGGACTCAGCCTTTCACCGGCTGCCTGAGGTGCCCAGACCCTCCAGCCCGCCATTGCAACTCTCCGAAGCGGCTGTTGGTTGCTGAGGCTCCACTGAGACTCCCATCTGCGAGATCTGGTGGGTTGGGACCCACCTTTTGGTTCCAGGTCTTCAAAAGCTGGAACCAAAAAGTGGGTCTTGCTGTCTCCAAGTCCAGAATCCCGCATGGACCCGGGCGGGGGGCTTCAGAGATTCCCGATCTGGCTTGAGCTGAGGAAGACTTGTTGGAGACGGATCTAAGCAAACGACTCGCAGCAGATATTTCTGCATTTCGAGTCTCCTTATTATGCTCGCGCCGACGGCCGGGCGATAACAGCAGGCTCCGCTGGGCCGCAAACACTCTCAAAAGCCTCAGTGGTTCCTGGTCAGGCTGCGGGTACTCTCGCGCTCCTCGACCGCTAGCCACTCAAAATGCTCATCATGCTCATCATGCTCGCGAATCCGTCAGTCCGGCGAAATGTAAACCACCTGGTGAAGAGCGCACATCCCGGACTCGAGCCAACTAAAATCATTTTTCCTGTAAAGCTCATCTCCCGAAAACTCGGTGGGCTGGGAGAATGAGATAGCTCAGCATTGAACTGGTCTGAAAAGTGTTTGCATCAATAGATCCCATGGCTGGCTTGAGGCTCCTGGGCCGTCATCAGGTTGCGAGGAGTTGTCTGGTGTAGACCGAGTTCTAGCTGTATTCTCGTGGAAATGGTGCGGGGGGACGCCACTCCGGCCAGGTATAAATTGGCATTTTGAGTTTTGATGTTTTCCTGTGATCTTTCCTCCCATTATCCAGTTCACTACCGTCTACATCAGACACTCTTCTCGACATCCCGTTTCTATATTCTTTTGTATTTCACCTCCTCCCATCACTAGCAGCACAGAACACCCACCAACAACACCAACATGCCGCACTCCGTAGCCCATTCCGTTGCCTCCACCGCGAATGCCTCGTCAGTCTCTCCGGTCCCCCGACCAAGTCCGCTCGTAGCTTGCTGACTCTCCTATTGTAGCCGCGGCATCTCGATCACGGGTCCTTCTCCTGCGCTGACCAGCTTTGAGAAGGCTCACCCTCTCGACGGACCGCCGAGCGAGTGGTTGTACGCCGGCACCTCCCGGGGCTCTAATGCCCAGGAGGTGAAGGGTACAATTGCTGGATGGGACAAGGAATGGGCGAAGCTGGCGGGAAAGGAGGGAAAAGAGTGAGGAGTGCAGCTGTATGTACCTCCTTGCCACCGGGTCTTGGTCTACACGGCTGCTGCTGCCCCTGCCAAATACGGCTGCGGCTTCCATGCTTTTTGCTTGCGCGCGTTGTGGATCGTGTCCTCGTGCTGGGTGAGGTCGTAGGATCTCGAGGAGACCGTGTTTTAAACTTGATATGTTTTTAGGAATGAGGTTAGGGGTGCAATACGAGATGGCTAATGACCGTTTGCGTCTTTCGTGCTTGTTGTGTCCGATACTTCTCCCTGAGTCCGTCACCGTGGTAGATCAGAATGCTTTTGGCCAGCCGGCGTGCCGGGCATGACTTGTGCTCTGTCTCCTGCCGCAGGTGTGACTTGGGGATCGTATTGTTTAGACGAAGGACCATCTCCTTGCGGCACTGGACCGGATGCGCAGCACGACGGGCTGGGATAGTGCCACTTCACAGTGGGCAGACAAACAACCTATGTTAACAGCTGTAAAACCACAGGTTCCATGGGCGTCTACGGGCGAGTCCCAATGTTTCCAGAGTTGAAGTGTAGAGGCAGCGACCTGATCCAGCTCGCCCCGGAAGACAGCCCTGCACTGCTAGCCGGAGACCCCAGTTCACGTGCGTGAACAGGGGTTTTGTATCAGCGAAGGGAAAGATCCCACAGTCGAGAATCCATCTACAACAGCCATCGGCCATATGCTATTGAGTCGGCACTGTCTGTTGCAATGCTCGTCCTCTCTGGTTTGCTGGTGTCGGGTGAAGAGCGGTGAGGTGAGGAAGAGGAAGACCGAATTAGGGTGTGAGAGGACCCACTTGGTTACGGTTTACTTGAACCGTAACCAAGTGGGTCCTCTCACACCCTAATTCGGATGGAAGTTATTCTGTACACGTGTAACCAATAAGTGTTGTAGCTGAGAGTTTGGCATTGATAGGTATTGATGCTGGTTGCACAAGAGAGAGGGAGGGGAGAGCTTGCTGGTCTTGACTTGAGTTTGTGCGAGGGAGAAATCAGACCACTGCAACATGGGGGAGGTGGTGGGTGCTCTGGGCGGTCTGGCTAAGGTAAAAGCGGCCAATGTCCTATAATGCTGGATACTAAATAAGACGGTTCAAGACCAAGAAAGCGAGTGTGTTGTGTTCCTGTCATATTCGTTGGTGGCTGGGGATGGTTCGGTGATTGTCGGCCTGTGCCAGTTCCGGGAAAGGAATGTAGCTATGCACATACCGCGTACCGCCCCACCAAAGATGCAGTTAGCAGGGATGTGCAGGCTCCAAACCCCCACACATGCACTTATTGCCAGGGTAAACTTTTTGGCGGTGACGGCACTGTTGCCGTCCAGCTCGCCGGCTTGCGCCTCCAATTCCCCCACGACTGTTCCCATGTTTGTGTCCCGCGGCCATGCGCGCACCACACTGTTCTCGCGCGCGAGGTGCCGTCTCATCCCTCAGAATACCACCATTTTCTCGGCCACTGCCGCGACGACAAGCACCAGCAAAAATGCAGCCGTCTTAGAACCGCAGAACGAGATCGCACGCAAGCTGCGCAAGGACGGCGCGTGGGCTGCATCGCGCAAGGGCGCCAACATCGACAAGCATCGAGTCAATGTCGTGAGCGAGAAGCTGTGCGATGACATCCTCGACTACATCGGGCCCACGCTGGCCCGCCACAAGGGCTGCGACCTCCTCGACGTTTTCCCCGGCGTCGGCATCTGGAGCCGCAAGCTCAACGACCTGCTCCAGCCGCGCTCCCACATCATGATGGAGCCTGACGAGGACTTCTACCGCCCGTACCTCGAGCCGCTGCTCGCCCGCCCCGGCACCAAGCTGCTGCCCCAGTCGGGCATCATCTGGGAGCAGCTCACCACCATCCTCAACCCCACCGAGCTGCCGCACCAGATCGAGCGAAAGTACACGGCCGACGAGACCCCGCAGCGCAACGACACGCTCCTCGTCACCATGAACCTGTCCATGTACCCGAAACGCAAGTTCCGCACCTTCGACAGCCTCAGCCAGCTCGTGCTCTTCCAGCTGCTCTCGTCCATCCGCCCGGGCTCGCTGTTCCAGAAATACGGCCTGGTGCGCATGCTGCTGTGGCTGCCGGAGCACGAAAAGGGCGTGCTGGTGCCGCGCACCATCCAGGGGCGCAAGAAGATGGCCATCGAGTCCGAGATCTCGACGGACTACGTGTGCGAGGTTGCCGGCGGCGACCCGACCGACCCGGAGATGGTGCGGTCTGCATACTGGTTCCGCCGCGACCAGGCCCTGGACCACGAAAGTACAAGGGCGGCGCTTGAGCGCATGCGGGAGCAGGGCTTCGCGCTGCCGCCGGGCCGCGAACCCCAGCATGTCCGGGACTACCTCGACTTTGTCAAGGCCAACCCCGACGCGAGCACCACCGACGGCAAGCGCGTCATTGAGCGGCCGTTCATGGCCGAGATGGAAAAGCTGGACGCGGACTTCGCCCAGGGGCTGTTCGAAAAGCGCAGCGACCAGCATAAGCGTCTCAAGACGCTCCACTACCTGCGCGACTACAAGGAAAAGCGCTCCGGCACCGTCGTCGAGATGATCCAGCAGCGCGACGCCGTCACCCGCGCGTATGCCAACGCGGGGTCCAACCCCAAACGACTAGCGAAAGCCGCCGCGCTCGGGCAAGCCTGGGTCGACCGCGTCAACGGCTTCGAGAAAACCCTCCGCAGCTCAATCCTCCTCCAGCGCGACAACATGCACGTCCTCAACCAAACCCCACCCGTCCTAAACTGGGACCGCAGGCACATCGAGCCCATTGCGGTACGCTCCGACGAGTTCTACCCGCGCGTGCCCACAGCCCTCCTCGACATCCAGCCCAAAGCCGTCGCACCCGTGCTGCGCGACATGGGCCCGCGGTCGGGCCGCGGCGGCGACATGTTCGACCTGATCCTGCGTGGGCTGACGCACCGCGGCGCCGAGCCCGTCCCAAAACTGCTCAACCACATCTACCCGGGCGCGGGCGAGGGCGTGACGCCGCACTGCCCGAGTTTGGTTGATCCTGCGCTGGGCGGGTCGCCGCTCGAGGGGATTGGGGGGGTGCCGACAAGGGCGTTGAATCAGAGGCAGTTGGTGGAGATTACCGAGGCGTGGATGAAGTGGCCGTTTAAGCCAAGGTATGCGGAGCTGGTGTCGAGGTCGTTGGAGGAGATTGCTGATGTAGATGCTGATGAGGTTACGGGGAATATGGGGGGGGATTTCTGAGGTGGTGGTGGTGTACGAATAGTGGGTGTACTATGCTGTAGAATATTTTAGACATGTATGACCATGATGTGAGCGAGCATGCTCTCCTCCATTGCCCAAAAAGCGCTGTTTCCTTGAAAAGGAAAAAAAGAGGCAGGCGGGAATTCTTTCCCCCGCCAAGCCTTGTTAGCAAACCTCGAGCTCGGTTAAGGTCTTGTCCACATCTAGACAAACACGATTCCGCAAGTTCAGAACTGGTGTCAATACTCGTTCTTATGCTATCCGGTACATTTCTCAGCAGCCACCCACAATCCAACACGATGTGGAGCAGAAACACGCACTCCGAAACCAATTGCGGCAAAAAACATACAACACCCGGGATTCGCTGGTCGTCACCGACCCAACTACTAGTCGGGCTCTCACGAACTTAATTAAGGGAGAGCGGACGGGATCCCATGTTTTTTCGTGGATATGGTCGTATGTGGGAG
>FTIZ01002531.1_pt2 | contig 10170 bp, 5 predicted proteins | sample 1658381 | NCBI WGS metagenome assembly FTIZ01 (sample SAMEA3914822, study PRJEB12502) | metagenome | biome: forest; material: soil | place: USA | collected 2012-03-12 | depth 0.1 m
TGGGGGTCAGCGTTGCCTCTTCGTGTGAGGGCGAAGTTGCTTGCGGCTGCGTCGGTTGCTTGCGCAAGCTGTTGGAAACGGCACAGCTCCTTACGGAAAGTGGATCCTTGGAAGGGGAGGGCACCCACTCGGCCGATCTTGCTCATGTGATTGGCTTTCCTGACCAGCCCGGCCCACGGCAAACTGGTCACGGACCAACTTAACGCTCAGAGGAGGGTGCCATCCAGGGCGAGAGGGTTGTCTCTCTCTTCACCACCACACCTGAACATCAAGTAGCTACCTGAGCTTCCCGGAATGTCCCGCAAACGTCGAAGCAACGGACCGCACCACCACCAGCACGTGGAGACTCAGTTGACTCCGCTTCCAAGAACTAGGACGCGGGATGCGGCGCAGCGCGTCATGGCATTCCCAGGAATCCTCGGGGACACAAGTTTGAATCCGCGCCTCCCGAACCTAGCAAGGCGCGCCTGGACCGCTGCGGTCTGGTCTGGATGCCAGTCTCCCAGCTCAGGGACGCAGAAGGAGGATGGATGCCTTCGGTGTGTTCGCCGCCGTGCAGGCACCAGGCTCACGCCGGGCAACCAGGGCCGGTATTCTACGCTGAGGTGGTTACCCACTGCCGATGATCCACGCAAGACTGCCGGCAGAGAGAACGGGGGATCTGCAGCGATCTGAACTGGCGGATGTGCCATCCGACCACGCATCCCTGCTGTCCAACATGCAGGCTCGCAGGACAGATCCGGTAGTCGACGAGCGAAGGGTGCTATGTGTATCACACGGGCCGATCCCTCTTGCGGCTGCATCGTGTTGTGGAGCTTGACGCCGGCATTCTTGCTGCTGGGACCGTCAGTGCCGGCTGGTCTTGAGGGTGTCAACTTCTTGGCACGTCTGAACCTGGAATTTGGGAGACATTACGTATCGCACACCAAGGCCGGGGCGGATGGTGGCTGCGCTCTTCTGTTTGGTGTGCCTTGATGTCTCAGCTGCGAGTCACACTGATGGCTAGGCTGAGGACTCACGCCCGTGTTTTCGGACAGGTCTTGTTTCGGTGAAGCGCGAGAGAGCCAGGTGGGAAAGCCCGGGCTCGCAGCAGAACTGGTCATTTACGAGTCTGCCCTTATGCGCTCCAGCTCACGATTTCTCAGCACACCAACTTTGGCCTGTCCAGAAGTCAGACGACTTGCCTTGCTCCAGGGCAAGAAGACACAGGGTCCCTGAGGCAGGGAGGAGATGTCCTAGTGAAGCCCCGGGATAAAAACCCCCATCTTGCCACACGCATGCCGCATCCCCGGTGATTTTGTCTTTCCTTCCTTGCTCCTCGCCTTGCCCGAGACCGTCCAGCACTTACACCGTCCTCACCTGGCGCCTAATCTGCTCACCTCCACCCTCGTCCTCCCCCCTGTCGCACGAGGCTCAACCAGACAACCTAGTCCTGCGGGCCCAACCAATAACGTCAAGGTTAGTTGCCATGCTCGCTTGCAGCCAACCCTGCCCACAACCGTGAAAGAACCGACGAGCAGTTTGGACCCTCATCGCACTTGGAAGCCCAGGACGACTCAGATCTTCCGCCTCGAATTCTACTTGTATCCGCCAGAGACAGGACGGGATTTCGGACCCCGGAAGCCCCTTGCAGCTTGCTTACGTCGAGGTGCCTTGGCTGGGAACCGACCACATTCGACCCCGCGCTCTCGCTTGAGACTCGCGCCGCATTCAAAGTTGCCGCTACCCCGCCAAAACAGGCGACCGTCGTTGGTGGACTGCGACCTGGTCGGCGTCAGCAGAGAGGTGTTGCTACAGAAGACGCTGGTTCTTGGACGATCTGGGAAACAGTGGCTTTGACAGCCAGCCCGGAGTGGATTTGCTCGGACCGGGCCACAAACAAGGAAGAACACAGAGACAGAGTGTTGAAGCGAGGTGCTTGACTCCCGAGTCCTGGAGGTGGTCTGTCAAAACCAGGCTAAGGTGATCTGCGTGCGATCGTGCCAAGCACCAAGCCTGCAACCCCAGTCGGATCACGGCCAACCCCGGAGGCGCCGGAGGGGTAACGGCTACAGAATACATTCTCCGTCACGACACCTTGATCGTGTCTCACAGAGCAAGAAGGGTCTTGCAAGCCAGACGAGTTGCGGCCACCTGTGTCTGGAATTTGCCGGGACCTGCTCGCATCCTGGCCCTTAAAACCAGCATATTCCGAGTCGAGCTTTGGGTTGGATCGCCGACAGGATACCAGGGAAACCTTTCTCTCCGAGTCGCTGACACTTCCCTGCCTACAGCATACACACCACGCACTCACCCACACCCATACCATCCGTCCTAGCGGATGTGCCTCGCTCCGAAATAGGCACTCCGCGACAGAGCGAAGTCCCCCAGCCGCAGCCGCAGATCCGTTATCGATACGAACATCTTCCCGCCCTCTCTCCTCCACCGCCCGCACGGCTCCTTGGTTGGCTGCCTTGGCCGTCATCCCAACTTCCTTTGTGCCCCCTGAGTCACTAGAACAAACGCTTGTTGCCAGTTGTTGGTGGCCTTTCAGCCCTCGTCCCAAAACCCTCATCGACACACGCGTCCGAACCCGCGAAAACCCGTCTTGCCTTTCCTGCTCTCGATTCAGGGTTAAAAGAGGCGCCCCACCGACCGAAACACCCCGCTACTTCGCTTCCCCGCTTGCTACACTACTGCCCCCTCCCCCAGCCCATCAAGGTCGAGGCAAACCCCAACTCTGATTCCCTGCTGCAGCACGCACGGGAACCTGGACAGTCGGCGGATTTCCCGGTACATGCCACACAGTACGACCTTGGCTCTTGCGCGCCCTGCACGGCGCGCTGGGATCGACTCGGACGTCTACATATAACAGCGTTACCCACCCTCCGACCTCGTGCTTCTGCCTTCGGTTGGAGCCAACCAAAGACACAAAAGGGATTTTTTGTGCAAGTCGCTTCTCTCCTGGCCGCTTTGTTGGGAAGGCCTTGTCTCCCTCCCTAGACCCACTGCGATCTGAAGGGGCCACTTCCCAAGAGGGTTAGCCGACCGCATTGTTAAGCCCCGACTTTCCCTCCCCACTCCACTCGTTGCGCCCTCTCCCGCACTCTTTGCAATCCCCCAGTCACCCCAACCACAACCCACCACTCCCCCCCTGACGCTCGACCTGTCACATCCGACACCTCTGTCGCAAGCTGCCTCACCAATCCTTTTTGCAAACTCTGCCACTGCACGGCTCAGCGAAAAAGACGCTCCGACTTCTCACAGCGCCAACGGCCGTCGACCTCTCTATCCTCGAACGGTGACCGACTTTCGCCTTCGACCGAACTCGGATCTGCGACATCGCTTTGCCGAGTCATTCCTCGACCGCCGCTTCGCCCCATCAATCCACAACCCCTCTCCCCTTATGGAGAGCGGCCCGACACCCGCGAAACGAAAAATATCTTGTCTCTAGAGGTATGTACAACCGGCAGATTTTCTGTTTTCCCGACTGCCTCACCGCCCCGGCTTGGACCGCACAGCCACGGCCTGCCTCGGCGGTCTCTCGGTGACGCCAGCGCTGTCTCCTGTGCCACAAAAGCTGACAGCCTGCTCTTCCGCCTCAGACCGCCCGCTCCACATTCCTAGTACCGAACGTCGGATCGCTCTAGTTCTTGCGTCGGCATCCGAACACCACGTCGCAACCAGGCGTACCCCGCACACATACCGCACACACAACACCACAGCGCCGACTGGTCGAGTTTGCAACAACGATGGCTCAACACGGCTTCCCGATGAGCGGGCATGGGGGGATCGACCCGAACGATCTCGCCATGCCGGGCAACTTCCCGGCATCATTCCACAACAACTACAACCACAGCAATCCACCCAACGCCTTTTCGAGCGGCTCGGCCGTGTTTGGAGACGACGAGCTTCTGGAGGGGCTAAACAGCCCGACGGACGCTCAAGGTGGAGTGCAGGATTTTGGGGCTATGAACGACATGAACGTCAGCTATTCCCATGGCGTCTACGGCTCGCACCACGGGCTGCCGATCGGCCAACTGAACGGGTACTCGAGCACACCTGATGGCGACCCCATCCAAAGCCCGTTTGTGCACAACTTTGGGTATCGGAACATGCAGCATGCTCAGTCCTTTGGCAGCGCCTTGAAGTCGCCGCTCTCGTACGCCGGATCCCCTCTCGCAAAATCCGAACTCAAAGACAATGGCGATCCCAACTTTTTGAACGCGCAGGCCCAGGCTCGCACACACCTCGCAAGCTCCATGCAGCGCAAGCCTTCGAGCACACGAGGCTCTCTGACCCCCAAGACTGCCATGGCGGGGCTGGAAAACGCCTTCGGGGCTCAGCCCATCAGAACATCGGGCGCCCACCACGAGAAGTCTCATTCGGGACAGTGGATTCAAACGCCCAACAGTCTGTCTTCCTTCCCCGGGTCGGGATTCTCGTCGCCGCTTCAAGCCGGCCTTCAGGGGAACCAAATAAACGACCTCATCTTGAAGGGTGGTGCGTCGATGCCTACCAAGCTCGGCGCCCCAGTTGCCGCGTCCTCCCAGGAAGCACGCCGCAAGCGAAGGCGGGAGTCGCACAACCTTGTCGAGCGCCGCAGGCGTGACAACATCAACGAGCGGATTCAGGACCTTAGCAAGCTCGTGCCCGCGCACCGCCTGGAGGACGAGAAGGTTCGGAAAGCCATCCAGAACGGCACGCCGCTGTCGCCAACCCTCTCGGGCGTCGGAGCCCCCTCACAGGCTACCTCAGCCCTCGCGGGCCCCGGCGCCCGACGGGCCGCGGGTGGCAGCACAGGCAACATTACAACCGGCTTGCCGGTTGAGGACAAGGACAAGGGACCCAACAAGGGCGACATTCTCAACGGCGCCGTGAGCTGGACGCGGGATCTGATGTGGATGTTGCACCTCAAGATCCAGCAGCAGGAAGAGCTCATCAACGCCCTCTACGAGCGCGGTGGCCAGTTGCCCTTCGAAGTCACCGAAGACGAGAGGCGGATGCAGACCGAACTCATGGAGGCCGTGGCCCGAAACGATGAGCCGGGGCAGTCGCGGACCTTCTCGTACTCGCGCACTACAGGCACTGGCCTCCGTGTGCCGCACCACACCGATTACAAGGGAGAGCCTCTTAACGGTAACGGCAACGGAATGGACCACGGTGGCATCAGCCCGGGAGACGACGGCGCCGGCGGCATGGCCCATGACATGCTCGAGGCCGGCGACTTCCTTTACGACGAGGACGGCAGCGGTGAAGTGAGTTTCAAGGAGGAAGATGAGTTTGGCATGGACTTGACGGGCTAGCCAGACAGCATCATCACTTGTCTCTGGGCTGGCAGTTCCCCACCCCTCTCCTTTTCTTCCTCACTACCCTTCCCCAGGCGTCACTCGGACGTCCATCTTTTCGGTCTTTCTTATCTCGGCTCCAGTCTCGAGGGTCTGCATCTGCATCTTTCCTGCGGTTCGGAGGGGGTTATATAGCATATCACGGGTCGTTGAGGCGCAGTCTGGTCACGGCGCGGCGGGGTTGGACTGGCAGGTTCAACCGCTGGGGAACATATACTGAGCTTTGGTTGCGTTTCTTAGTCGGGAATTCTTGGGTCTTATCTTCCTCCCCTCCCCTTTCTTACCTATCGATTTGATTTACTCTTTGCGCTTACGATGATACCTTGCGGGTTTGGCGCAGGGCCAGGGCTCTTTTGGGTTTCTTATCAGGTATCCGTCTTTTTGGTTCATCAGCCCCTACATAATTCCGTTTATTCATCATCATTGCATCGTTGTTGCGCATACATTCATGGTGAAGCCGGTTCGATTCGTTGACGCAAACGTGACAATACACGTCAAATACCATCTACATATCGGTGCCTACGGCTCCAATGTTCACACTGATGCAACAATGCTCCTCGTCAACACCCGTATGCCCTCCTCCGATTATGTCCTAATCCCTCCGTCTCCGACATGCCGCGGGCCTGCCCGGCCGCCTGGCTATCTGTCTGCCTACCAATGCCGAACGCAGAGCAGGTACTCGCTCATGGCCGTCAGCAGGTTCCACACATCCTTGCGCTTCATGTCCTCCTGCAGCGCGATCCGCTCCTGCGCCGACCGCCCGTTGAAGTACTTGCAGAACACGGGCCACGCGTTGGCCACCCTCTCCTCCCACTCTCCGCCGCCGTCACGGATCCCACCGCCGGCACCGCCGCCGGATAAAGCGGCGCCGGCACCAGCACCACTGGGAGAAGCGCCATGTGAAAACCCGTTGCCGCCCTCTACCCTCCTCTTACCCCCATTGTTATGACCAGGGCCCGCCACAGCAAGCGTCTTCTTCGCCGCCGCCGCCGCCGCGTCGGCGCGATCGCGGAACCGCTTCCCAATGGCGCTCAGGTACAGGCTCTCCTTACCGGTCGCCTTCTTGGCGTCCAAGATGACGTGGGCCACCATCCCTTGCAGGTGGCGCGCGTGATTGACGCTGGGGTGCGCCGTCGCGAGGGGGAGGGCCTTGCGGGCGTGGGCGGTCGCGCGCTCGGCCAGCTCGCGGGCGGCCTTGTCGGCGACGCGGGCGAGGCGGGCTTTTTCGGCGGCTTGTTCGGCGCGGGTTGGTTGGGCTTTGGTGGGTTTGGGGTTGGTGGTGGTGGCAATGTTATTGTGGTTGTTGCGAGCAGGGTGGTGGTGGAGTGATGGGGAGGGGGAGGTAGGTGTTGAGGCGCTGCTAGTGGTGCCGGGGATGAGGGAGGAGTGCGAGTGGGAGAGAGAGAGATCACGGAAACCCGGGATGGCGGAGGAACCAGTTGGGGAGGGGTTGTCGAAGTTGAGGGGGAGGAAGCCCGAGGCAAAACCGGCGATGGCGGCATCGCCGAGTGCTGCCACGCCGGAGGAGGGTGTGGTGGCCGCGTCGTCGCTTTCCAGGCTGCCTGGCTCGCGGCCTAGGTTTTGGACGCGCTTTGCGCGGGCGATCTCCTCGGCCTCGAGCGCGTGCTCCACCTCGTAGATGATCTCGGGCCAGACGACGACGTAGGCAAAGGTGCACAGCTGCGTGACCCAGCCGCCGCGCATCAGCCAGGCCAGCATGGCCATGTACACTGGGCGGTGGGCTTTGCTGGGACAGTGGAGCTTGTAGGGCCGCGGGGCGACGCTGAGCTCGGCGAGGAAGTTGGGCAGAGTGGGTGAAAGAGGGAACTGGCGCGCCCATTGGGTGGCTGCTTGTGGTAGCCTGCTCAGGTCGCAGTTGGGGCTCACGATGTACATGTCGCGGGCGTGCAGCGGCGGGATGGCAATGGCGCGCCGCCAGAAGATGAAGTGCTGGGCAAACTTGCGCACCTGAGCCGGCGTGAGAATGTTGCTGGACTGTTGGCAGACCTGATAGAAGCTGGTCCACGTGTTAGCTCTCAGCTCAGGGCCTTTGAAACTTCGGGGGTTGGGGGCTTGCTCACGAGAGGGTTGGCTTGCAGTGGCGCACAAACTCAATCATAGCGAGCGTGGTCTCGTCTGGATCGTTCTGCAACTCTGCCGTGACCCTCTTCTCGTCCGTCATGAGTAGGAGGGCAAAGTTCCTGTCCAGGAAAGCCGGCGTTTCACCGGCCTCTTCGCCCATCAGTGAGTTCGCCGTAGTCAGCCAGAGGCCTGGGCGGCCGTCTTCGCCTTCCTGTGGCAGGTCGGAGACGTGGAATGGGACTGGGATCTGAACCGAGTGGGTTACGGGGCCCTCGGCTGTGTCCAGCTGCAGGGCGGCGATCCTGTTCTGGGAGACAGCCTCGTAGAGGTCTTGCATGGATGCTGCCAGCGACGAGCTTGACAGTATCTCGTCCCACAGCGGGCTCATCCTCTTCTCTATCCCGCGCGTCAGTGCATGAACTAGTAGCCATGGGCATATCTGGGGGAAGCAATAGGGGCGGCCTACTGCTCTCACGGCCCTTGTCTTTGAGGGCAAGGATTCGCTTCGACTCCTTCCAAACAAAGTCACTCCGCTGCTGGCAGTACTTGTAGGCTTTGTTGATCTTCTTGATTATGTGTGCAAACATGATGTCGACGAGCGGCTTGACCTCGTGCTTTTTAGGGCTGAGAAAGAAGACGAGGTTGAACATGGTCATGTTGCTCTTCTTGTCCTCGGTCTCCTCGGGCACTTTGCCGCCCTGTGGCTTCAGCATGTCCCTCACTTCGATCTTCTCGCCGCCGCTCCTGGCCGAACCGCCGGCGTCTGTTGTGGCTGGGTCATCGTCTTCCTTCTTGGCAGCAGCGCCAGAGTCTCGCTGTTGCTGGCGTTGTTGTTGTTGCTGCTGCGGCTGCGGCTGCGGTTTTTTGCTCTTCTTCTTTCGCCACACGCCGTTCTCGGGCACGTAGATGGGATACGATACGCAGTAGATGGGGTCCAGGGACACCTGGAAGAGCTTCTTGTGGTACGCGCGGGCCGGTGTCAGCATGTTCTCGAGGTCCTTGGTCGGGAAGCCGGCGACATGCTCCCACGGCACGATCTGGGTGCCGCTCTCGGTGACGAAATGGTCGTCGTGATTCCACTGGGCCAGCTCGGCAGCGAGCAGGGCTGAGGAAGCGCCGGTCCCGACTCGGGCTTCGCGTGGGGGTCGGCCAAGGAGGGTGTCGTCGTCGTCGTCCACGTCATCCCCGCCAGGCGCATTCCCCTTGGCGCGCTGAGCCGGCAGGAGGCGGGGTGGATAGTGGAAGACGAGGCGTGGGCCGTCGCGGGAGCGGTTGATGACGAGGGCGACGCCCAGGAAGTTGTCCGTGTTGGGGAGGACGGGCAGTGCCATGGTGATTGATGGCTTGTTCCGGCTTGACGGGCTTTACGAGTCCACGATGAAATGTCTCACGTCTCGCGGTCTCAAAGTCATCGATCAATCATCCATCCATCCGTCAATCATGGTCGTCGTCCCATCGGCAAGTCCCGGCGCGGGTCGGTCGGCATCCTCGACGCTCTTTGTCTCCCTCTCTCTCTCCAAGCACCTCTTTCTGCAGAGAGAGGTCTTGTGGGCCGGAATCTGTCGCGCCACTGGCTGTATCCGCGTTTGCCGTGCTCCTCTCGTTGTCTCTTGTGGAACGTCAGTGACGTCGGCGACCAAACCCACCCGCCCTTGCATCCGGCGAAAGGTTCCTGGAGTCAGAAGCTGTCACACCCTGGAAGCATTGGCGGGCCATTGGCGGGCAAGCACAGGCGCGGCAGGGGACCACGAGTTACCTAGCTTCAGCCCCGGCGAAAGTGGGGAGATGGCGGGGTTCCATTGGTTCCCCAGGCTTGGTCTGGCGTCACCTGGGAATCCTGGCTCTGGAATGACGCTTGGGCCCCAATTTTTCACAAGCCTCTTTGCCGTCAGGAGGACGAACCACTCAACAGGGCCATCGCTGCCACGAGGGTTCCGCTCTGGGCCTCTGGCTCTGTTCACCTTTCCAAAAAAAAACGGACAGAAGGGCAACTGATCGTGTGAGCTCGCCGCACCCCAAACGACTCTCTCTCTCGGTCAGTTGCAGTGAGCGAGCATTGCGCAGCCGGCGTCGCTTTCGTCCTGTTTTGGGCCTTTGATTTGCGCTGCGTCTTGGTCTTTGCCATAGATTTTGCGACTTTCCAGCGCTCTCGGCGCTCCCCTTTCCCCAACAATTGTGCGTCCGAACTCGGTCCACCGCCGCCCTTCCCCCTTAATAAGTAACCTCGATACGAGACCGAAAGCCGCCCTTTCTCCTCTCGCCCCGATTCTTTGCTGTGTAGACGAGCATTCTTTGGAAAAAGAAAAAGAAAAAAATTGCGGACTGCTTGGAACGACCAGCGGACATCGCCCCCTTCTCGAAAAGCATACGCGTCCCCTCTCCCGACCTCGCCTACCATGGCTGTTGGGCGCGAAAATGGAGTCTACGCCAATGGCGGGCTGAACGGAGACGACCAGCGCATTCGCTACATCCCCTTGGCCTACGACAGCGCCAGCTCGGAAGAATCGGCCCTCGATCTCGTCCTGTCCGTCCGCCCCGACTGGAAGGCCCCCGGCGCCAACGTCGAGTTCGTTCGCTTCACCGACGGCATCACAAACACGCTGCTCAAGGCAGTCAACAAGCGCGCGGGCCTGTCCAAGTTTGAGATCGACCAGGAAGCCATCCTCCTGCGCGCCTACGGCCACGGCACCGACCTGATCATCGACCGCCACCGCGAGACCCAGAACCATGAGCTGCTCATGAGACATGGCCTGGCGCCCGA
>FTIZ01027674.1_pt1 | contig 10169 bp, 11 predicted proteins | sample 1658381 | NCBI WGS metagenome assembly FTIZ01 (sample SAMEA3914822, study PRJEB12502) | metagenome | biome: forest; material: soil | place: USA | collected 2012-03-12 | depth 0.1 m
GGCGGCGCGCTGCCGCTCAGGGCCTGGGGTTTGGCTGCCGGCGACTGCACGGCCTGGCGCGCTGCGTCGACGGCCGAGGCGGCCGGGCGCGGCTGGGCAGGTTGCTTGCTGTCTTGATCCGTCGGTCGTTTGCCAAACACAGGCGTGCGCTCACTTCTTGAAGAGGTTGGCGATGAATGACTTCTTGGCCTTGATCTCCGGCGTACGGCCGGTGACTGCGGCGGTAAGCTGGTTCAGGGCTTCGGCGACCTTGCCGCCCTGGGCGACTTCGGCGATCATCTGACCATTGTTCGATGCGCCACCGAACAGCTTGGCATCGAACGGAATCAGACAGCTGGGTTCGACGCCCAAAGCCGCGGTGAAATCCTTCACGGGAATTTCCGGGCGGCCGGGGACGTCCATCTGATTCAGGACCAGCCTTGGCGCGGCGTCATTGGGGCGCGCAGCCTTCAGCAGGTCGATGATATTCTTGGCGTTGCGCAAGGAGGCAAGATCGGGTGTGGCGACGATGATGACGTCGTCGGCCGTGATCAGGGCACTTTTAAGCCATGGCGTCCAGACGTGCGGCAGGTCCATGATAATGAAGGGCGCGGCCGAACGAATTTTGCGCGTGATCTCTTCATAGGCTTCGGTGTCCGCGACGTAATCCTGGTCCAAGGTTGCCGGCGCCGAGAACAGGGACAGGCGTTCCGTGCACTTGGACAGCATGCGGTCCAGCAGCACCGAATCGAGGCGTTCGGGCTCGTTGAGCGCGTCGGCTATACCTTGCAGCGGATCCTGATTGAAATCGAGCCCGGCAGTGCCGAAGGGCAGATCGTAGTCGACAATGACCGTATTGGCCTGCATCGACTCGGCCAGATTGTAGGCGAAATTGTGGGCGATCGACGACGAGCCGGCGCCGCCGCGCGCGCCGACGAAAGCGATGGCGCGACCGACGAACGGCGTTTCCGGATCATTGAACAGCGAGGCGACGGTCTTGATCAACTGCAACGGCTGAATTGGCCCGACCATGTATTCGCTGACGCCCTGGCGCATCAGTTCGCGATAGAGCGAGATGTCGTTATGGGCACCGACGACGACGACCTTGGTATTGGCGTCGCAGACCTCAGCGAGACGGCCGAGTTGGTCGAGCAGATCGCGGCCGCGCGCCGAGCTTTCGACAAACAGCAAAGACGGGGTTGGCTCGTTGCGGTAAACGTCGATGGCTTCCTGAATGCCGCCGCGACGCACGACGCACTGGGCACGCGTCATGCGGCGGTCCAGCGAGGCCGTGTCGCAAGCCTGCAGGCTTTCCTCGGAATCGGGGAAGAAATGGATGGCGATGCGCGGGATCGAAATCGCACCGATTTCGTCGTCACCGCCCAGGGCGTAACCGGGCGAGCCGGCAGGGCTCAAGGGAGCGGCGAACGCCTGGGTGCGAACCTCGGCCGGTGTGTCGTCAAGATCATCCGCAAACGGATCGGATGCCGCTCCGGTGTCGTAAGCGGCATCCGGATCGTAAGTCGACTCGAGGGCCGGATCGATATGCGGCGTCGACAGATCGTGCGGTGTTTCACGGTCGGCCATGTCGTGGCCCGCGAGGTCTTCAGACCCGCCGATCTTAAGCGGCTGATAATCGGTCACGAACTCGTCGTCGAGGTCATCGAAGCTGTCGAACGGATCGTTGTGCTTGGCCGGATTGGGCATGTGCTACGGTCTCTGCTGATTACTTGATGGCGTCGGAAATCGTGCCCTTGGCCTGCTCATCTTGAGTGGCCGAGGTCACGTCGCCCTTGCGGTATTTATCCATGATGGTGGCCTTGCGGCCGGGGTCGGCCGGGGTTGCATCGGCGGGATGCGCCAGATCGCGTGGATCGGCGACCTGAGCGGCAATATTGGCTGTCAGTGCACAGCCGAAGTTCTTGTATGTTTCGTTCTTGCCGGTCTTCGCCAGGTTTTCCCACGATGTGTTGCACTGATCGACGTGGGCCCGGTACTTCACCAGGTTGACGGTCACGACGTCGGCGGGCTGGTTGTCCTGGCTATATTGCGTCATGTCCTCGTCGGCGACGTCATGACCTGCCAGGTAAGCGCCGATGCTGTTGCCGGCGGCGATGGCGGCAGGGTCGTTGGCTGTAATGATCTGGACATCAATGGCGTGGCCATTGGTCCAGGCGGCCTTGCCGGCAACCTGGTCCAGCGCCCGGCGTTGGTTGTCCGACAGACCGTGCGCCTCGACGCGCAGGTTGATTGCCTCGACGCGGGTTTCGGCCCGGAGCGAATATTGCTCGGTCGGCGTGATCGGCGCCGGTGTTTCCGGCTCTGCCGTCTTCTTGTCACCGGCGTGGGCCACCGAGACGGAGCCGGCGATCAGGCAGGCCGTCAGGATCAGGCGGCTGGCGGACTTTGCGAAAGCGTGTGCGCGCATGTCTGTTTCCTACTCGATCACATAGCCGACGGGCGCTTGGTATGGACCCGTGTCGGGTGCTGTATTGGCGCGGCCGGTGCTGTCTGCGGGCTTGGTGACCTTGTTCAGGCTGCCCATGAAGGTCGTGGTCAGGTCGCCAGCGGTTTGCAGGTTGTCGGCGGGTGTTTGCATCGTGTCCGGATCGGTTGGGTCGACGATGTAAGGCGTGACGATGACGACCATTTCGGTTTCGTCGTCCAGGAAGTCGCGCGAACGGAACAGCGCGCCCAGGACCGGCAGGGTTGTCAGGCCGGGCATCGAATCGACGGTTTGCTTATACTTGGACTGCAACAGACCGGCGATCATCAAAGAGGAGCCGGACTGCATTTCGACGCTGGTTTCGGCGCGGCGCACATCGAGCGCCGGCACGGTGAAGGTGTTGTTGACGGAGAAGGCGCCGGAGTTGGACAACTCCGAGACCTCGGTCGACAGCTTCATCGAAATGCGGCCGTTGGACAACACGACCGGGGTGAAGCCGAGGCCGACGCCGAACGGCTTGAATTCGACGGTGATGCGGCCCTGATTGTCCTGGGCGACCGGGACTGGGAATTCGCCGCCTGCCAGGAACTTTGCCGATTCACCGGATACGGCGGTCAGATTCGGTTCCGCCAGGGTACGGGCCAGACCGGCACGCTCGAACGCCGCCAGACAGCTCGAATTGTTCGTGCCAGTGATTGTGCTGAAGGTAGAGGAGACGGCGTTGCTGATGACGTGGCTGAGCGCCGAATTGGTGCCCGTCGTATCATTGGTCGCGGCGGTCGATGTGTTGTTGACGGCGCTGCCGGTTGCGGTGGGGTCCGCGGTGCCGCTGGATGTCGCCCCGGTGGACGACCAGGTATTCCGGGCTGAGCCGTCGAGATTGTAGCCATTGGGATCGTTGACCGTGGAACCGATATGATTCTCGGTAAAGCTTTGGGTGTTCGACAGAGTGTTGTTCGTCGAATTGGTCACCGTATTATTGGCGCTTGTGCCGGTCGTGTTGTTATCGGTCGTCGTGTTCGTATTGGTGTTCGTGCGCGCGCCGTTCTGCCCGTAACAGGCGCCCTTGCCGCCGTAGTACTGGCCGTTGGTGCCGAACGTGTTGCTGCGGCCGAACGAATAGGACCGCGTGCCCATATTGTAGGTGATGTCGGTCGCCAGGCCGAGCTGCTTGATCGTCGACCGGTTGACCTCGACGATGCGGACCTTGAGCGTGACCTGGTCCTTACCGGCGATGCTCATCAGGTTGACGACATCGTCCGGCTTGTCGACATAGGTTTGGGCCAGGTGCAGGATCTGGTCTGACTGTCCATCATCCTTGGCCATACCGCTCAGGATGATGTGGCCGTTCAGGCTTTGGGTATCGACGTGGCTCTTGGGGAACAGGCGATGGATGGTGTCGCTCAGTTCGTCGGTCGGCGCGTTGACGCGGACATTGAGATTGAGGATCTGCCGGCCCATGGCGTCGAAGAAGATCGCGTCGGACTGGCCGCCCGCGACGCCCAGCACAAAGATGCGGCGCGGTGTCCGCAACACGGCATCGGCCACGGCAGGATTGGAAACGAAGACATCGGAAGCATCGACCGGCAGGTCGATGACCGCCGAGCGGCCCTTGGCCAGGTTGAGCACTTGGGTCTTGACCGGAGCGCTCTGGGTCGAGACTGGCATGCTGCTGGGTGGCAAATGGCTGACGGCGGGACGATAGGCCACCGGTTCGGCCGTCGCACTGAAGCCGGCGAGCAGGGTCGCAGCGGCGCCAAGCATCAAAAAGGTCTTGGGGGTTTTTTGTGTCATGGAGCTCATCGCGATACCAGGACCTCGGAAGATTGGCCGTTGCGGAAGACGCGGACTGACGTATCGACGCTCGAACCGGTCGGCACGGCGGTGACGACGCCCGATGGACCTTGTTGATCGGCATAGGAGCGCAGAAGCAGGGACAGGGTGCCGGACGCCTTGGCCAAGACAAGCGCCTGGCCGTCAACCGGCGAAACTTCAAGTGTTGCCGTGGCGCCGATCAGATTGGGCTTGGTGTCGTCCGTCTTGACCTGCTGGTCGATCGCCAGGACGCGGATATTGCGTAGAACAGGCTGAACATTGTCGATGGTGCCGCTGCCGCCGGCGCGCTGGATCGAGTGCGTGACGAGTATGTCGACGTGGTCGCCCGGCAGGATGAAGCCACCGGCCGTGTTGTCGACACTGACCGGTACGGCCAGGGCGCGCATGCCCGGCTGCAGCATGACGGCCATGAAGCCGCCGGCGTCGGCGCGGACGATCTTGGCATCCAAAATTGGCTCGTTTTGCTGAATGTCTTCACGCGCCACACCGCCAATATAGGCCGCCTTGGCGCTGTTGCCGATCAGGCGCCCTGCGGCGCCGGCCACATTGGCACCGGCTTGAGTGACCTTGGAGACGGCTTCTTCGCTGCCCTTGGCAGGTCCAGCCGGGGTTGGGGCCGGGGTAGCTGCCGGTTGGTCGGTAACGTAGGACGCGTTGATCATGTTGGACGGCCAGTCCTGCCAGGTCAGATCGCCTTCCGCGATATGCTCGCCCGCCTTGATGGGACGTGCCGCGACCAGAACGTGAGCGGTCGTGACGGGCGGTGCGGTAACGACAGGAGCGGCCGAGGCCTGCGGCGACGGTTTGCCGGCGATCATGCCGCGGACAAGGAAAAACAGCAGGATGCCGGCGACTGCCGCTATGCCCAATACGACGTATCGTGACGTCTTCATGCACCCGATCCTTGATGGATCCGTCAGCCGGCCACCAAAGATTGGCCACGCAGACGCGATCTGAGACTAAAATTTCGGGTCATGTTGGCTTAAGGTTGGTTAACTTAAGCCTAAAGAAAGCGAAACCAGCGCAGATTTTAACATTTGCGGCCTGAATCTTGCTCGGGGTGCGATCGGGCCGGGTAAATTTCCCGCTTTGAGAGCCAGGCTTGCGGGAGCTTCTTTTAGAGATGAAGAAGCGGCAACAGGTCGGAATGCGACATGGCAAACAGGCCGCCGACGCAGATGGCGACGCCATAGGGAATGTCGCCTTTTTCGGCCAGATGACGGCTGATCGTCGCCGGCATGGCAGGTGCATAGACGCCGATCGTCTTGCGCGCCCACATCAGCCCCAAGGTCAAGGCGCCGCCCGCCAATGCGGTATAGATAAGAAAAGCAACCGTGCCGTCAAAGCCGAGCCACAGGGTCGTGGCGGCTATCAACTTGGCGTCGCCGCCGCCCATGCAACGCAGAGCGAACAGCACCATTCCGAGAATGAGGCCGGCGAAAGCGAGGCCAAGGTGCAAGCCCCATTGCGACAGGCTGAGCCCAGTCAGCAGAGCGACCGGCACAAAGACAAAAACCAGGAACAGGTTCAACCGGTTGGATATGGTCATCGTGCGGATATCGCTGACGGCGGCCCAGGCAAGCGAAGCGGGGTAGGCGAGAGCGAAGAGTAACGGAATCAGCACGGGAAGGTCCTTCGGACGGAAAGCGATGTCTTTGATCTACACGATCAGGGTTAACCGCCGGTTGCGCCGGTGACCGCTGTGCCTATGCGGCCGTACATCGAGGCCATGGCGTCGCGGTAAGTATAGAGGGCGCTGACAATTACCAGAAAGAGCAGGCCGCAGATCATGCCGTATTCGATCGCGGTTGCGCCGCGTTCGTCTTTGATAAAGCTGGCCAGAAACTTGGGCATGGGATTTCCGGGAGGCGCAGGCGACGCCGCGCGTTGTCAAGAGAAAGGCCGCAGACCCAAAAAGTCTGCGGCCCAGCTTTAGTCTGGATATCTGACGCGTCCAATCGGATGCGCCGCCGCTTACGCGGAACGTCCGGGCGGCCAGGCCGCCCGGCGCTTTTTACTTCACGGCCGTGGCGACCTTGTTGAACGTGCCTTGCAGGTTCGTGCTGAGCGTACCCAGGATCGAGATCAGGGCGACGGCGATCAGAGCAGCGATCAGGCCATATTCAATGGCGGTCGCGCCGGATTCGTTATTGGCAAACTTCGTGAGGAACTTGGTCATGTGAGGTCTCCTGGAAAGATGATGTTTAAGCAAACTCGGTCGTCTAAGGGATCGGGTTGGACCGGCTTGACGGCACGTTTGCTCCCGAACACAGGATTGAATTTAAATCCCAATGCTTAATTTGAAGTAAACTATCGAAAATTGTTCAAAATAATCTATAGTTAATTTGGATTTATATTTAATATGCGTTAGGGTTAATTTAAATTAAGCTTGTTGAATGTTGTATTTATATTGAAATAATTCTGTTAATATTGCGTTCAGCAAATTTAAAGATTTCTTGTTTACGTTCTTTCCCAACGCCACATTCATGTCCGGTGCATAAGGCTGACCGGATATGTTGCCGATTCCGAGATAGGACGCGCTCGTCATGATCCGCTTTTCGACTTTTTTGACCCTTGCTTCTGCTGCTGTCGCGCTGGGTCTTGCTGCTTCTGCTCAGGCCGGAGGCTTGAGCATCGAAAAGAACCACACCTTGCGCGTCGCCCTGCCTGCGTCGGCGGGCGCGGTCATCGTCGGCAACCCAGATATCGCCGATGTGAACATCGTCGACTCGCGCACCATATATATAGTGGGCAAGAATTTCGGCAGCAGCGCCGTGACGGTGACCGGCCGTGATGGCAAGCCGTTGTTCGACAGCGAAATCATTGTCGGCACACAACGCGCTGGAGCGGTCGTCGTCTATAAGGGACTGACGCCTACGACGCTGGTCTGTTCGACTGTATGTACGACTGCCGACCCCACCACCAACTCGGCTCCTGTCATATCGGGATCGAGCTTGAGTGGAGCCTCGGCGCCGATGGCGGCTATCGGGCCTGCCACGCCTTAACGGACTATTGACCCCGCTCGTGTAGGCTGACGCAACGTTTTTCGAAGGAAAGCGCTGCGATTGTCATGCCGACGGGTCTCCGTATCGTTACATATATAAAGAAACACGCAAATGCCCTGGCAAAATCCACGGGCATTCGCTTGCGTCCCGTGGCCGAAGACAGCCGTGGTTCCGCGGCGCTTGAATTTGCGCTGGTCGCCTTTCCGCTCGTCTTTTTGATCTTTTCCTGTATCGAGCTGGCGATGATCGTCCTGCTGTCGGTGACGCTGGATAACGCCACCGATATTGCCGCGCGCCAGATTCGCACAGGCATCACGACGCAGGCGAACTCGACCGTCGATACTTTCCGCAAGCAGGTCTGCGACAATATGGGCTGGCTGGCGGCGACCTGCCCCACCAATCTGCACATCGACGTTCAGACCTATACCAGTTTTGCCGCCGTGCCGACGAACGATCTGATCGTCGCCGGCCAGTTCGATACGACCAATTTCCGGTATCAAATCGGCACGGGCTCCAAGATCCAGCTGGTGCGCGCCTATTATGAGTGGCCGATGTTTACCCCGCTTCTGCAGGCCGGCCTGCAAACCCTGAGCAATAGTGACGCCGTGGTCAGCGCAAAGGTGGTATTCCGTAATGAGCCGTTCTGATCCGCAATCCGCTCATGCCGGCATCCTGTGCCGTCTTGGCAATTTGGTTCGCTTGCGCGGCTTCTGGGCTGATCGCAAGGGGGTGTCCGCTGTCGAGTTTGCCCTGGTGGCGCCGATCCTGATTTGTGCCTATCTCGGTCTGGCCGAATTGACCCTGGGCATGATGGCGTCGCGCCGGGCGTCGCACCTTGCGGCGACCATCGGCGATCTGGCGGCGCAATCCGATTCCTTGACCAGTGACAATATCACCGACATCTGGGCGATCGGCACCAGCATACTCCAGCCCTTCAGCGCCGGCGCCAACCTGAAGATGCGCCTGACCAGCGTGCTCATGGGCACCGACGGCAAGGCCGTGGTCCAGTGGAGTCAGGCGCAGAATTTTGTACCTTACACCAAGCTCGCCGTCATTCCGTCTATTACGACGGCCCAGGTATCGGCAGGTCAATGCCTGATGATGACGGAAGTCGAATACGATTACGTTTCGCCGATCGGCAATCTGTTTCCGGGGCAAACCAACTTCACCGACACGTTCTATCACCATCCGCGCAACGGCGCCTGTGTCGTCGGGCCGTCTTAGGCTGTCCTTGGGGCCGTCCTTGGGGCGCCTTCCAAGACTTTGCGGATGAGCGAAAGCTTGGTTTCGGTTTCGATGCGTTCCGCTATCGGATCGCTGTCGGCGACGATACCGCCGCCGGCCGCGGCGCGTAAGTGCCAGCGGTCGCTTTCATCGCGTTCGAAGGCAATCGTGCGGATCAGCACGCTCGAATCCATGGCGCCGCCGGCGTCGATGTAGAATAACGCGCCGCAATACGGGCCGCGCGCCGCCTCCATTTCGGAAATGACCTTCATGGCCTGGACCTTGGGCGCACCACTGACCGATCCTGGCGGCAGGGTTGCCCCCAGAACATCGGCTGCGGTGCACCCCGGCGACAGTTGTGCCGTCACGGTCGACACCAGGTGATGGACATTGGCATAGGATTCGAGGGCATTCAGGGCGGGCACGGCGACGCTGCCGACCTGGGCGACGCGCGACAGGTCGTGGCGCATCAGGTCGACGATCATCAGGTTTTCGGCGCAGTCCTTGGCACTAGCCGACAATTCGGCCGCCAAAGCCGCATCGGCTTCCAAGGTGTCGCCGCGCGGTCGGGTTCCTTTGATCGGGCGGGTTTCAAGCCGGCCATCCGCATCGAGCGCAATAAAGCGTTCCGGGCTGTTCGACACGATCGCCCGGTCGTCCATCATAAGCGCCGCGCCGAAGGGGGCAGGACCCGACGTCTGCAGGCCCGCCATGACGTCTGCCGGTGTTGCGCCTCCGCGCAACATTCCCGTCCAGCCGCGCGCAAGGTTGGCCTGGAACAGGTCGCCGGCATGGATTTGCTGAACCAGGGCTGAGACCTTGTCTTCGTGCACCTGATCGGGCGTTTCCAATCGCAAAGGCGAATCGACGAACGGGTCCGATGAGTATTGTGTTTCTGGCGTGGCGTTATATAGCGCGGCGATATGGTCGCAAGCAGCCCGGGCGGCATCGGGACTTGTGCCGCGTCCTATGGCGGTAAGCCTCCCCTGGACATGGTCGAAAACCAGCACGCCCGGATACAGTCTCACCAGCAGTTCCGGCCAGGCTTTTCGTCCCTCGATGCGGAAAGGGCGCCGTTTCAGGCCTTCAAGACGCAGCCCCAGCTCGAATGACGCCATGCCGATCAGCCCGCCGGTGAAGGGCGGGAAGTCGTCGCGTTTTTTTTCCGATCTGACAAACGCTGTCGCTTCACGCAGGAAAGCGGTGGCATCACGCGGATCGTCATAATCGAGAACGGCCTCGGCCGTCGGTTCGGCCAGCCAGTAACTGTGCCGCACCAGTCTCTGTTGTATAAGCCCGGCACCGCCGGAGGCAAGGACAACGGCGCCCGCATGACCAAGCCAGCCGGCCAGCCGCAAATCGTGTCCGGCGGGGTCCAGTTCACACGTGTGGATAAACGGGATGTGAGCCGAAAACGGCAACATTCACAGCAACTTGATTCGATTGTGGAGGCAGTGGCGCGCACACTGTTAGCAGGATTTTGAGGCTGTCTTCAAGGCGCGATGCGCCCGGCAGCCAGCCTCACGAGCCTATGGATGGAGGTCCATTGATCACGACTGGAGCGGTTTGCATAAGACGCATTCCGCTCTTTTTTTGGCCGCTCCGTTTTTTATGGCCGCTCCGTTTTTTATGGCCGCTCCATTTTTATTGTCGTGGCACTTACCGGAACGGCGGTTCGT
>FTIZ01560911.1_pt1 | contig 10167 bp, 12 predicted proteins | sample 1658381 | NCBI WGS metagenome assembly FTIZ01 (sample SAMEA3914822, study PRJEB12502) | metagenome | biome: forest; material: soil | place: USA | collected 2012-03-12 | depth 0.1 m
AGACCAGACCAGACCAGACCATGGTATCCCGTTCTATAAGTCCATGATGCACAAAAAACATATGAAAAAAAGGAAAAGGGAGGGGAACAAAACATAACAATGGTATCCTCTCTCCCCCTCCCGCCTCTTCCCACCCCGAGCCAACACACAAGACAGGCAGACGCAGTGCCCTCCCCCCACCGGCATGCCTCCTCCACCCCATCCATCAAGCCGCCCAAACCAGAAAGAAGGCGCCAAGCTCGCTGATGCTTTCACAACCCAACCCGTCCATTGCTCATTCGTTTCCTGTGCCGCAAGCTCCTAGCTCAGGTTGTTGAACCCCTGCCCCTACCTTGCCCCGCCCAGCCAGAAGTTGAACGTAGCCTCGCACGCGCCTCGCTGATATGAATATCAACAACCAACATTTCGCTTTCGTCGCACGATCCGTAAAACGCTCATCATGCTTGCTCGGTCGGCCAAACACCGCAGTCGTCGTCGTCGTCATCGCCGTGTGAAAATCCGGACGGTGCTTCAGCACCCACCCAGTCTCGCTGGGTCGCGAAAAACCCGGCTCATGCAGTGTTTTGTGATCCGCGCGGGCAAGCAAAACGCAACATGCCCACCCCGACCTACCACCTACCCACCCTCCCAGCCCTAGGCGCGCAGCATACTCGGGCTCAACCAGCCGTCTCGATCCTGAAGGGAAAGTTGTCCAACAACCAACCAACCAGCCAGCACGGCAAAAGAAAACGCCATGCCATGCCATGGTGGGAGACAACCAACGTATCCAAGAAAAACCGCCAGCCCAGCCCGGTCGGTCGGTCGGTCGCGTATACGATCGGTCTCGACCGGCCCGGCCGCCCGGCTGGCCCTATCCAGAGAGCATCACGCCACCACCCGTGAAGGAAAGCCTACTCAGCCGCCCTTGCGGTCAGCGTCGTTCTTGGGCGGCATCTCGCTCTGCGGGAACCCGGCGGCGGGCTGCTTCAGGTCCGCCAGGGCGGCCTTCTTGCGCGACTTGGACTTTTGCCAGCCGGTGAAGGACTCGGTCTGGCTCTTGGCGGCGCGGACGTGGCCGTTCTCTCGCGCGAGGCCGTTGACCCGCTGGTCTTGGGGCGACCGGGCCGTCGTGTCTTGCTGCGGTTTCGCCGATGCCCCGTTGGTGGTGGGCCTGCTGGTTGACGACTTGTGCGATGTCTTGGGGTGCTCGGACCGGAACTCCTTCGTCGATGCCAACGCTGGGGGCTGGATGATGGGCGACGGCTCGAATTTCCGCGCCACCGTTGGCGACGGGGTGCGGTGCTCGTAGACCGGGGACAGATGCGGCAACTCCTGGTGAACCGCAAAATCCCCCGTTGCGAGGTCCAGTGGCGCGAGCTGCTGCCGGGTGTGGATCCGCGCGAAGCCTGCCAGGCTGTTGGGATCGCCTACTACCGCCGAGTACGGGACGCCGAGACCGGCTCCCATGGCCACCCGTTGCTGAAACGACGCATCGAGCAGGTTCGGCATCGTGGTAGGGGAGCGGGTTGTCGACGACCCGTTCACGATAACTGGACGCTGAGAAGTCGGCGTTGCGACGGGCTCGGCAGTGCTAGGCGAGGGGGTGGTTTGCTGTTCCAACCACGAGCTGCTGGGGCTCCCGTTCTGGTGGATGTGCAGAGGGTTATCATGGTTGTAGCCGTCCGAAACAGCGGGTTCGGCGACGGTTGATTGGCGACTGGACCCCGGGGTCGGTGCCGCTTGGGGTGCTGTCCCGTTGACCACAAGGGGTTTCGGTGGCAGCGTCCCATTTGTCTGGGGGAAGGGTGCCGCAAGGAGCGGCGCCGAGTTCACCCCAACAGACAAAGCTCTAGAATGTCCCATTGGCGACGGAGATCTCGACGTGCGTTTCATCCTGCGATCGAGTACAGACTGAGGTAGCTGGTCGGTCGACAACCGGCGGCGTCCCGGCCCCCGACTGCTCGGGGCGGGCTCCGCAACCACCGGACCGTTGGTGGGGAAGCCGTTCGCTTGCCGGGGAGGGTTCGCAAAATCGTTAACGTAGTACCCAATGTAACGCGGGCCGTCGTCCTCGGGTGGTGAGTCCGACAACGATAAGCCCTTCATTCCCCCATCCTCAAGCCCCAAATCGCCCGTTCCATCGGGCATAAACCCCGGTATGGACACGCCGTGCATCTGCCGTGGCTGCATCGCGGGAACACCGTGATATGACTGACTGGACGTCGAGTACGCTGCCATCGTTTGCGAGGCGGCCATCGAAGACCTCGAAGCTGGTTGGGATTGCGACCTAAGGGCACCGCTACCAGGCGAGGCGCCCGACTCGCTCGCTGCTGCGTTCCGGTGAAGGCTCCTCCGGAATTCGGACTGCGAGCTCGACGGCGGAGCCGCTGTCGCTGGAGATGAAGGATAGGTGGTGAAGGCGGGGTGGAAATACTGTGCGGGTTGGAGCGGAAACCCAAAGCCATACATCAAATCGGGTCTGATGGGGGCGGTGAGTGGCGGGTTGTCAAACGAGTTAGTCCGGGCCCTGTCTGTCCCTGTCGCTGAGCCACTCTGGAGTCGCTGGGCATGAGCAAGGACCTGCTGCTGGTTGAGCTGCGTGTACAGCTGAAAACGCATCGTCTCCTGGGCGGCTAACGCGTTGAGCGAGGTGGTGAGGAGCTCCTGGGGCACGCCAAGCTGGGGGCTCTGGGCCTGGTACCACAACAGATCCTGGGGGCTCAGAGCAGGAGGCATCCCTGGTTGTGTGAAAGGTTGGTTCGTCTCGTAGGCGACGCTTGACGAGGACCGGCGACCCGCGTTCCCGTTGTTCCGGTGGAAATGTCGATTTCCTCGATATCCGCCACGGCCGCGACCGCTGCCGCTCTGCTGCTGTGAGGAACTCCTCAGCAGGACAGGTCTTGGGGCGGGAGCCGGCTTCTGCCATATCCTTTCCTCTTCCTTGGGGAACTTGTATTCCTCGCAGCACTCGCCGAGTTTTCCCTCGGAAATCAGGTCGAAAGCCCTTCGCAGCTCCATGTGAAGCCCGCGGAACGAAGTATCGTCGGCTGTGTTTCCGAGGTTGCGGATGGTGTTGAATGGTTCTTCGACGCAGAGAGCGTTGTTCGATCCAATATGCCATTTCTTTTCCGTCTTTGTCAGCAGCTTGCCGGTTCGTATTGACAATGCAGACTTGTCGTAGTCGAACTCGTGCGCGTAGAAGCGGAAGAATCGGAAGACGAGAGACGCCAGGCCCTCCTTGTTCTTCGCGCCAAAACCCCGCAGCTTCGGGATGTCGTCGGCAAACTCGCTCCGCGTTCCGTCCTGCTTGACCAGCTTCAGGTTATGTCGCTGGTGAAGCGCCGGCAACACCGGGGGCTCGCGTAATTGGAGGAACGCAATGACCATGCAAATCCATGTGTAGGAACTCAGAGTCCCACCAAAGGCTGTACAGCAGATGTGTAAGCACTAGTTCTGTCACCGCAAGAGTAGATCAGGGAGGGAAGCGCCGGCGTACCTGCATCATTGATGATCCTCCTCCGTGTCCAGTACTTGATGATCATGGCCAGAGGTCGCACGCGGTCGTCGATACCAACATACGTCCGCATCATCCGGGTGTTCTCTAACGCCAGTGTGTTGTTGACATTCATGTCGCAGGCGAGGTTCAGCTCGGGGTCCCAAATCTTTACGATGGGTACCTTTGCCGACGAGACGCAAACGACATTCTCCATGCCGTCTAAGACCATTTGGTTAGTCTCGGGGCAGAGTTTAGAAACTAAAGGGGAGGGGATAGTTACGTCGTTGAAGGAGATCGGCTATTAAGCAGACGCTCTCCAAGTCTCGCCATGGGGTCGTGATACATATATCCACTGCGACAAAGTCAGCGCTGTTTCGGGGGGCGCGAGAGGAGTGTTTCAAGCCACCGACCATCAGAGTCATCGGAGCACAACATGTTTCCAGATGACCCAAACAGGTGGACCTGGATGTCATGGCCCGGCCATTCGTCGTTGAATAACGTCTCCAGCTTGCTCACCAGCTTTCGCCGGTTGAACTCGATCGCATCGGTCGGTAATAACCTGTCGTACAACTCGCGCATGTCGGTTTCGAGTTTCCTCTCCTCCTCTTCTGTCAGGTTGCTTTTGATCTTGTCCGAGTCCACCTTTTCCAGCCTGTCGGTTCCCAGACTATAGGGCATGCGGCGGCGGGAATGCGGGACTGCCGTCTCGAAGCGGCAGCCTCCGAGCCGGGGAGGCAGCGGGCGGAGAGAGGGCACATTGCCGTTCGTCTCGGAGTAGGCGGAGCGCGGGGAGTGGTTCTGGGTGGCGCCGGGGGAGTGCTCGCGGGATTCGAACGAGAATTTTCGGGGATGCTGGTGGGGAGTCGACGGCACGGAGCTCGATTGAGCTGCGGCGAACGGTGCGGTCGCCTGGCTGATAGCAGTGGAGGGCGGTAGCCGTGCGGACACGTCGCGGTGGGCGGGTTGCTCGGATGGTTTCTTGGCGGACATTTTGGACGATGTTTCCTTCCCCGGTCTCATGGGCGCGCGTTCGGCGATATCGGATGGCTTTGCGGCTCTATTCCCATGACAGCTTTGCGCGGCTGGCTGTTTTGTGTGGGCGTTGTCCTTGTTTGACGCCTTGGAAGACGACCTCGGCCGCTGGGTGGAGGGTTTTGTTGGCGGGGACGAGAGCACGGGAGGGAGTGGCGGAGTTTGTAAACCACCACCGCCCCGACCGGCCGACACGAGCTTGTTGTACTGGAGGAGCTTGTCGTGGTAGAGCTGTCGGGGAAAGAGGATTGGGAGGAGCTCGAGCTGGGGGGTAAAGTAACTCGGCGAGGAATCCGAGGGCGACGTCGATTTTCCTCTCGGGGTCGCAGACGGAGAAGAAGTGCCCGACCAAGCGTGGGACTGATAAAGATGCTTGGATTCAGCCGTTGCAGGCTGGCCGTCCATGAAGGTGAGCGCCGACAAGACAACCTAGCTGTCGGGTGCTTCTGCAGATTTGACTCTGGCAAGTGGCGTTGCCTCGCGCACTAGCGGAGCGTTGCGGTGGGATGGACCCTGTCGTCTGGGCTCTTGCAGATGCAAGGCGGTGCGGCGGCACTTTTTTGGTGGTTCCGCTGCCTTTGTTCCGCACTCCGGAGCCTGGGATCGACGCTCAGCAGCCAAGATCGGACCAAAGTCGCTTTTGCTCGCACAAGACTCCCCGGAGCCGAAAGAAAGGGTGCAGCAGCAGCAGCAGCAGCAACAGCAACAGCGGCGGCGGCAGGGACCCGGACACCCAAGACCCGGAGATCGATCAAGCCGCCGGAAGCAATGCTGTGGCAGCTTCTAATAGCACGTTTCTCCCAGCGCCGATCACAGACCAAGCCGTATGCAAGCTTCCACAACCAGGCCCAACTGTGACTGTCCCGCGTGTATTGGTATTCCTAGGCTTCGGGTGCCGTTCTTCGTAGGCCACTTTCGCGACGGAGCGGTCAGGTCGGTCGGACGAGGCAATCGATCGATACTCGGAGGCCGGTAGGAGTGGGTGCGGCCGACGGGAGCCAATGTGTCGGGGGGGCACGCTGGGACAGCAATGAGCTGCGGGCAACTCGAGAGGCAAGAGGCGGTCGGTCGCGGGAGAGTGTGCTTTCGAGCGTGGTGCGATCAAGCACGGCCAACGCGGCAGAACAGTGCTGGCATGGAAAGAGCGCGCAAAGGTCGAGTAACGAACGCGAAACCGAAACAAACAGGGAGCCGACAACCAGAAAACGATGCAGAGGGAATCCAAGCCGTGGGAATATATGGGTGACCGAACCCGAACGCGTGGCAGGTGTCGCAGGAGACTCGTATTATCGAGCGAGCAGCACCGAGCCAGCAAGAGCGCCGGGATCTCTGTGCCTGTGCCTGTGCTGTACTTGCGGTGCTGTGCTGCGCGGTACTGCGCTCTGCCGTGCGGTGAGCGAGGAGAGAGGGAGACGGTCGGTCGGCCTGGGAAATTGATGCTGGCCAGCGTCGAGCAAGACGTTGGAGCAGCACAACCTGGAAGGGGAAATATGGCCGCGTGCAGGGGAGAGCAAAGGGTAGGGTAGGGTAAAGGGGGTGGTGGACGGAGTGGGACGTCACTTGAGATGGCGGTTGACAGTTTCCCTTCAACCAACGAAACGGCCCTCTGCAGCGGTCACGGTCGCTGCGCCAGTCGACGGTGCTGGCCCGGGGGTTCAAAGCGGGAAGCCAGGGGGACACCCACACCCGGCGGTTTGGCAAGCAGGTGCCACTGCACGCAGGGAGACAGGGCACTCACACACAACGAACGACTTGGCCCTTGGCCTAACAAAAAAGGACCTAGCATCCAATAGTATTAATTGAGCCCGGGCCACTCCACCAGCATGCCCAGTGAGACGGCGAGCAACAGGCACAGAGAGCCCCGCCATGGTCCCCCATGTTCCCACCCCGGCGAAACAACACAGCAGCACCACCGAACTGGCAGAAAGGCCTCGGTGATCCGCCTGAGGCATGCCCCTGGCCCAGGGGGGGAATTAAAGACTGCCGAAATTCACTGCGCAGCTCGACCAAATAATGGTCATTTGATTGCACTCGGCTGCCCTCATTCCTTCATTCCTTGGGCTCGCGAGCTTGTAAGCAAACTCGGCACACTCACACGCACACACATCACACCAAAGGACCACAACCACGCCCCTCAGCTGCCTTTGTCCCCCCCCCGCACGGCGAGGCGAGGGATTCCTTTCACAGTCCCGATGCCGCTTTCCGAGTCCATCGGCAGTCCTTGTTGGAAGACGGCAGTGCAGTGGCATCAGTGGATGGCTGGAGACGAACAATTGTCCCCGAGGGACACGGGACAGAGAGACAGAGACAGAGGGACAGGGCAGACAGCGTGTCGGCTCTCTCCTGCTCTTAGAGAGACCCCCATGCTGCTGGCAGGCGCGCTCACATTTCATTTCCCTCAGGTGCTGTGCTGTGCTGTATCCCTCTCCCAACCATTGCAAGTCTGTTGAAGAATGCTCTGGCTGGCTATCCTGCCTGCCAACCCAACCCAACCCCTTCCAGCTTCTCTCACATCACAATCTCGTCTCGGCTGCTGTCCGGTCGCACAGCATGATACCTCAATGGCTCAGAGCGCCGTCACAAATCGGCCCATCTGGCGACAGCCTGTCTCTCGTCTGAGTCGTCTCGGCTCCACGCCACCGGCCGTGACAGCTGTGCCAACATGCATGCCGTGGTCGCATCGATTGAGCCGCAGCTTGATGCGAGGCCAGGAAACCCGACCGCCCGGACCACCCCCGGCGCCGGATCAGTCATCGGCGAGGGGCAGCCGCGGATCCACGAATCCACCGGGAGACAGAATTGCAGAACGCTCAAAGACTCGGCAGCGTTAGAGTGCTTTCGGAATTCCTTCGCCGTTCTGGGCGGACTTGGATGAACAGGGTTGGCACATGCAGCGTGGCTTGCTCATCAACGCGCATTCTGTCTTCCGTAATGGGCGGGCTAGCCAGCCACCGACTGGTGGGTGGTCCAGTCCGGACGGACAACTCATCATCGGCGAGCCCCTTGCAGCAGCGAATCTGGGCCAACTCCTCGTGTGCATCCAGACTAGTGCGCGGGCGTCAAGGCACAGGGCGGCATGGCCCAGCAGAACTCCCTCGGAGACTCTCAGCTCTGCACCACATATTGCTTGCCGGCTTCACTCTGGCCCGCGCCTCGGCTTGGACGCCCTCTCGCGATCCAGGCCCATCCCTTTCGACCCGGAACGAGCCGGGAAACGACGACTTCGAGAACGGCCGCCTCCCTTGCAACGAACCCGGTTCGCCCAGCGCGGAGAGCGAGTCCCTGGTGCGATGCGCCCCGCCAAAATCTGCAATGATTCCCACGCCACAACTTCTTCCTCCGTGTCTGGAATCCTTCCCGTTCTGTCCGGCACGCGTTATGCCGCCTCGTGTTGCTTCTCCACACCCCGCAGTCGGCGGCGGGCAGGCTTTGGGGGAATCTGGGATGGGCTGGGGCCTATTCGGGCAACGCAGCGTCTCGCTCGCCCAAATTACCAGTGCTCGCCCGTCAATTAGCCTGCCAGTCGTTCGTTCGGGCCTGGGTTATGGGTTCCTGGGGGCCGCTAGCGCTCCGCTTCGTGCGGGAAGACGCGACCCCAGGCCGATCAACCGAGATGCAATTCAGGCCTCCCGGGGGGAACGTCAATCAAACCTCTGGCCCTCTGGGTGCTGCCTCCAAGTGCCTTTCCAAGGCGCCAGCCGGCACACTCGCATGTCATGCCACCGTCGTCATCTATTCCCGCTGGTATAAAGTAACCCACGGTCTATTTCCGTCCCCAGCACATCGACGGTAGGAGATCGTATGCAACCGCCTTATTCCTTGATTGACAGGATTGATTTGATCTCAACGGTTTCCCGGCGCAACGAGACCGGGTTCGTGCAGCACAGCACGACGAACCTCCGAAACCCGCAGAGCAGCATGCCTCGGACGGAATGACGAGAAACACCAGCGCAACCCTGACTAGGTAGCTAGAAACGCACCATGCATGCGGCCTCAACGCTGCGGAGGTTGCCATCCCGAGCATTTCTTTTTTCGGCCGCCGAGGCATGATTCCGGAGTCTCAACTGAACGTCTGGCAGCTCTCCGCCAACACCCTCATGGCAGGCACTCGGTCGCAACGTCATCCGCGGAACTTGAAGAGGCAGACCCATGACAACGGTTTCTCCCGCCCTCGTTCCATCCATGGCTGGATCAACGGGTCTAGAAAGGCCTTACCAAGCATGTGGCTGGCGCCAAGACAAGGCTGAAATCACCGCAAGCAAAGACGCCGAACAACCCCCGCAATTCAACCGTCCAGTCGGGTGTCACCTCTTGGTTCGGGAATACGTGCCACACGTGGACGTAGTGGGGCAGACGCCGTCAGCCTCGCCGAGCTCAGGGGGTCGCTGTGATCTCCAGTCGGTGGAGCCAGGGTCCAATCAGGGGTCCCAAGGAGCACGCGCTGCGGGCTGGCCTGCGAGTTCTGTGACGGTCCATGTATCAAGAGACAACCACCATTTCTGGGCACCGTGGTGGCTCGAGGTCAGTGCCATCTATAACAGAGGACGCGTGCGTTTCATGATTGCCCGTCCTGGCTGCACATCCATCATGGTTTGGCCTCCCCTGCGTCAGGGGTTCCGGGCGCGTGCCCTGGCTGCTGTTTCTTCATATTCAGGCCCATGTCCTCGCTTGCCTGGGAGAGTGAATGAACCATCAACGTCAACCTGGATCCCGGAAGATAAGAATTAGCTGTGGCGGTCACGATAGTGCCAAAACCGGACACCATGTTCTCCAATCTAGCCACCAAAGTAGCCCTCAAGAAAGTCGGCCTCCCAAGCGACACGTTTGACTTTTCCTCGTGGAAGACCGAGAGCAAGCCATCCAAGAAGATCACCAAAACACAACCGGCATCCGGCAATGGCAACAACAACAGCAACAACAAGACCTGGTCCGAGTGGATGTCGGTCAAATCGCTGCCGCTGACGGTTCAGCCGTGGCTGACGCCGCGCCCGCCGCCCATTCCCGTGGCCGATCCGCCGCGCGTGGGCGATCTCGCCCCGCTCGACCGCGACCGCAAGCTGGCATTCGGCGGGGGGAAGAAGGTGCTGGTGGTGTTTCTGCGGTGTGTCGGGTGTGCTTGTAAGTCGAGCTTCCAAAAGAGGAGAAAAAGAAAAAGAAAAAGAAAAGGATACCTTCTACAAAACTATAAACCTAACGAGACAAAACAAAAAGTCGCACAAAAAACCTACCTCCACCTCCGCACCATCGCCTCTAAACACCCCGAAATCACCTGCATAGCCGTCTCCCACTCCTCCCAAGCCGCCACCAACAAATGGATCTCCCTCCTCCCCGGCACCAACCCCACCACCCCGAACCCAGTCCAGCTGGTCATCGACCCCTCCCGCGCTCTCTACGCCGCCTGGGGCCTAGGCCTCGCCTCCGTCTGGGACCTACGTACGTCACCATCCCAAAAGCTACCTACCCAAAACGAAGGTGACAACCAGCTAACATGATGTGACGAGATTCAAGTCAACCCAACAAGCCAGACAGCCGCCTTCCGCGAGACAGGCTGGCTCGGCGAAAAGGTCGCGCACGCGCTGCCGCCGGCCCCCCGGTCGGGCAGGACGGTCACGACCAGCGGCGGGGTCGGGTTTGAGGTGGATGGCGGCGAGGGCGCGGTG
>FTIZ01005371.1_pt1 | contig 10156 bp, 17 predicted proteins | sample 1658381 | NCBI WGS metagenome assembly FTIZ01 (sample SAMEA3914822, study PRJEB12502) | metagenome | biome: forest; material: soil | place: USA | collected 2012-03-12 | depth 0.1 m
CCGGATCGCCCGCGGCCAAGTGTTGCAGTAGCGGTACTGGAACTGCAGGTCGACCTCGCGGACGCTGGCGCGCATGAAGGGGATCTGGATCTCGTTCTTGCCGACGCCGATGACGAACACCTTGCCGCCGAACTTGACCGCCCAGATGGCCGCCGCGATGCTGCTCTCGACTCCCGTGCACTCGAGCGCCACCGCGGGCTCGACGCCCCCGAAGCTCGCCACGACCGCCTTGGCCGACTCCTCGGCGGACAGCCGCTCCACCTTGTGGGTGATGACCTCGGGGCAGATCTCCTTGGCAAACTGCAGCCGGCTCTCGTCGATGTCGGTGATGACGAGCGGGCACGCGCCGGCCGCCTTGGCGCAGAGCATCGTGATCAGGCCGATGGGCCCGGCGCCGCAGACGAGCACCGGGTCGCCGAGCCGCACCTCGGCCCTCTGCAGCCCGGCGAGCGCCACGGACAGCGGCTCGAGCATCGCCCCATCCTCGTACGACATGTCCCCGATCTTGTGACACCACACCGCCGGGTGGTTGACGTATCGTCGGAGCAGGCCCGGGACGGGCGGCGTGGACAAGAAGTCGACCGACTCGCAGCCGTTGTACCGGCCCGTGAGGCAGGGCTCGCACGCGTTGCAGATGACCTGCGGCTCGACGGCCACGCGGTCGCCGACCTGCAGGTTCTTGACGCTCGGGTGCACGGCGATGACCTCGCCGGCCGACTCGTGGCCGAGAATGTGGTCGCAGCCGACGATCATGGGGCCGATGCAGCCGTGCTTCCAGAAGTGGACATCTGACCTGCAGAGGAAGATGGTGTGAGCTGGATGACGGAGCCCTTCTCGTGTATGTCAGTCGTCGGCTCTTACCCGCAGATGCCCGTGCTCCTGATGGCGACGGTGACTTGTCCCTCCCTGAGCTCCTCCCCGTTCTGGACGCTCTCCAGCGTCGGCGTGGCCTCGCTGACCCACAGGTCATGCTTTGGGTTTGTGAAGACGCCAATGTTGGGCTTGGCCGCCCTTATTGTGGTGCCGTTTGTGCCGTTTGTGGCTGTCATCTTGAGGTGAGGGATCGTGCGAACGGGAAAAAGGAATATGGGAAGAGGTGTCGAGAACTGGATTACATGGAGCAGCGCGCTGGAAGAAGGCGGGGTAGCGGGGGAGGTCGCGTCTTATACAGGTGTCGCTCCCTTCCGCCACACGAGTTGGTGTTCCGCATGGGCGCACAGGGTTTCCGGGATATCTCCTGTTGGCCGGCGGCTGCTACGGCTGCTACGGCTGCTACGTGGAGGGCAGCACTTCGATTATACCAAGCAAATGCCCATGTTCGTGTTGCGCTAAGCCCCGGCCCCTTTCTGCGGGACGACCCTCTCTTCTGATGGGCACGGAAGTAGAACTGTTCCACCAAGCGCAAGGCCTCGACCCAGATGGAACGGTCGTCGCGAGTTTGATAGGCTGTGATGGTCTTTTTGAGTCAGGTGGCTTTTTCTAGAAATCCACCCCGGAGCTGGAGCCGAATAGTTGCTCGACAAATTTCGCCGGTGCTGTTTGCGCTTCGGTCACTCTTCGCGGGGGACCCCGCCGGCTCGGCAGCGGCAAGACCGAATCCCGGACGGCGCTTGACGCGGCCCCGCGATGGTTTTATGCGCGCCAATCACCCGGCCGCCTGAATGCCGCCTATCGGATGTGCTGGGAACAGGCGCAGGGCGACTGCCGCCAGCCATTCTCCCGGGTGGGGGGTTCTCCAACTTTACCCCACGTTCTGTTCAGTCATCTGTTTTGGGGAACTCGAAACTCGAGGAGCGATCTTTTTGCCCGAGCTGGATATCAACAAAAGCATAACCTGTATCGTACAATCTCTCCCTGGCCATCTCTCGACCTTCACGCAACCTCCTCGCCAAGGACCACGCGCGGTCTGCTCGAGTCAGCAACGCTTGCCCACGCCAAAGCCCGACATTTTATCCCACAAGCTACCCTTGACAGACCTGTTCCAACACTTCTAGTGCCTCGCCGTCTTGATCCCACAGTCCTTTTTGGTCGTTGCCGTCGCCATTGCCTTGACGAAGCCGAGCCAGAGAACCTCTATGCCGCCGAAGGAAGAATGTACAAGAAAGGAAAATCGTTCATGTCGAGTGGTGGTCGTGAGCCTCGAGTCGCTCGGCCCCGCTGAGGTCCACGGTCGCCATCATTGAGATGCGCTTGCTTGTTCACAGCATTGCGATAACCACATCGCCGAGGCATCTTCCATAGCTGCAACAAGCCTCCGCCGGTAGCTCGCCCTTGAGGATAAGGTCGCGCTTCGCCTGAGAGTCTTGTGGTTAGCCCGACCAGGCCAGGACAGGACAGAGCCCACCGAGCTAGGAATGATTGCGTTGCGTACCTCGGAGCAGGAGATGGGTGTCGCCGCGGCGAGATCACCCGCGAGGAAGAGCAGGGCGGCGAGGGCCTTGATTCTCATGTCTTCCGATTGTCTTTTGGTCTTGTTGTCTTTGGTTTTGTCTGCCGGGTTGCTTGAAGGTTTCGCCTCGAATGTATTCGATTTGCGGATTCGGTGAAGCGGTCCACTCGGGAGAAGCGCGATATGCGTTGCCTGATACAGTGACAGGAAGGAGCAAGAACGGAGGGAACGTGGGCGAGAAGGAGCGAGTTCTTGACACGGGCCAGAGATGGCAACCGGTCGGCCTCGCCTCGAAGTCGTTATAAAGAGCAACCAACAGGCATCCTGTCACTTGACATGACCTTGGAATAACCGTGAGCGAAGGCGCAGCGTGGTGCGAAAAGCGACTGAATACGATGTGCTGCTATCTTTAACAAGATCTCAGTGGGGCTGTCGTCGACCGGTCCACGAATGTCGTGGCCTCGCGGCTGGCGAGCCAGGATGGGCACTTCTCTGGCTGGTTGGATACGTGTGTTGAGACGAGACGAGAGAACAAGGAGCCAGGGACAACATCGCTCTTTATTTTGAAGAGACGGATACGGTCCGATGATAAAGAAGAGATCGGGATCTAGGCATTTCTTCCAACAACCCCTTCGCCCCCCTTCCCTTCGCACCGGATTCGCCTGACATGCGGACGGATGTTTCATGCCATGCAAGCCGTCGGCGGGAAACGGGACTCCCGCTGGCTCCTCTTGGCCCAGGGCTCGGCACGCGCGGAGGCGGAGCAGGGCGGCGTAGGGCTGGCGGGTGAAGAGGATGATGTTCCCGTGTTGAAGCCAGAAGCCTCTTGGTGCTGGCCGGCCAATGGCGGGCTGATGTGGTCCTGGTTGATCGGAGCACAGCAGCGTACGGCTGAAGGCCAGCCCTGAATATCGCTCAGCTGGCCAACTCTGCAAAGAGCAAAAGTTTATTCTGGACAGAAGCATGTGTGTCCACCCCTGCCCCATCCAAGGTTCGTATCATTGCAGAGCCCTTTGCCAAACTTGACAGTTCCGGCTGATTTTATAGGGAGTGAAGGGTCAGACGTTGCGCAGCCAATGCACTGAGACTGAAAATCAGCAGCGTCTGTTCTCAGCAAGTTGACAGCAGGACAAGACGCTACTCGACAGCTGGCACAAAAATGTGCAAGACTATGCATAGACTTAAGAGTGAGAAAATCAAATCCCACAGAGGGCGAGAAGCCTTGGAAACGAATCCCCGTGTTGGACTTTTTGGCCGCTTGCTCTTTGCGAGTTCTGTTCCAGGTTTTCGGCACTCAAGGTCCACATCTGCAGGGTTAGGGTTTTGAGTTCTCTTGCCCCGCATCCCTGCATCATCCCTGCATGAGAGCTCGCCTGCACGGACCATTTTATTTCTGCCTGCTCTCAGCCACAGGCAATGACGTTGTCGACTTCTGACCCTAGTAGCGGGAAGCAACAGGCCTCCATGGTTTCCACACCACACACCACACCACGTCACAGCTTCATTGCACACCCATAGCTCCCGCTCCTAATTTTCTCGTGACACCTGTCCCTTTTTCACCTTTTGATTTCTAGCACGGCAACAACACCATCACGAAGCCAGACAACAGAAGACGAACACACAACCACCAGCCAAGATGACACTCTACTACACCTTGGTATGCACTCTGCGCCCGCCTCTCTCTGCGTCCTCCGGGCCGGGGCTGCCGGACAACAAACCGACGCCCATGTGTGTGTCAGGATCAAGCTGACCATACCCGCAGGTCTTTCTGCTCCTCGTGGCAGAAATGGCCCTCTTCATGCTCCTGATCATGCCATTGCCTTTTGCGATGCGCAGAAAGGTGTTCACGTACGAGCTTCCCGTCATCATAGCCACCGTAGTGCGCAGCTAACCCCTCGGCGCCCAGCTTCATCTCCGAGAACCCAATCGTGGCCAAGGTCCAGTACTGGCTGAAGATCACTTTCGTCTTCATCTTGATTCTCTTCATCGACAGCGTCAACCGCGTCTACCGGGTTCAACTCGAGCTAGCGGTGTCCGCTGAGAACGCAGGAGCCTCTGTGTACGTCCCCCGACCCTCCAATACATGGCGCCTAGAGAGCAACACCAAAACAGACCACAACTGACTGTGCAAGCAGACCCACCCTCATGGGCCACGAACGGCTGGAGGTACAGGCCCGCAAGTTCTACTCGCAGCGTAATATGTACCTCTGCGGCTTCACCCTCTTTCTTTCGCTGATCCTCAACCGGACCTACATCATGATCCTCGAGGTTCTACGCCTGGAGGAGAAGCTGAAGCAGTACGAGGGGTCCGACAAGAACACAAAGCAGGCCGAGAAGCTGGCCGTGGCGGGCGACGCCGGCGAGATCTCGCGTCTCAAGCGCGAAATCAAGCTGCGCGACCAGGACAATGAGACGCTCAAGAAGCAGGCCGCCGGGCTCCACAAGGAGTACGACGCCCTGGCCGAGAAGTACGGGCGCACCCAGGAGGATGGGGCTTCGAAGAAGGACAAATAGGAGCATGACCTTTGGGACGGCCTCGACGCCTTTGGGGTGACCTCGTCGGTGGAGGAACAGCAGGGCGCTGCGCCGACGCAGCGAAGGGTACCATCACCGAACATCTGGTCGCCTTGATCTAGCCGCTTCGAGGACCCCAACAACCCACACGTCGTTTGGTGAGCGGACCGTGTAGGAAGGGAGAGTAGGATACTAGGGGGTGAGATGAAAGAGCGACACTAGGGCGAGGGCTGTGGGCCGTATGTATGATAAAACTTGGGGAAGAAGCGAGGATATCGGTATTGGGCGTCTGTTTAGCCAGCCAGCCAGTTTATTTACAACTGTATGGGAATGTTTCCCTTCTGACAAAGCTGAGGCATTTGTATTCCATCTCATTCAGTCTGACTGGTCCAGACGCGCAACTCCCAAGTCTAAGCCGCCCTCCACCAAGAAAACCTCCCTTCTAAAAAAAGGCCATGAAGCCCGTCTACCCCATCTATAATAACCTTCCTTCCAAAAAAAGCCTCTCCTCCCTCCAGAAAACACAGGGTATCTCCCTCACAACATATCATACAAATCAGGAAACAAAATCCCATTCGCCATCGCCAGCACCTCCCGCTCCCGGTCCTCGTCTGACTCCTCCTCGTCCCACGGCAGCAGGCCCATGGCCCGCAAGCCGTCGTCCCCGCCGGCATCGTTGACCTCCTGCACCCCGGGCCGCCCCGCGTGCTCGCTCTCGCCGCGGCCCCCGCCAAAGTCGGGTCCCGGGTGGCCCAGCAAAAAGGTCTTGCGCTGCCGTGCCAGGTAGAGCGCGTTGGTTTGGGTCAGGGGGCAGGCCGGGAGGTACATGGCCGAGGGGGTGATGGTGGCCGCCGCGGTGGCTGGGGGGGCGGTGATGGAGTGGACGAGGTCGGGGTGCCAGACGAGGTAGTCGCCTGGCTCGAGCCGGGGGACGGGGACCAGGCTGCGCTCGAGCTGGAGGTGCGGGTGGAGGGTTGGGTTGAGCTCTTGAGCGTAGCTGGGCAGCGCGCCGTGGAGGATGCTGTTTTGGGTGTGGTTGAAGAACCAGTTTGCTTCGTCTGGCTCTGGATGTGCTGTTGTTGTAGTTGATGCTGATGGTGATGGTGAGGGGGAGAAAAAGGGGCGGAGGAGAAAGTATGCTGTTGCGAGACGTGGGAGGGGGCAGACTTGGACTGAGCCGAGGCCCGAGGGGATGGGGTTCAAGGCGAGCCATCCTTGGAACATGCGGAAAATCGAACAGGCACTGGCTTTGTGGTAGAGATCGCTTGTCACGCCCAGGCGAGTGCTGCTCTGTGGTGCAGGGTTAGCGGTGTGTGCGGAGTCAGTGATGGGGGTAGAGAGGCGAATACATACCTCCCAAGGATTGTAGTTCTCCCAGCGCCCCTGAAATATGTCCTTGTAAGTCCCTGCCCTTCCGTATCCGTCAGGCTCCCACCGCTCGACACTTCCCCCGTCAACGTGTGCATATGGGCGGCCCTTGATACCGGCCCCCTGCCGCAGGTTCGCCCGATCAGCGTATGAGATTGGGAAATTAGTGGTGACCCTGGCACTGGGGTCTGTCGACTTCCAGAGGCTCATCACAAACCTCTGCGCCGCCAGGATGTTTGGATGTGCTCGCGCCTTGACCTGGGCGGGGCTCCAGTACACGTCCTGTGGCTGTTTGTGCGGAGCAGATTCCGCCTGCGGGTTCTGCTTGCTGTATGCGTCCGTTTCTCGGCTCCAAACCAGAGCAGTGTCCCTTGGGACCACATTGCGGATGATTCCAACGCCTCTTTTGCGGAGCTGCTCGAGAAAAGACTCTGCTTGATGGGACTTCGCCGTGTCCGCGAAGCTGATGGTGGGTATGGCTTGAGACCCAAGCGATGATATTAGGTCGATCTCCTCTGGGAGCTCTCGCAGAAGCCGCCGCCACGAGGAATTCACTTCTTCCTCCCTCCCAGATGTCAAGCTCTCCTTGAGAGCAGTGAATCTGGGTGTAAGTTGAATAGGCCCGGCGCAGACCAACGGTTGCGTTTCAGCCCTTTTTGCCCGGGATCGGGTATTTGCCATGTTCGACAGGATCGGAAGAGGGCCGGCAGAGATGGCCATGGCGAGAAGCAGAAAGAGATGACATAGCAGAGATGGAGAAAGACAAAAGACAAATATACGCAATGCCAGAGGGGCGAAGGATCCGCGCAGATGAGAAGAAGAGCCAAGAGGAAGAAGAAAGAAAAGAAGGATGAATACGCGAGATATACCCACCGTGTCATCTCCCACACGTGTCAATGAAGTTTGGGTGCGTGTGTGTGTTTGTGTGTGTGTGTCTGGGTGTGCTGGGAATGGAAGCCTCTGTCATGCCCGTTGTAAGTGGATGTAAGTGGTTTAGTCCATCCTGATATTGGCACAAATCATGCGCGCTGCCCCGGGCCGCCAGGCCGGCAAGCAGGTCCACGGAGAATAATCGTGGCGGTCACCAATAGGGGAATTTTTCTGTCAACGTATCCACTGCGAAGCGAACTGTTGGGTGTGTTTTGCCTGCAGTAATTCCGCTCCCATGCAGGGCTGAGAACAAGAGCCGCCAAGGGGCCATGCACATTTCGTGGCCTCCCGAAGTCCCGTATCGTACCGGCTGGGAGTTTACCTGGTTCGGAACCCCATGCTACCCATGCCATCCATGCCGTTCATGCTTTAGGCTTGTTTTCCTCGTTTGGAGCGTCTGACCGGCACCTCAGCAACGGGATCGTCACCCGAAGTCTTTCTCTTTACTGGTTGCTTCCCTCCAGCGCGCTCGGCTGGCGACCCGGTTGGCGGTTTGACAGTACCGGTTGACACGTCTCCAGGGGGAGGCTGTTGTCTCATCAAGACAAATGCCACGCGCTCCACGTCGACTGCCCTCACCCCAAGACGCTTGGCCAGGGCTTGGGCGCGGTCATTCAGTTCTCTGTACTCCTTCAAGTTGTACTTGATAGGCGCTTTCGACCCGTTGCAACACAGCCAGTAAAAGGCCTCATCGGCAAAAAATACAACCTTGTCGGCATCATGGACCGCCAGCAGCAAAGATGCGGTGGCCGGCCCGATACCCTTGAGCTTGGTAAGGACGTCAACGGCACCGGGGACGTCCGACTTGTCCCGATAGTGCTTGACAGCCTGTCGGACAGTGTCCTGAACAAAGCCCGCATCGTTTGACGAAACTAGTTTCATCAAGGTGGGCCTAAACTTCCCGTGTCGACTGAGAGACGATCAGCCAACTGGTGAGAGAGAGGGTAAAGAGGTGACCAAAGCGCTTGTTCGATAAGCGCGGCGGCATGTCGCAAAATCTTCCGCGATGCGTCTCCGATCCGCATGCCAAGGCTCCCGGGTTGAGGCGAGGGGGGAATGACGTCGAGAAAGCGCGCAGAGGAGAAGCTTGAAAAGCAAACGTACAGTTTCCATTCGACAAGGGTTTTGACGTCCTCCAGACCCATGGCCACGGCAGGGTTCCCGGAGCCAAAGGTGTCGAGAGCCGCGCCATAGCGATACTGGTCCAGACTGGCAAGCGTTTTCTGGCCGGGTTTGGCTGTCACAGTGGAGTATCAGAGCCGTTGGCGCTGGGGAAGCCAGTGGGAAGACGGTGGACCTGTCATGAACGTACCTCCTTTGGCGTCGGATATGCCCGCAAGACAGGCAGGGTACCTCTCGAGCAAGCCTTGAAACTCGCTATCGGATATGCTCTCCGGCGACGGGGTGGCTATGCTGGCCATTGTTGCGGCTCCTTGGTGATGCCGGGCCGGAGTCGCACTGCAGACAGAGAGGGCCAACGGCTGGCGGGGGTGACGGGTTGGCGCGAGGGAATGGCCGGGGGCCCACCAGGTCCACCGGTTTCAGAGCGATGGATTCACAGCCGGGAGGTCGCGCCGCAGATACGCTGCTGGGCCTGGCAGGTACCGTACCAACAAACAACGGAATAAAATGCCACGCGTTCGGGTGATTTTCTTCTGGAAGGGGAGCGAACCCACTTGGCTGCGTGTGCAGGCGCGGCTGTCGTCCTGGCTGCTCGGTTGTTCAACGCGGTTGCGAAGCGACCACCACGCCGCCGTTCGCTTCCCAGCTTAGTTTGGCGTCGACTGTCGAGGCTGCCTGTGGGCTTCTGCCGGGGCGCCGTCCTTCAGACCGTCCAGAGCAGTCCAAGTTAGCCACGGCCCGGAATCAAGACACGAGGGTGGCGGCTAAGCGGAAAGCCGTTCCCATGCGGCAACGCGGGCCTTTAGGGTAGCTGCCGATCGCCTGAAACTTTGGTCCGGAGGCGCCGACAAGTCGATGCCACAGGCAGGCCGCTGCAAAGTCGGGATGGGACGTTGCATAACTAACCACGGGCATCGAAGTCAATGCATGTGCAAATGGACCCTTTCGCATTGTGGGGCGTTGAAATTTACCACGTTGGTCAATACGCCGAGACTCGGTGCCGTTGGTGATGCTAATAATGCCATTGACGATGCGAATGAGCCGTTTTCGACGCCAATATCGTTGTCGATGCTGATGAAGTTGTCGATGCCGCCGGCGATATAGAAACATTGACAATGCCGCTATATTTTGGTATGAGACGATGGCTTTCTCATACGAAGTGCTGAGAGTATTCTGGTTGCGGGAGAGGACTCGGCTGCTTGGACTGTTGTCGTCTGAATTTCTTGGTAATTTCGTATGTGGGACCTGGCGGCAGTGTCGCGCTCCCTTCCCGACCCTGGCTCCAAAAATTCGAGCGCGGGAACGGACCGTTTGGCGGCTTGTGCACTGCGCATTTTGCAACCCACCCAGATTCCAGACCCTCTCTCTCGCGTCCCGCTGGAGCCGTTGCAGGACCGCTAAGTTAACGACCTACTTCCGCGCGCCACTTTTAGCCGCTGGGCAGAACGGGAAACGAAAAAAAAAAAAAAAGTCTCAGAAGAGCGGCTTGCGCCCCGTTGCATCTGCTATAGCCAGGGACCACACGAGACGAAGAAAGGAACCCAGAAGCCTCATCACAATGGGCGGTGGTAACGTATGTCCCCCTGCTGTCTGCTGCCCCCTTGCGGTCCCTTTGCGGCCCATCGTGTCCCTCCTGTCCCTGCTCTACCCTCCCTGTCTCCGCCGAGTTCCCGCCTCTCCGGCAACCGAAATGCCCAAATTGCAGATCTGGGGAGTCCATCCGACCGTTTACTGACGGCATTTGACAGGGAGCCAAGGCAGCGCAGAAGCGTGCCCGGAACGACAAGAAGGCCGGGGCGAAGGCCGTCTCCCAGTTGAAGACCGTACGTCACG
>FTIZ01750737.1_pt1 | contig 10135 bp, 7 predicted proteins | sample 1658381 | NCBI WGS metagenome assembly FTIZ01 (sample SAMEA3914822, study PRJEB12502) | metagenome | biome: forest; material: soil | place: USA | collected 2012-03-12 | depth 0.1 m
CAGTCTCTTTTCTCGAAGAGGCGACTACTATGTCAGGTGTGGTGTTCAGGAGGATGAAACCCCCTTCGTTTGAGAAGAGAGTAACTCCTCGAGGGCCTTGAGACACCCGTTGCCGGGTTGTTATACTATCCATTTCTGTTGATTCTGAGGGTATCTAAAAACAAAAAGAACAACCAATTGAGGACATTTTAACTTCAGTTGCTGTTACAGCCTCGTCTCGCTAGCAACCTGAGATGTTGCGCCCACGAGAGACGAGATCCTTATGCTCACGTCTTGACCGATACCATCCACCTCCCATCTCCTGGCCGACCTGCTCGGTATACCGAAAACATCGTCACTCTGTGAGACCACAGCAAACCAAAACCCTTTGTCTATTCTGTATTTCCGGCTTTTCATCCATCTTTTGCCATGTATCTGCTGGCCGAATTCTGCTCACCTCAGGGGCTCATGTACACGACAGTTTCCAATGACGCTTTAGGAAAAAGCTCTTTGCAACCAACTCGCATCCTCACGTGGGCAGCCATCATCCGAGTTGAGCTCGCTGCCCGTTCGAGTTTTGCCATGCCAACTCAAAACGACAAAGTCCTGATGCTCCTCCCTGTCATCGCCGTTTTCCCTCCAAAGGGCAAGCCAGGGATACGGACGCTAACGCCAATGAAGTCGCCAACTGCAGATCGCGCAATCCTATCGAGATTTGGGCTGCAGCCACCCTCAGCTGGATTCCGCAAAGCGCCACACACACAGACAGGCAAGGGTTTTTTTTTGTCCGAGTGTCACGGCAGTAGCTGGATACCACGGGATGCACGTTTGGACTCTGGCAGGCCGGGGAGACTGTGTGCATGCTTCGTACATGGTAGTACAGTACCGTGGACTGTGCATGTTGCTCGAGGAGGGTTTTATGCAGCAAGTGGCCGTCTTCCGTTTGTTGACGCCTATCAAAAGACCATGGTTTTTTCGGGGGGGGCGGAACCAAGGGCGCTGTCCAGCCGAAATTGCTGGCGGAACCCTCCCCCTCATGGGCTTTCCCCGGACCAGCGAAAGGGGCGGGGGCCGGCGTGGGATTGCAATCAAAAAAAGCCCAGGTTGTTGGTGAGCGCAACACGGAGGGAAGGCCGTGCAGGCGGCGGCGCCAAAGGCCCGACCAGTCGGAGAATTGAGCGTGTGCAAAGGCAAGGAACCGGAGATGACTTTCGCCCGGGGCCTCCGGGGAGGGGACGGGCCTTGGAAGGGGCTCGTGGGCAGGCCAGAAACGGGTGCCTGTCTTGCGAGCTCCCGCCCGGAAATCATACCCGAAGCATTGCTGGTCGCAGCAGCGATCATGAAGGAACAAAAACAACACCCCCGAAATAGCGTTCCGAATGTTGCAGCGACTGGGAGGGCTCCGGGGGCTGATAGGACAGCCTGCGCCTCACTGATGCAGCACAGCGCGATCCGCAAGACCGGGCACCACGCGTATAGTGCGCGCAGGGACGCGCCATTGGCTGGCTGCATGCGGGCTTGCGAGGGGGGAAAGGGCCTGTTGGTCGAGTTGAATTCGAGTTGCATGCTCAGTTGGAGACGCAGCGCAGCAGCGTGCAGCAGTCTTTTGTTCCCGACAGACTGGGTTGGGCGGTTGCAGAATTGGAGGCCTGCAGGCCATTGAAGCTGTGAAGCTGATTGGAAAAGATGCGACTTTCATGCTGACTGACTTCAGATGCTGACTCCCTCCGCCGACTCCCTGCAGCCTTGAATTTCGACGAGCACCACACCTCGCTAGCGAAGCTCGGAGCGAGGCCATCGAGACCCAATGTTTGCTCCTGAAACTGCGCCATCGCGGCACACGCTCGCGGATCGTGGCTTGCTCTGGAGGTCAGTGGGTCATCATCACGGCCCTCAAGCCGTGGAGCCGGTCATGCACGGAATATTCATACACAACGTTTAAGTTGGAAGCAGCTTGTTTCTGACAGCGGCCAGAGCAGGGTATGCCGCTGCATCGCGTGCCCACTCTTAACCGCTTCTAGTAATTGAAACGAACCTCACTGCCCATCCGGAACCCCGTGATGGCGCGTTGCCTCAATCCTTCGAGACGCAACGATGCGGTCCATGTTCACGGGGGTTAAGCCGAGGCTGTGTTGGTGATGAAGTCATGGAGCATGAGCTCGTTTTCGAGTCACCCTTCTCTTGAAACCAATGCCATTGGCGATTCGATTTGTGTTGCCACCGGATCCGTCGTTTCCCAGCGCGTCCTTGTCCCAATCAAGCTTGGTTCCAGTTTGATGTTGGGTGTTCTCCAAGCCGGAAGCCCCTTGCCAGCTGCAACCCCAACCTCCCCGAGTGCGCTAAAACGCGGCGAAGACGTTTCCAAGAGCATCATCCAGGTCTGGTTTGCAGCGCACCCGCATCATACATGCGCCTGCCGCTCCCAAACACACCCCGCATCGCGTCGTCGCGTCGCCTCCTTGCCTGAATCGCGCCTCGATTGGCCAATTGGTCCTTGGATCTCGGTGTGCGCCGGGTTCTTGGTTGTGCGGGTTCCTGGAATTTTTGACGGATCTAGATAACGTCGCCGACCACAGCGCTAAACGAAAGAAAAGCTGATCGACATGGCAAAACCCAGAGCCGAGCTCAAAGCTGTGCGGCTGACGCCCTGGGTGTCCGATCAGAGGATGACCGGCAGATCGAGACGGCGTGAAGTCTGAGGTCGGATTCTCTAAGTCTCAGCCTTGGCCTTTCGGCCCGCTGTCGGGCTCCCGGGATGGACAGGGGACGGAGGAGAAAGGACCCGGAGAACGCCGCAGGTTCTCGGCTCAGAAGAAGTGCTGTTGAAGAACCAAGTGGCGCGTGTTTGCAACTGCCTATCGCGCCCCATTCATTTCCTCGAAACACTGGGACAACAATGGCCAGATTGACGAAGCATATTCCGGAGCACTGGGCACTTTCTCCACCCCGACCGAAAAGGACTCTCTCAGATGTTTCCCGACTAAGCAGGTGGGCATGGGGTGTCGAAGACTGGCGCAGGGAGGGGTTTCTTCCCACAGACCATGTGCAAGTAAGCCTTGTCAAGGAGGCAGCGCTATTGGCGGTTCAAACACGGCAAGTCGAGAATCGGCCAGATTTTTCCATGGTATCCCGCGCTGAGGTCCAGCGCTTTGGGCTCGTCGTGCCGCCCCCGTCTGTCGGGAGATGCAACGGCGGCAGGGACCACGGCCTGGGCGATGGAGAAGACGGCAGGCTGCGTTAGCTGCACGCGTACGGGAGTATTCCGTGCGATGCGGCCGAGGACCCTTCCTGCTTCATCTGCTAACCTGGACGAGACTGGTCTTTGGCATCACCGGCAGTGGCCATTTCTTGTGTTTCAGGATACTTCCGATGCTGTTCCTCTTTTGAGACCCCGTTCCCCCGAAGGGTTCAAGAGCTGTGCCGCGTCAAGCGCTGCCAACCCACGCAGCGGCTGGAGATGGATTTCGGCCGCCGGTTCCATGTTGATGCGGCCCCAGATCCTTGCAAATTGTTTGCCCAGGTAAGCCTTTGGGCCTGAGAGCCGGGAAACGCTTCAGGCGGTACTCCGGCGGGTGAGACAGGGCTGCAAAACCGGTAAATATTCATCGGCGGCTGGTGGCAGTTTTGGGCTTTTCGGCTCCTCGCTGCGGTCCGGTACACACAGAGCCGTGGTCTCCAAGTCTATTGAAGACGGGCCCCAGTTCCAAGACGGCTCGACGGGAGTCGTCCGGTGAACCTAACAAGTCATCGACCGAGCGCTGAGCAACCCGCACCAAAGAGAAAACGGTCGAGAAAACGGGGCACATAAGGCTACCTAGCGAACGCATGACGAGTACTAGATCGAGAGATGAGGTTGCATCGTTTGGATCGTCTCTCCGGGAAAGGGTAGCGTCTGCTCGAGCGGGTCTGGTACACAGTGAGAAGTCAGTTGTCAGTCCAAATTGAGCCAGGTTGATTGGCTCGTCCCTAGTGTAAACCTAAATCGGGAATGGTAACCCTCTGGTTTCTGACGTCCCCACCTGAAAGCCGGGCCTTTCTTTTTCCATTCTCTATGCTGTGCTTGGCGGGCCTTGCAGCCTCATGTGGCAGCGCACTAGCTCAGCCTTACCACTGCTGAGCAGTTGCAGCCCAGATGCTTGCCAGATGTTCTGGAAGCAACCTCGGATTCTTGACCCCCGCAGGCCGGACTCTCCACATCTGCAAGGGAGACGCATTTTGGTGTTTGACTGCTCCGTCCTCGGTTCGAATAAATTTGCTCTGCCCGGGCCCAGGGAGATGAGGCATTATTTCTTCTTTTCTGCGCATGCCTGATGGAGAGGGGATGTGTTTGTACAAGCCCGTTCCCAGCACCGCGATTGAATGTCTTGTCACCCCTGCCCTGTTTGCAGCGGCAAGCGGAGGCACAGGACGCCGAGGGAATGAAACAAGCAACTCAGATGATATACCCCCACTCCAATCACAGGCTTGGGAACCGAAAGAATCTTGACGACATTGGCTCGGAAGCGGACGAGCAGTCCGACTCCCGGACCATGCCGCAAATGCCCTGGTTTTTTTTTTTTTTTTTGTTGCTGCTGGGGTGCAATTGGCGCCGTTGTGGAGTGTCGTGGAGAGAAGATGGAGCAATGCGGGTAGAGCAAACGGGCTTGTTGAGAAGCCAGCAGGGACCGGCTTCATGGCAGTTCGCTTGCCGCATCAGAACGAAACAACAACGCAAATCTTCGGCATCCGGCATTCATCGTCCGCAAAGCAGAAGACCGAGAAACAGGATACCGGCTCCGCAACCACCGGAGCCATGGTGGCCTGGCCGCGCCGGGGGGGCTTGAACGGGCGGCTTGGCGGTCCGCTTTTCGGGAATGCCGGGACCGTTTTGGGACACACCCTCGCTGGTGGCTGGGTAAAATTAACGTTGGCCATCAATGGTGGATGAAATGGACTCATGGAGACGAGTGTGCTCCGCGAGCGAGTGCTGCCTGCGGAGGCCGCGAGACAAAGTTCTTTGCAGCGGCTTCGAGGCCGACAACCAGCTCGCGATTGGTTGTGGGCACTGCGCTCTGAGCTTCGCTCAGCTGGTGACTTGCCTTCAAGGTTTCATTGCCCCTCACACGACCAGGATGCCTCCTTTGCCCGCAGTCAGCCACCATGCAGCTGTCGAAGCTGACTCTCGCAATGCCGCGGGGCGGAAAACTCGACCATTGGTCCCGGATAGAGAGATGGCTGCCCTCCTTGGTGTGCTGGCAAAGGGAGTTTCATATAAGCTATCTCCGGGGCAGGCCATTGGCTCAGAGCCAACACCAAAGGGGAACACAATTCTCACACAACATCGTCTGCTTAATGAGGGGTATGGACCGGGGACGCCCGCGGGCAGTCCTCGGCAGCCTTTTTACCCCCGCGACCCTACCATCGATATCTTGTTGAAGGCTGGGGGCCGGACTTGCACAGGGGAGCGTCGATCCTTCACCTTGAAATCCAAGGCGGGTAATAAACAAGAACGTCCACACTTGATATGTCCAGAATACACCCGACGAAGAAGCGCCGATGCTGCTGCTTTCCGTCCGGCTGCCACTATCAGCACCCTTGTCGTGTCACGGCTTTCCTATTTGCCGCCCATAATCTTCAGCCAGCCCGAGGATCTGCGATTTGTACGAGCACTTACCTGTCCGTCACCGAGATGGTGTGTCCTGCCGAGACGCTGATTGCCAGGCAAAGCTGAGCTTCTGTCGTACGTACCGTGTGCGCGATAGACCCCGACAAGTACTTGGAATATGGTGCCTGGGGCGACCGTGTGCAGAGCACCGAGCTGGTGTATCATAGCCATGTCTCAAACGTGCGTGGTCATCACAGTCAGGTCGTCTGCAGATGGCTCCAGGACCCAACTGCTGAGGGCCGACAGCTTCCCGCATGCAGGGCAGAGAGCCGAGCTGCGGAATCACTCTACCCGTGCGTGGATACAACAGTGTCTGTAGACTGTGACTATTCAGCGAGGACTCTGTTCACCTTTTTCCCGCTCCACTGGAGGGGGGTGGGGTCAAGCGGCCGGCAGGAAAAGTCGTGATGGTATTTTGTTGCGGTTGGGGACGAGGCGAGGCGGGCGGATAAAGGCATGCCGGATGCCGCCAGAAGGCCTGCTCCAGCTTGATGAAGAGGGAGAGGTTGACCGTGGCACAATGCCCTGGCACAGCACTCTGCACTCAGTGACTATTAAAACGCTGTCCCACGGGAGGCGGCAAGCAATCAATCTCGAAAGCCGGAGACGGAGCCGCATACGCAGCCCGGCAGCCGGATGGCCCTGGGGATGGCTGGGCAGGGCCAGCCAGCCTGGTGGAGTGAAATGATGGCGGGGTAGGGGTTGGGATGAGTTGCAGAAGAGGAACCACTCGGGAATCCGTTGCCCGAGTATGACCAGCGGCGCTGTGCTTGAAACGAGAGAATATGGACAATCACGGTCTGTAATGGCGATATCGAACCATCAGCAGCCAAAGGAGGTGCCAAGATTTGAGGGTATCCGGGGCTTGAGACTGACCGGCGGGTGGTAACCAGGATTGGCATTTGGGCGGCCCGTTCTCTCAGCCCGGAGAGGGAAACGGAGAGCCATGGATAGCCATCTCACGCGTTGGCGTTGCAGCGACCAGTTCGAGTTTATGCGAGGGTTGGATTGTTGGTTTGGTTGCTGCTCCCGTTTGTCGCGCGATCCCTGCCAGGCCTGTTTTGGGAGCCCGCGGTGGACACCAGCAACCAGTCCGCTGGATTGGACGAGCCTGTCGTTGACACGCATGGTTAAATTGAAGTCGTCCAGCAACGCGTCGGGAGTGCTGATTGGCTGCCAGACCGGCAGAGACTGCCCGAGATGCATCGGTGAAAGCAAGGCACCGCAGCCGTGGTGCTTAGCCATCTTGTGTCTGGAAAGACCTCGCATTGTCAAACCCCGCGGGCTAGCAAAAGGCCGAGTTGTGCTGGCGGCCCAGATACCCGGCCCTCCTCATCGTTGTGAAGGCGGAACATGTCTGTCAACGATGCGGGCAAGCTTGTGAGAGACTTGAAATTGAAGCGGCTGCCGAGGCCCTGGCCCGTCCTGCAGCTGCCAGCCAGCCTTCTGAAAAGCGGGTCGTGTCTCTTTCACCTCACTGGCTCCCAGAGCCAGGCCATTAAACGCGAACACGCCAAGCACGGATGACACGCGCAGCCAGACAAATCTTGGAACCTGGACGGACAGCCTTGGTGGAAGGGTGCAAGGATTCAAAAGGAGGAGTCAAGATGCAACGCGATCAACGTTAGCGGCTGATAAAGAAAGAAGCCGACCAAACTGCAACTGGCCGAACGCCTCACTCAGACATCTGCAGCACTGCCCAAGCCCGCCGTCTTCTCACATTGATGCCAACGTTGATAAACGCCAACCTGGACCCCTTCCAACGTCAACTTTAATGGGACCTACTGTGTATGGCTGGGCTCCTTCCTGTAAAGGATCCCGATCGAGGTTTACAACCGGATTTCGCCATCTGCCGGGTGCTTCATATGCTTCCCTGTACGTTGCAGTGCGGAGGGCATCGACGAGTCGGCTCGACTGCCTCGTAGATCCTGACGTAACCTCGGGGAAGGAAGGCTAACCCAGTTGAAGCTTGTGGACTGGCTGGCTGGATGGATGGGCACATTGGTGCATCTCTTCGGATTCTTAAAACTGCCAGGGGGGGAGGACCCAATTCATTCCGGATTACCTGCAGTTGGCCTTACCACACAGCACAGGATGGCCTCTCCACTTCTTGTGGCTCACGACACGCGGTCCTTGTCTTTGGGATGCTATTCAAGCAAGTGCTCAAGCAAGTGCCGTCCCTGTTCGCCGGGGTTGGTGGCCCGGCTGTCTCGGTTGGTTGACCGTCCAAGCAGCAAGCCATGACGAGAGGCTTGTGGCATGGCGTTCTCACTGGCTCTCTGAGGGGCGCGGCCAGAAGATGAGGCCTGACGATCCGGAACCGCATTGATGCAAGAAACAAACAAGGAGTCAAGCACAAAACAAATGCGTAAATCAGCTGCTAGGGAACACCCAACGTGAGCTCTCCGCAGGGTTCTGGGCCCGCTGTTTGCTCGCTTGAGTCAGTGAAATCTCACTGGGAAATGGACGGGCTCGTACTGGGATTGTTTAGTCTTTTAGAGGCTTCGTAAATATATTTTGCAATCCCGCCGACTCCCACCTGACTGCATTCATTGTGCAGCATGTTGAACGTTATCTGCTAGACCCCGTGCGTCTTGCTGCCGGGCTGCCGGCTTTGCCTTGTCGACACCACCTCAACAAGGTGATTATGTCGCAGACACGAGCGGGGGCAACTGAACACGACAATCGACAAATCGACAATCGTGAGCATGATCTGAGAGCATCGCGTCTGGCCCCGAATGTCAGACGCCAGACACCACCATCCCGCGACACGCATCCGCGCAACAGGGAAACACCAACAAGCCCCCTCTGAGTGCGACGCTTGGATCTGGGGCGCGTGCTATGGTACCGTGTCTCTGAATTGAATTTTCCCTGCGGGCCGCCTCCTGGTGCATCTGGGGCCTCCTCACCGTCGGGGGCTCTGAGTGGTTGACCACGGGCGACGGAGTCGCCAGAGGGCCCTGCACGCCGTGCCCAAGCAGCCGTAGATCCCTGCTGTCCTCCACTTGGTCTGAATTTCCCAGCCGAGCGACGAGTCCACTCAATTCCACCGTCGCCCACCACCAGCCCCGGTGCGCCAGCCAGGAGCGAGCCTCCTCCTGGCCGTGCCTGAACGAGTGCGACCTCCGCAACCCCACCGGCACCACTCAGATGAGGGCAGCCAAGGAACCTGGAGGCCAGGGAATGGAAGGATTGCAAAGTGACGTGCGATGCAATGAATGCCGCACCTTTGCCTCACGCGAGGCGGGCCATGCAACCAGGCCGTCGGCTCCTCGCGACGCGTATTGATTGTCGAACGTGCCTCCACACACAGAAAGTCAGGGACATACAGCGCAGCACAGAATCCATCCCTCCTTAATGTACCTGCCTGACTCCAAGGCCGGCCGGGGGAAATGGCCGCATGACAACCAACCTCTGTAAGCAGGACGGAATACACAGGAAACGCTGGCTGGCAGCCCCACGAGTTGCGTCTCGCGAGGGACGGGGGACCACGATTGGGCGTCGGCCTTCGTCCTTGGCCGGTTTTGGGACGGCCGCGTGCTGGGCTTCGCCCTTTTGGCACAACGGAGGTGGGGACTAGCAGGAGGGGATTACGGAGCCCAAGACCTTGCACAGGCGGCCGAGGCGGGCTCTTGGCGGCGTCCCGGACTGCTGAGCTGCCTGGGTGGCCTGGTTTTCCCTGCAAGCCCGCGGTGGTGCACCAGGCCAGGGCTGGTACGAAGTACCTCAGCCCGCAGCCTGTGCTGCACGCTGCTTGGTGCTCAGCGCTCCTCCGGTCGCGAGCTGGGGGCTCCTGTCTTAAACCGGCCGTTAACCAATCTCTGCGCTCCTTTCCACTCCCTTTTCCTCTCTCCCCATCCTCCTCCTACCTGGGACAAATATCTACCTCCCCTCCTCTCCTTCCCCTTCCCTTCTCCTCCATCCGCAACCAGTCGTTCCCTCTCCCGCACCGTCCCTTCCAACATCCCCCCGTGGACTCCCTTTCTCGGTCTGAGAAAAGGAGGGAAGGCGGAGATTTAGATCCTGGGCCCTCCGACAAGCCTCCTCCCCCCAGCCCATTTAAGGACACGACCGGCCTGGTGCGTGCAGAGAGAGCTGGAACATCCGGAACAGAAAGGCTGGAATTGGGAATCTCACAACGTTCCTGATTTCGACTTTTTCCACGCTCTCGAGTTCCACCCTGCGTCCTGGTTTGACTCGCCCTCCACCACCCGCCCAGGCATTCTTCGGTTCGACGGCGAGGAATCCTGCCCGCTCTCCCGGCTGCTCCCTTCGTTCCGGGGTGCCGACTTCCATCTCGACTCCCATTCCTCCAACCCGCCAGCTCCGGATCTCGACCTCGAGCGAAGCACGGCAGCGTTTTCCACCGGAAAACTAGGGTCATCTCGACAATTTTCTGCCACCGACCGACGAGCCAAGAGCGACTCGCCGTCATCTACATGATCTCGATCGGTGCATAAGCCCTTTTTTCCTGGCCCTGCCGAGGCTTTGAGAGTGTGGTATGTGTGAGCC
>FTIZ01751962.1_pt1 | contig 10131 bp, 8 predicted proteins | sample 1658381 | NCBI WGS metagenome assembly FTIZ01 (sample SAMEA3914822, study PRJEB12502) | metagenome | biome: forest; material: soil | place: USA | collected 2012-03-12 | depth 0.1 m
CGAGATGCCTACTTGAAGACTCTTCTGAGGCCTCTGCTCACGAAGACATCGGGCCCGGTGGTGGTGGCAAGGGAGCGGCGATCCAAGACCAATCTGTCGGACAGGGCAGGTAACTGTGGAATGGTTGTTCAAGAAGTGGGGATGGAGGGCTGGGAAAGGTGACAGAACACCATGAAGCGGCTCGTGCCGCCTTGTGATTGGCCATGCCATCTGAGGCCGCCTTGCCTGTGGGGCCTGCATCTGCACGCATTGTTGCCCAAGATCAGAGGCAAATTCCCAGACGCTTCATAGGAATTTCTACCCAGGCGAGCCAGGCTTCGTGTCTTCGATCCGGTACCGTATTCTAGGTCGACCCCTTCCGCCACAAACCGAGAATACGGAATCAGGGAGCACAGGCAATTCAAAAAGGGGGGTCACGGAAAGAAGCCCAAGACAGAAGCCCAGAGCGGAACCATTTCGGCTCAACCAAAATCGCATTCAACTACCACAGCCGCGTTCCCTGGCCCCGGAGTCTTCTCAGCGAAGCCTCAGAACTCGAGACTCGCTCACTTATCCTGAATCCCATATCCCACCGTGGATACACCCCTCCTTCCGGCACCATGTTTCCTCCTGAAACTGGTGGCTCCATTGACCAGTAGTCACGGATTTGTTTGAGATGAGCCTAGTGGTCAGTCGTAACGTCAAGGTGCTTGAGCAGAGCAAATGAAGAAAAAAACACGAAAATAAAATTCAAGGAAAAGGGGAAGACGCGGGCCGTGTTGAAGTGGCACCGCGCAGACGACGAAAGCGTCTTGGGATCCGTTGTTGAACGCCCCATGTTTTGGTTGCAAAAACACCGACAGCTCAAGCACAGACGTCCCAAGTTCCGGAAGACAATGGCCGTCAACCGCGATGTTGTATCACGGAACAGGCCACTGCAACCGCAGCTCCCTAAATGAAAATAGAGAGCCGACAAATCTTTCCATCCAATCCCCTGTCCCTGTCGATATTAAAGGGTTGCCCGGCCGTGCGAGCCTCGCCGTCCCAGCGATGCAGCGCAATGCCCGGCTCTTAGAGAATATCCCAAGAATCCTCGGCGGCGTGGCAGAACTTGCTGCACGCGACACTGGCCGAGAGGCTGTAGTTGCTGATCGAAATCTTCTCGTCCACGTAGGCGTCGGCGAAGTTGTCGGCGCCTTTGGCCATGGCGCCCACGAAGACGCAGATGCTCTCGTTCCCCCCAAGCGTGTCGATGTAATCGCGAACCCGCACCAGCGGCGCGTCGAAGCTGAGCGTGACCTTGCGGCAGTTGGGCGGAAGGTGGTCGGTGATCGGGTTCTGGATCACCTTCAGGAGCTTCTCCTGGGAGTTGGTGCCCTTGATGGAGAGCCGGTGGAGCAGCTGAACCATCAGGCCGGCGAAGCGCTTGAACGTCCGGGGAATGCGAACCGAGGGGGAGACTTCGATCAGCACTCCCTTGGCGGTCTGGATGTAGATTTGCAGTTTCCCGGCCTTGTTTACCGGCGAGTCGAGGAGGGTAAGCAGACACTGCGACACAGAGGCGCTAGCCGTCAGCAAACGAGCGGTTCATCCGGAGAGGGGCGACGGCGCATCCAAACCTGATGTGTGATGTCCGGCCGGGCGTCACTGATGTCCCGGTTCATCTTGCGCATGACGCCAATGTGCTCGTCGCTGTTGAGAAGCGAGTACTTTTCCTCCCTCTGCACGCCCATGCGGCTGGTGCCGCCGTGCGAGGCCTTGTAGGTTTCGAGGCTGGCATTGGACAAGACGACAATCAGTCGCTTCGAGTCCTTGTCGGTGGGCGGGATGGCCGTGTGCTGTTCGGCCACCAGCTGGGGCAGCGCCGGGGGTGGGAGTGATTGGGTCCCTGCCATATTGTTCGCTGTGTCAGATGACTGGATGCTGTTGAAGCTGTTTGGGTTGTTGGGGGAAATTGTGCAGCCAACTCGAATGTGTGAAGGGGCGACCTCTTTTTCAGCAACCTGCCTGCTCGAAAGCGGGGTCCGTAATCGGTAGGTTCGAAAAATTTCCCCTCAACGCAACCCCAAGTCATGCACGTAAGGTGCAGACCCAGAGGTGCACCAAGCACAACAAAATTGAGGAGTAGTAGGAAGGGTGATTCCGTCTCTCAGAGTCTCAGACAATTCTTCCAAATTTTTCAACGGAACCAGCTGGCTTGAGACCAGCCCTTTTCACCGCCAGCAGAGAAAAAGGCCCCAGAAGCCGGGTGGCCGTGATTTTCGACTTACTTGGCCGTTTCCCTGCCCTGTATTCTGGTGAGGAAGACATGATATGTAGCGCAACCGCGGAATGCCGTTTGAGGAGAGAAAGGGTTCGGATCTCGGCGAGACGGCGCGGGATCAGTGTCGACGGGCTCGGGTGTGGCTCGACCTAGGAGAAACACGAAACGAAGAACAGAAGAACCAGCGAGCCGAAAGGTGTTGAAAAGCTGGATCGTTCGGGGCAATTGGCGGTGAGAGTGCTGCGGTCAACGGTGTGCTCGGTCGGGGTGGGCAGGCAGGTAGCTTTAAGGGCTGGTCGAGAAGGGAAAAGGGACTGCGCGGACAAAGGGTTCGCTTATTAGCTCCACCGGGCGGTTCTCCGCTCCAATCGCCTCCCCCGGAGTTTGCTGTGGTCCTCCACATCGGGGTCCGAGACGCAAACCGCGGATTCCATGTCAGGTTGTTGTGGCTTCTCATGGCGCCGAGCCAGTTACGGCATCGCGCACCGGTTTATCAACCCAGATCCTTGCTGTGTAGTCTTCGGGAAGATATTAACTGCATTCTGCGCAGAATCCAAAGCACATGCTATCACTCTCGAGCCACTCTCCCACTATGGGATGTACGGAGTACACTAACCCCCACGTGCTCCGCAGCAGGTGTTCAGCGGAGACTTTAGAGGTCTTGATGGACGACTCCGTACCTACTGTGTATCTACAGAGTACTCCGTAGATCACGGAGTAATGGATAGTCCCGTCCAGCTGCCCGGTCTAAAACCTCCGAACTAAGAGTAGAAAAGTATGTTTCTTGGCTGTCTTATATCTGGCTACCTCCCTATCGACAACAAATATTGCCGGGGCGTGTGCTCTGCAGGTTCAAGGAGGTTCTTGGCTGCTGTTCAAGGCCGCCCACTCCGTAACCCCGGTCTCGGCGCAGGGTCACATTGTGACTGTTTCGGAAACTTGAAAGCTCCCGAGGTTGCCAGAGCCGAACACTCGGAGACTTTACAGAAGACACCAGTTCGATTGCGAGGAAGTGTACCGCACTCGTCCATTCTTTGCCAGGCATCAGGTGCGGAAGCATTCGCACCTCGTCGATCCGTTGGTGAAGCCGAGTCCGGTATCGAATACCGGAATTACGCCGTATGTATCGTTCAGGATACGGGCCGGGCCACGGCCCCACTCCGCCCGATTTTCCTACAGCCTGTTTCAACCTCACCCAGTTCCGACCTCAGCTCACATTTCTCATCGTCAAGCGTGCCGACAATTGCCAGGGCCGGGCTTCAGGCCTCCGCGCGCGCAGCGTGCCTGGGGATTTTATGCCCACGCCATTCCCGTGTCTCTAGGATGCTCAGGCCGGGATTCAACAAAAGAGGTAGATGCTGGCGCTGGCGCTCACAACCTGCAAGGGTCGTCTCGGTTTGACATTGTCCTCTAGGCGACCTTCGCCTTACTATTGTTTCTCCAAATTAACATTACCCTCCTTGATAGCGGGTTTTTCTGTGTCCAGACTACTCCTGGCTTTGGGGATCGGCCGCGGTGGCTGTCCTTGTGTATCACAATCCGCGTGGTCGGCACACCCGGCGCGTCTCTGAGGCTTCTAAAGGCCGTCATTTTGGGCCGAGACAGAGACGGAGACCGCGACCACCCACCCGATACCGCGCCCAGCTTTTCTCCGCCCTTCAAACTCAAACTTTGATCTCCGAGGCCCGTCTGATTTCCAGAGTGCACGTCACCGCCTCTTTTCCCTTCTTGCCCCTGCTGTTTCCTCTCTAGGGAAGGGGGCTTGGATTCTCCGTGGATCATCTCACTCTCTGTTACAGCTCCATTCTCAAGTCGAGTTTCGAGGAGTCTTTGAGGCCTCGAAATGGGTCTAAGGGCTCTGATACTTTATGGAGACTCGATCCAATGTCAGCACGCATCGCGTGTCTACATCTGCGGCGATGACCACCAACGCTGTCAGCTCTTCACCCTAAGCTGTTCTTTTCGTTCTTTCTATTTCTACCAGTCCCCCCTCCTCCTGTCTTGGACTTCGTTTGCCAAGCCTCATCACGCTGTGCGTGGCTGTCTTCTTTCTTTGAGTTGAAAGTTCGCTCGACTTGTTTGCTACACCGGAGCAGATATCTGTTTCGCGCTCTGCGCTCGTGGCACCATGGCCACCAAGACGCTTGTATTTTTTCTTAGTCTTGCCCTCGTGCAGGCACAGGCCAACAACAATGCCCGTACACTGGATCCGGAGGTTGTTCAGAGGGGGTCGTTTCAAGATGGGTCGGGCGCCATCGGCTTCGATCCGGTTCAAGCCGCGTCGACAACCTCGGAGAACAACTTCATCAATTTCTGCAAGGGACAGACGCTTACCAACGGTCTCCAACACACGGATGGCTCATGCAACGGAATCGGTGCGTAATCTGTGCCTAGTGACGAAAGAGAGCGGGAGTCTAACAGGTTCGCTAGTGATGGGCCAGATTCCTTCGACCCGCAACATGGTCTCTGTGGTCATCACAAACCCGCAGAATGGCGATAGCATCGACTCCGGGCAGGATTTTGACATTACGCTTCAGGTATCCAATCTCGAGGCTGGATCCTTTACCAACGCCGCTGCGACCTACTACGCTGCACCGCAGCAGCTGAGAGGCGGCAAAATCGTTGGGCATATTCACGTCACCGTGCAGGACACGGGATCGAATCTGAACCCAACGCAGCCCATGGACCCGACCAAGTTTTCCTTCTTCAAAGGTATCAACGATGCGGGCGATGGACGGGGCGGGCTCAAAGCAGCCGTGACTGGCGGTTTGCCAGCGGGAAACTATCGCCTTTGCACCCTTACGTCAGCCGCAAACCACCAGCCGGTCATTATGCCCGTGGCTCAGCGAGGATCCCAGGACGACTGCGTCAGGTTCACTGTCAGTGGAAACGGAAACACCATCAACCCGGCGGCCAACAATGGCGAAAAGGGACTGGCGGCAGCAGCCCTGATCAAACAAGCCGTCGAGCTCGGTCCTGGTGCCCCTGATCCTAACCCCGGGAGTAACAATGAGAACAATGGCGGTAACGATAACAACGGTGGGAACAACAACGCTGGCGGTAACAACAACAACAACGGTGGGAACAACAACAACGCTGGTGGTAACAACAACAACGCTGGTGGTAACAACAACAACAACAACGGAGGCAACAACAACAACGCCGGAGGCAACAATAACAATAACAACGCCGGAGGCAACAATAACAACAACAACGCCGGCAACAACAACGCCGGCAACAACAACGCCGGTAACAACAACGGTGGCGGTAATGACGGCGCAGCGGCCACTCCAACTGAAGCAGCGTCTCCCCCCGAGGAAACGCCAAGAGAGGGGAAGGGGAAGGGAAAGGGGAAGGGAAAGGGGAAAGGGAAGGGAAACGCAGATCGTCTCGCCCGTCTCTCTCGGCGGCGGCGGTTCCTAGCATGAGAGAGCTGGGCTCGGAGGCCGTTGGAAAGCGTAATGTTTCGGGGATGTGACGATCCGTTCGGTACCATAATTTTTCCATGTTTCTTGTTCTGTTTTTTTCAAGTATCCTGTATATTCTAGTACGACGGAATACATTGCCTCTGTCGATCCACGAGTGGCTGGCATAATGCATCTTCCAGCGCATCACATGCTTCTATTGTCCAGGGGGCTGGACACCGGCAGCGAGACTACCCTTTCTCTGCGAGTGTTATACATTTCGTACTTGACGACACGCTCACTCTGTCCTCCATTGGCGGCTTACACTAGTGGGAATTCAACCTTGGTTTGTAGCACAATGAGACAATGCTTGGGGCGGTTTCGGTTGCCACGCAAAAAATGCAACTCCTCCTTGGGTCACACGCCTCACTTGCGGGCTGAAAAGGAGGGGTCTGTCCCTTACTCCCAGGCCACGTCATACGTCATCTGCATCATCATCGCCGAAACCTCAAGCCTGCGTGGAAGCAGCTGATCGGCTCGGTTATCTTGTTTCCAATTCCCGTACCACACTGTACCTAGAGTGTTATTTCTTTTCCCGGTCCCTTGAGCTCGAAAATTTCCCTAAATCTCACAGAACGGCGTCAGTTGTCTCTTCAAGCGGCCTCCCGCGATCCAGGGTCTTTTAAGTGGAGATCGACATCAGCACTGCTGCAGTGCGGGAACCCACCCACAGCAACGCCAAGCTTGAGGGTCCCCCCCAGCTGGTTTCCGTTTACGGCTCAGGGAGAACCGCCCCCAGAACAACCCCCAACCCAACAACCAACGCTGCGGGCCGCCGACACCACCACCAGCAGCCCTTCAATCCTGCCATTCCTACCAGAATTACCTATCTATTCTCATCCTTTCCAGCGACCTCCTCCCAACAGCTTCAGACCCCAGGTCTACAAACCCGCGGGACCACTGCGACGCTCTCAGCGGCATGCCAAGGAGGAACTGCTGGGGTCAACAGGAACAAAGAGCGTCCCGCCTTCTGCCACAGGCATACGGTTCGTACTGCGCAGCGCAGTTGTTGTCCGGCGTTACGAGAGCTAACTTCCTAACAGCCAAGCGAGAAAGTGCGAACCGTTAACTCAGATGCCATCTGCGCACTGCGCCAACCCCGGCCATGTCGACCACTAAGACCGCGCCGGCTGCCTCAACCGTGCCCAACGGCTACGATTCGACGAGCTACCCCTCTCACCAACAAGCTCAGCAGACCTACAACACAGGCGCCACTGATGCCGAGACCCTCTCCAACCCCCATTCTCACTCTCAGGGCGACTATAGCACCCACCTAGCCGCCACCCGCCCGGCCAGGTTCAATGAGGAGTGGGATGCGAGCCAGCGTGGAAGCTCCATCGCGGACGGCGCGGGACCCAGCACCATGCAAAGGTCCTCTTCATACTCTGGACACGCGGGCGGCGTTACGGGGGAGGGAGCGACGTCCCTGTCCCGTGGGAATACTCTTAAGAAGAAAGCGTCGCTCCGGAGGAGCGGGAGTCTGAAGCGGAGCGGGAGTCGGCGGAGCATGAACGCTGGAAGCGTTAGGAGCCTGGCCCTCCAACCGACGACCGACCAAGATGAGATGCAGAGCGCTTTCCACTGCCCTGTTCCAACCGGGGTGAACCCGACCGAAGCCCTCGCCAACCGGTTTCAAGGTTTGTCCTTCTTGCTCATGGTTGTTCATATAAGCCGAAACTGACCGTGGCGTTGCTGGCAGCTTGGCGCAAGATTCTCAAAGACCTCATCACGTACTTCAGAGAGATTCAGGCGCACTACGAGCATCGGGCAAAATCGCTCCTGAAACTGGTAAATGTGTTGAACAACACTGCCACGCCGCCAGGGTTCCTGGCAGCTGGCGGCTTGGACGATGCGCTGCAAATGTTGAGGGGTTACAACAAGCAGGCAATCGCGGATGCCAACAAGGCCAAAGAGGTCGAGGAGGACGTCGTTCTGGCGCTCACAGGCTTGCGAAGTGATCTCCACCAAAAGATCAAGGAGATCAAGAACCTGGCAGGCGACTTCAAGAACTCGGTCGACAAGGAGATGGATGGCACGCGTCGAGCCGTGAACCAGCTCCAAGAAGCGCTCGGCCAGACGGAGCTCGATCCTTCCTTGACGACAGGCAAACAAGACCCCTATCTCTTGAGGCTTGCTGTTGATCGACAACTCGAGCGGCAGATTGACGAAGAGAACTACCTGCACCAGGTACGCGCATGCCATAGGGTTTTTTTTAATTGTTGTTGCGGGTAACGATAGCTGACAATGAATAGGCCTACTTGAACTTGGAGCACTCAGGAAAGGAGCTCGAGTCGATCGTCGTGGGCGAAATCCAAAAGGCACACAACGCCTACGCCGGCATCCTCAAGAGGGAATCAGATGCCGCCTACAACACGATCGAGGAGCTCCGCGCTGGCCCCATCTCCATGCCCAAGGACACAGAATGGGTGTCGTTTATTCAGAGAGACGACCGCTTCGTAAATCCCGACCTTCCCATGCGGTCGGCCGAGACCATCCAGTACCCCGGTCGTGATCATTACGCCTGCCAGGAGATACGAGCGGGGCTCCTCGAGCGCAAGAGCAAGTATTTGAAGAGTTACACACCTGGGTGGTGAGTTCCCCAAGCCCTGTCACGTCACCTGTACTGTCCCCTAACACGGACAGGTATGTTCTTTCTCCCACTCATCTCCATGAGTACAAGTCAGCGGATAAGACGCAAGCGCCCGTCATGTCACTTTACCTCCCCGAGCAGAAGTTAGGATCCCACTCTGGCGAGGGCAGCTCCTCGAACAAGTTCATCCTCAAGGGGCGACAGACCGGAACGATGCACCGCGGCCACAATTGGGTCTTCCGCGCCGAAAGCCATGATACGATGATGGCCTGGTACGACGACATCAAAACCCTGACGGAGCAGACACCGGAAGAGCGCAGCAACCTCGTGCGGGCCAACAGTCGAAGCATTAGCCGGTCTTCGCAGCGGTCATCCGTCAGCAGCGATGGTGTCGACGATGACGAAGAGCCCCCCTTCACGGCCGCTGGGGCCGTGGCCGTGGCCTCGACCAACCAGCAGTCCAAGCAAGACGGCCCCGTACGACGTCCTTCAGGTGGGCGGTTTCCATCGGACCTGCAAGTCAACGCGCAAAGAGGCTTACAGGTCCCTGTCTCACCTCTTAGTGTGAGCTCCGGATACGGGGAAAGCCTCAACCACCTTGATCCCTTCACGGCAACGGCCCCTCGAACGATTGATTTCGAACAACAACCACGAGGTGGTTTCCATGGCGTAACTCTTTCGGATGGCCCCGCTGGCGGACCAGTGCAACCCCCCAACTCGGTGGCTGTGGCCGGGGCCCAAAGACATTCAGCTTCGACTTGGCAACATACGTCCGAGATTGATGGGGATGGTAACGGGCCTGTGTGGGCTGAGCCGGTCCCCATTCACGTCCCGGCCAAACAACAGCATCAGCAACTTTCTCCCACCCGAGATAGCACCGGCAGCGAGATCTACAATTCCCAAGGCATCCCGGCGACGAACGGCAGCCGAAATCTCAACAAGACCGAATCCCGAACACCACAGGACCGGGAAAGTGTACAGGGTGGGATGATGGACGGGGTGGCGCCGGCGCAGGGCGACGTGTTCAACCGCCCGGATCTTGTCGTCCGGACGGACAGCGTTCCAACTATTTCGCATCTCCACATCCCAGGCGAATATCCCAGGACGGCGAGTGGGCAATGAGCCAGCGCGTCCTGGCACCTGGTCCTGTCACACACCCTACGTAACCGTGGTTTATCTAGCGACAAATCAAGTTTACCGTTTTTGTCGCCCCTGTGCTGCGCTGTGCCAACTGTGGGACAAGTCTTGAGCATGTATCTTGCCGCCACGTCGTCGGGGATAGCAGGTTGAGACTACGCATGTGGAAGGCCGGTGTAATCAGCGTGTCGTGTCACAAATGCCACTGTGGAAAACATACTCAGGACGGCGGCCACCTCAACATGCAATGGATGGAGAGGTTCATGCCCAAGGGGACGTTTACGAGCGTTGGTTACTAAAACGGCATGCGAGATTCGCCTGCTACACCTTGATGTACACAAGTTGATCTGGTCCAAGAATTTTCACCACGAAATACAACGACAAAAGACCCATGCCCTTCCAAAAACGCCTATGTAGCCAGTCCAAGTCCCCCATGACATCCCCGACCTGACATTGTGGCTCCGCTCAATGCTGAGACTGATACTCGCTCGGCGGAGCGCGGTGCCCGGTAGTGATACAGAGCTCGCACCCCCATCTCCAATACTGGAGATACTGTAATGGGTTGCAGCCATTTAGAACCTGCCCCGGCCGCCACCGCCGCCGCCCCGACCACCACCGAAACCACTGCCGCCCCGGGAGAAGCCACCCCTGCCACCGCGCGGAGCACCGCCACGGCCACCGCCGAAACCACCGCCGCC
>FTIZ01166592.1_pt1 | contig 10122 bp, 4 predicted proteins | sample 1658381 | NCBI WGS metagenome assembly FTIZ01 (sample SAMEA3914822, study PRJEB12502) | metagenome | biome: forest; material: soil | place: USA | collected 2012-03-12 | depth 0.1 m
TCGCATCATCTCGCCAAGGCGTTCGAGTCTCTGTTTGGCAGCGTCACTTGCTTGCCCGGATGGTGAGTCCCTTTCCCCTGACAGTTGAAGTTCGTTCAGAAGCTAACATGGCACTTTTCAGTTTCTCCATGTACCGTCTCCGGACTGCCGACCGCGGAAAGCCCCTGATCATCTCTGACGACGTCATCCGCGAGTACAGCGACTGCAATGTGGACACCCTCCACAAGAAGAACCTCCTGTCGCTCGGCGAGGATCGTTACTTAACCACCCTGATGACGAAGTACTTCCCCTCCATGTCGTACAAGTTCATCCCGGATGCATACTGCCAGACTGCCGCGCCCGAGAAATGGAGCGTCCTGCTGTCTCAGCGCCGTCGTTGGATCAACTCGACCATCCACAACCTGGTCGAACTGATGTTCATCCCCGAGATGTGCGGCTTCTGCTGCTTCTCGATGCGGTTCATCGTGTTCATCGATCTCTTTGGTACTGTCATCCTTCCCGCGACCTGCGTCTATCTCGGCTGGCTCCTGTACACCGTCATCACGCGCACTGGACCGTTCCCCTTGATCTCGATCGTCATGCTTGCGGCCGTATACGGTCTCCAGGCGCTGATTTTCATTCTCAAGCGCCAGTGGCAGCATATCGGCTGGATGATCATCTACATCATCGCTTTCCCCGTGTACTCCTTCGTCCTCCCCATCTACTCCTTCTGGAACCAGGACAACTTCTCGTGGGGTAACACGCGTATCGTTATTGGCGAGTCGGGCAAGAAGCAGCTCGTTGCCGTCGATGAGGAAGGCTTCGACCCGCGCTCCATTCCCCTCCAGCGCTGGGACGACTACGCCCTCGTCAACAACCTCCCAGGCCGCCGCGGCGGACCCTCAGAGAAGCACGGTGCGGACGGCGGCATGGGCATGTACGACGAGAACTACGAGATGGACGACATGAAGTCGGTCTACTCTTCCATCCGCCAGCCCTCGGTGCTCGCAGGCTTCCCCAACCGCGGCGGCGCAGCCTCCACCTACATGCCGCCCACTCCCGGCACCCCAGGCACGCCCTTCACGCCCGGCGGCATGACCCGCACAAGCACCTTTGTCGGCACCACCCCCTACGCGGACAACCCTGCACTTGCCCACCGCCAGAGCATGATGTCCCTCGGCGCTGACCAACGCCGCTCGCACACTCCCTACGCCGACTTCCCGTCGGCCGGCCAACGCGGCAGCGCCGTAAACCTCCGCACCATGAGCGGCACCCCACCCACGCTCGGCGTGCCCGCTCTTGGATCGGCTAACCGCCTGTCGGTCGCGTCCACGTCGCTGCTGCAGGCGAGCCCGAGCAGGCTGGGGCTGCATTCCGATCTGAGCACGGGCTCGTTCAACGGGCTGGCTGGTCCCAGCGGTGCCGGGCCCGACGACGGCGCCATTGTCGAGGCCATCCAGGCCGTCCTGGCCGAGGTGGACTTGGACACGGTCACCAAAAAGCAGGTGCGGGCGCTGGTCGAGCAGAGGCTGCAGACTGAGTTGGCTGGGGAGAGGAGGACGTTTATGGATCGGCAGATTGATAATGAGTTGGCGAATATGTAATGTGTTGTTTGTAAAGAAGAGCGAGGAGGTGTGTGGGATTGGATGGGTAGGATAGAGGATTTTCCTTGTTTTTTTATGTTGTTTTGGTTTCGGTTTGGCTTTGGTCTTGGTTGGGGATGGGGAATTGGATTGGATTGGATCCATTCATGAGCCGGTCAGTCTTTTAGCTACAACAGCCGCTACTAGTTATTAGTACTTGTGTTCTTTTTTCACTTCCTGCGTTCCTGTCTCTCTCTCTTTCTCCTTTCTTGTCGTGCATACATAGGTATCCCTTTATTATTAGTATTGGCATGGTTATGCTGTCTAGTGTCGTCGGGTCGGGCTCGATTTCAAACAAAATATGTGTAGTGTTTGGAAAGAAATGTTAGTCGGCCAGCGAAAGAACTAAGTGAGAAATTCGCGATAGTGTTTTCTAGTCCCGAGCTTTCAGCTCTCCAAGCTGCGTGTCTTCTCCCTCAATGGGTAATGAAGAACCAACGCACCTCGTAGCTGCCCATGTCGCTAGGTTTGGTATAGATCATGATGTAGGTACTCCATCGGGTTGATTGCACTTCCCTGCGCCAATGTGAGCTTCGTCATGCGAAGGAAGGGATGCCGAGACACACGGCAATGCAGATGTCTAGTTGTTTTTGATCAAGGTTTATACCCTCAGCAGCAATTGTATAGAGAGTGACAAGGTGAAGAGAATGAGTTTGAAATGAAACGCTCAGGAACCATAATTATGTACTGGATAACTCAGTCATTAGATTCAATTAGTTCTCGCCGATATCTGCCTCCGAGAGCAATCGTTTTAGAAATTCGTATGTTCCTCCAGTCGTCACCTCGACCCCCATACGTCGACCCAACTCTCGGATCTCATTCCTTACATCGAGATCCTCGAAAGAGACCCATTCGTCAGGATCCATCAGCACAAGACACAGCTTTCGAAGACGCGGCGTCGAGGTTTTTACATCTGCCAGCCACGTGACGATTGCGGTCGTATAGCCAGCCTCGTCTCATTGCTCGTTCATATCGATGTCGATATACAAGTCGTCGGTCAGAGTCAAGTCCTCGAGGTTATATGGAAGGCAGTTCGCCAGCCTCTCCCGGACAGGGAGCGGGAATCCGGTGAAGAACACGAGCGGGATTGCAAGCTTAGTCAGATGAACAAAGCCCGCGAGCGCCCTCGCGGATCCTCGGACTTGGAGCGGGAAGGGTATTGCAGCAAGGTTTGCGGTGAAGCAAACGGCTAATATACTTAGCTCGGTTAGGGTCTCTCTGACGTGCTCTAGAGCTGGCATAAGTTGGTCGAGGTTGATGATTGGGCTGTTGAATTGATCCTCCAAATCCGGGTCAAAACACCACTCCCAGTGTAACGAGCGAAGGCGAGGCAGAGTAACGAGTAATTGGCCGAGGTGTGACTCTCTTATCCTGCTAACACTGAGTGAGGTTAGGCTCGGAATTGAAGGTGGCTGGGTTGTCGGCCACGGAAAAATCGGCACTAGCGGGTCGTCGATCGAGATAGACATCTTCCTAAGCGACGGAAGATAGAAAAATAGGAGGATGTTTGCGGTATTCCGGATAGCTCCATCCTCATAAATGCCTGCCCAGCGCTCGAGGGTCACAGTATAGAGTTGATTTAGTGTAGTTTGAATCCCAGAGGCACGTAAATCGGAGCGAGGACCGCAAAGGATTGACCGTAAGATGAAGCTTATCAAGTCGGTCTCAATAGAAAAGCAATGGCCAAGATGAAGACGTTGCAGGCGTGGCGGTTGCGAGATCAGGATAGCGAGAAAGGCGTCGAGCGTGCCCTGGCGCAGCTCCTCGATCCATACGCCAGAGTAGGACAAGTGAGTCTTGTCCACAAAAGATATAGCTTCTTGTAGATCCGACTCGTGCACCGACAACTTCGGAACCCTCTGACCTCCGCCTCCCCACAAGCTTGGGCTACCTCTCTTGAACGAAAGGGTGCGTATGTAAGCAGCAAGCTCCGGTCTGCGCAGAATGGTGCCCACAAGTGAGGGAATAGGAGGAGTCGGAAACCCGATATCGATGGTGGAGTAGAGGAAGGATTCGGCAAGTCGACGTAGATGGGAATGAGCGAGGCAAACGGAACCAAGATCGGCTTGCGCCAGGTAGCCCAGGATCAAGCGCAGCACATCCTCGTTGCAGTCGAGAAGGTTCATCGGCTGTTTATGATGTCAGCAATGGACAGCCAAACTCTCTTTGATCCTGGAGACGCGACATACCATGGTGAGCAGGTGGTAAGCGGGTGGTAATAAATTGGGTGGTTTCGACTCTGAACTCTCCAGCGTTGGGAGGCACCTTCAATAAAATGAGAGTCTGGGACTCGGGAGAGCACACCTGCGAGCATGAGTCTTGTTCAAGTTTTGTATTGTCTCCATTCAAGTGGGTCGTTCGAGGAGACCACCGCACCAAGCGGTCTTTTTCTTTCCACTTTTCCCTCCACTCTGGCTCCTAATTTGGGAGCATGATCACTTGGGAACTTTCTTGAGCCTGTGCTTGTAGACAGTGGCCCCTGCTTGTTTGCAGTGTAATGTAATAAATAGAAGAAAATTGTCTGACTCAGGGGTAACCCCCGACATTCTCGTCGATAGAGCATATTCAAAGTGCTTGCTGGGCATGGGCGGGTGGCTATAAGCGTTGAAAGTAGACTGAGGGAGTAAAGGGGAGGAACTCGACGACAAGGGTGGCAACCGTGGTATTGATGCTATTGAAATCCATGTTTCTTTTGCCAGAACCGGCCCTTTAAAAGCAGTCTTCTCTCGGTTTAGTCCAACCCTTAGTGTCCAGTGTTGCAGTGCTGGGGATCCTAGGTTGCTTCTCACAACATCTTCACATCTCCCACTCTCACCTCGGATAGTAGTGTGGCTCTGGGGACGCTGCAGCCAGCTCGACCGGCGCCTGATCTGCGGCCAACTCCTTCGGCACATGCTCTCCGCTCAACTCCACCGGCGGGCGTTTCAGCAACATCCCGTTGCCATCCCACTCAGCTGTGATGTTATTTGCGGTGCGTGGCGATGTGGAGAGGGAAAGGCAGTGAAGGTCTCGGCGTGCGAGATGGACTTAGGCGCCTGGCCCTGCAAGCTTGTTGTTTGACACAGCAAGGTGGCTCAACATTTGAACTCGATGGAGAGAGCAATCAAAGGGGAACGACTACAAGGCTGGCAACCAAGAGAAACTAGGAGAGATGAGGAAGGTGAGTTCTCAAAGATTCGCTCTCTGACGAGACACTACGCTGAGTCAAAGCCCACACTCTCGACGTATGTATTTCACCGAACCCTTCTTAAAACGCTGTGGCACTACCTCCTCCCATCTTTCCCACGTTGACCGCCGAAAAACGCTAGGGACTTGGTTGACTGGCTGATGTCTGGGAGATGCCTATTTTCCAACATCGCCATGAATTTTTTTCGGGGATGTTGTTTCCTGCCTAACACTCCCCAAGACATATTAGTATCCCATCATGTCAAGTATTGCAGAGAAGAGAGACTCACTCTATCCTCCCCACACCCTTCAAGCGCAGATACACATCGGTCCCCCAACCATGCAGACTCTGCACAGCGACACCCCCGCCAAAATACTCGGCGTAGGCCCTGCTGAGGGGCAGTCCGTAGCCGAGGCCGGCGATGGAGCTGCTGCCGTTGTTCGCGGCCGAGATGACGTTCAGGGCGTCGTCGCTGCCCCAGGCGCCCGGCACGTCGTCCGACTCGCTAAAGGTGGTGAAGGAGTAGCTCCAGATGTTGGGAAGCACGTCCGGGCTGATGCCGCCGCCGCGGTCGCGGATGCGGATGGTCACGCCGGGGGCGTTGTCGTCCAGCGGGGCGATGGCGTCGCGTTCGAAGGCGCCGCGGGATTCGCCGGGTGGTTTGAGATGGACTTGGCCTTGGTGGGCGGCGGGCTTGACCTCGGGCGGCTCCGGGGCGATGGTGATGACGACGGGCTCGCGGTTCATGCGGTTCTCGACGGTGGCGCGGAAGGCGTTCTTGAGCAGCTCGGTGATGATGTACTCGAGGTGCATGGGCACGAAGGCGAAAGTGGTGTCGGGCTCGCCGTCGATGACCCAGCGCGGGCGCACGCCGTAGTTGAGTTCGCAGATGTCGGCGACGAAGCCGCCGCACGAGTCGACGGTCGAGGCCGGACGTAGGGCGGTGTCGATCACGCCGATGTAGCTTGGGTGTTCCGGGCACGGGGTCGGGCTCGCGGCCGGGTCGAAGTGGGGGGTGCTGCTGAAGTGTAGGGCAATGTGCTGCTCGGCGACGAGGCGGGTCCCGATGCGGGCGCGCAGGTGCTCGTCGAGAAAGCGAGTCACCTCAGACGGGGAGATGTACTTGCGGCACTCGAGAAAGCCGCGAGCCAAGATGGGGATGGTGTCGGTGTGCGTCTGCACGAGTTCCGCCAGCACCTCGGTGAAGCGGATTTCATCCTCCAAGTTGCTGATGGTGCGCCCCTGCCATGGCAAGAGCGTCGAGAGCGAATGCTGGTAGTTGTTGTATATCTTGCTGATGTTTTGGTTCGAGACAACTATGTACGGAAGGTTGCGCAGCGCTTGGATGCGATGCGCGAGGCGAATTGGGAGGAGCGAGAGCGTGAAGCGGGCGGATGCAAGCAGGGCCTCGGCCGAGAGCGGAGGACGGCCGTGTCTAAGCAGAGCACCCAGTTAGGCCATGACATGACTGGACGGGGCCTTGGAAGAAGCAGGAAGAATGGGCAGACAAATGCCGTACTTGACAAGATCGGCGAGGCTCAGCGGGTGTAAAGGCAGCTTGGCTAGGTGAGGGACGACGTCGGTATCATGGCGGCGTCGTTCGCGATCGCGATCACGATCACGGTCGCGGTCACGGTGGGGGTGGGTTTGCGGGCGGTGGGGGGCGGCCGAGGCGTCGTGTGGGCGCTGCAGCGTTGATGAGGCCCTCTGGCCGTAGTTTATGGCCTGGATGGCCCTCCGGCCGAACCGCAGCGGCCTCGCGATGGTGTGTCTCATGTCGGCATGTTTGCGCCGAGTGGTTGCAGAACGGTCGCAGAGTCAATCTTTGCTGCAGAGTGGTTGCTGCAAGGCGGTTGCTGCAGGGGTGGATGACGAGTGCAAGCAGGAAGCGAGCCGCTGGTGCTGATGCAGGGTTGGCGCAGTCACATCAGCAGCAGACAATCATGCATCAATGGAAAGAGGGAAGCTGCAAAACTCGACCCCAAAAATCACACAAAGATGGACCCGGTGAGATTGAAATCTGAGTTTGCAGCATCAATGACCAACAGGATGAATGACTCCTCTGCTGGGGTCTCAGCCAGGCACATGCCAAAAGCGCTTGTCAGCGGAGAAGACGAGGCCAGGCCCCGATTTGGCGCTATGACGACACAGCTGCGAACTTAGGTAGCTAGGGTCTAGCTGAACCAGGTATTCGCCCATTTGTTGATCTGTGACCAACCGAGCATGAGAATGGTGGGAGAGAAGCCAGGAAATTCTACAGTATAGGTAGATATTCAAGAATTATTGAAGTTCAGTTCGCTTTAATTGACATTAGTTGGCGCTGTCTGCAGTGCTTTGCGCCCACTCGGGAGTCGGGGAGGACAAGCCCCAGCAGCCGCCGAAAGCGGTCAAGCTGAGGAATATCCGACCCCTCTGTTGTGTGCTGCTGCTACCCCGCCATCGCAGCCGTTACACAGCACTTATTCCTTGGGTCCTAACCTCCTGGTCCGCCTCAACGGCCTTGACGTGCTCGTGGCTCTCCAGCGTGTTGACTGAGCCCTCGTCAAAAATCACTCTGTCGCCATCGTATCAGCATCCCGAGCTCTGCTCTAAGTGATCCGCCAAAGTGGCAGAGGATATTGGGATGTGGGCCTTACTGAAAGCCCTTGATCAGGGTGTACTCGTGGCCGATCTTGCCGCCTGAGTCGCGTGCGTGCTGCTTGGCCCTGCTTCGTGTCAGCAGTATGCACATACGAATTGTCGACGCGTCGAGGCATCGAGGCACCGAGAGGGGGTTTCGTACGCCTCAACTTGCTCCGGTGTGGCGTCGTCCTTGCAAGTCACCTGTGACGTCGGGTTAGCATCGCGGGGGCAACGGCCACTGTTTACACACAGGGGTCACATACAATGTAAGAAGGCATGGCTGCTGTTGGATTCAGAAGTTGATGTGTGGTTGTGTGGTCTGGATGTGGAATGAAGAGGTGCTGGGAAGATACTCTGTGCTGGAGGCCTGGGTGTTGGCTGCTACTTATGTACCTATTAATAAGACGAACTGGTCGGGCAGCTCCCTATTTGGGCCGACTTCAAGTTTGGAGGCCCTTTTGCGTGACGCGGCGTGGGATGGCCACACAGCCCCCGACGACGGGAGAGGGAATACGTCATGCGAGTGGCCTTCAGCTCCGGATGACAGTGTCGCGGCCAGTGTTACAACCGGCTGGAAGCTGTCGGTTCCACCACGCTTAACCGCGGCTTCGATAACGCATTGCCCATCTGTGCGTAGGTTGGGCACGCGGGCGTGGAGTCCGCGTTCCTTTGGGCGCCAGTGAGTTCTAGGAAGGACATCACGTCGTGGGCAGCATTGATCAGCTTGAAAGTGTTGGGTTGCGTCTTGCCTCGTCTTTGGTGATGCTTCATCTCCTGTCATTGAACTATCCAAAGAGCCTCTGGGCACCTTGATTCCAGCCTGTTCAGGTGTAAAATAAAATTTGAAGCATGTGCCCGAGGCAGTAAGGAACCGCCCCCTGATCTGATCTTGTCATTGTGATCAAATGGTTCGCCAGTCGAATGGAAGAGTCGAGATTGATCTGCCGAGTCCCTGCTTGATTTGAGTCCCTGGGGTTTCTGTCTCTGATGGTCTGACCCCCCGTGCCGCCGTCCCCTGCGACCCCGCTGCCCCGCTATGTTATGCAGGGACCCACCGCCCGGACTTATCGATAAGCTTTCGTTTTCTGCCGCCCAAAAATTTCTGGAGCTTTGGACCGTGAATTGATGCAGGCGAGAGCGGCTGTCGCGACTTGTGATTTCTGGTGCTTCGAAACCTTGAACCACCAGAACCGCGCTCCAAGATGGACGGACAAGCACACAAGCCGCACCGGGCGTCCAAGAAGTCCAAGGAGAAGAAGGCACAGCCTTCAAAGGGTTAGTATTCCATTCGTCCATCATGCATTCCATGCACTCACACTGCGCCAGGACAAAACCCAAAGGCTTTTGCTTTCGCCAACCCCGGCAAGCTTGCAAAGCAAGCCGCGCGCTCCCACGATGTACGCCTGACCCTATATCTCGTGCTCGTCTGTCCATTCTGACTCTGTGCCCTCCCAGATCAAAGAGAAGCGCCTTCACGTCCCCCTCGTCGACCGCGTCCCCGATGAACCGCCCCCGCGACTCGTCACCATCGTTGGCCCCCCGGGCGTGGGAAAAACGACACTGCTGTGGGATACCCTCATACATAGGGAGTGGGTGGGAACTTGGATATGCTGACTCTTGTGCCCAGCAAATCCCTAATCCGCCGATATGCGAAAGAAACCATCGCCGACCCGGTCGGGCCTATCACCGTCGTCACCTCCAAAAAGCAGCGATTGACCTTTATCGAATGCCCGAATGAGTTGGAGGCAATGGTCGACATTGCCAAGGTGGCCGACATCGTGCTGCTGATGATCGACGGCAACTACGGGTTCGAGATGGAGACCATGGAGTTCCTAAACATCCTCGCCGCTACCGGTATGCCGGGCAATGTCTTCGGCGTCCTCACCCATCTCGACCTGTTCCGGAAGCCCCAGGCACTGAAAGAAGCCAAGAAGAGGCTAAAGCACAGGCTATGGAGCGAGCTGTACCAGGGCGCCCATCTGTTCTATCTTTCCGGCGTCCTGAACGGCCGCTACCCCGACCGCGAAATCCACAACCTTTCCCGCTTCCTCTCCGTCATGAAGAACCCCCGGCCGCTTGTTTGGAGGAACTCTCACCCCTACACCATCATCGACAACTATCGAGACATTACCCACCCGACCAAGATCGAGGAGGACGAGACTTGCGATCGGTCGATCGAGCTGTCTGGGTATCTCCGCGGCACCAATTTTGCTTCTCAGGGACAGAGGGTACACATCGCGGGTCTGGGCGACTTCACAATATCCAGTATGGAAGTCTTGCCGGACCCCTGTCCCACACCCGCCATGGAGCAGGCGCTCGCCAAGATCACCGGAAAGACGGGGAGGCGGCGTCTCGACGAGAAGGACAAGAAGCTGTGGGCGCCTATGGCTGACCGGAGCGGCATGAAGATCACCGGCGACCACATCGTCATCACCAGGGAGAAGGGCTTCGCCTTTGACAAGGATGCTGAGGGTGTCGAGCGCGGTGAGGGAGAGCAGCTCATTGTTGATCTGCAGGGCGAGAGGAGACTTCTCGGCTACACCGACAAGGGCGTCAAACTGTTTGCGAGCGGAGAGCAGCTCGCCGAGGTACCAGAAGAGGCCGACAGCGGGCGGAAAACCCAAAGGAAGGCCCGCTTTCTGGAGCGTGGCGGCGGCTCAGACGACGAAGAGGAGATGCTCGAGGATGAAGGTTTCGTCAGCGGGGAGGACG
>FTIZ01001476.1_pt2 | contig 10116 bp, 19 predicted proteins | sample 1658381 | NCBI WGS metagenome assembly FTIZ01 (sample SAMEA3914822, study PRJEB12502) | metagenome | biome: forest; material: soil | place: USA | collected 2012-03-12 | depth 0.1 m
GCCCTCAAGAACATCTACGACCATGGGTCCGTCGTGGGGCCCCAGATCAAGCGAGAGGGCAGCGTCTCCGTCCCAGCGTCGGGCACACGCACCCCGCTCCCCGGTCTGCAGGCCGGCGGGCTCCTCGCCAACAGCGCGCTGGGTCCCCATGATCGGTCCACATCCGTGATTGCGCTGGATCCCCACCAAAACGCGGCCTTGGCCATGACCGAGCTCCAGCAGCAAGGGGGCGGCTCCGTGGCGGATTTCTCTGCTGGGTAATACGAAGAACCCTTGTTTTCCTCCCTCACATTTCCCATCGGCTAACCGTCACACAGCATCCCCTTCTCGCAAATCCCAAACACATCGGGGGCCCAACAGCTCCCGGACCTGACACCCAACTTCGATCCCGCCAGCTACATGGCTCCGATGGATCTGTACGATTCCATCTTTTGGGGTAAGAGAGCCGAGCTGGTCCTGCTCCTTCAAGTCCTTGGCTGACCCGCGACACAGAGTCCCCTGATCCCTTCAACACCGGCACGGACTCGATGAACTTTGACTTTCTCGCCCATCCTCCGCCGGGGCAACCACCGCAACAGCAGTTCTACTTTTGAAGTGCTGCCCCGTGGTGATTTGCGTTGATGTTTTGTTGTACTATACCACTCAATCCAAATTGAACATTTGATCGGATATGTCGTTGCACCAACCCGCGACCGCACTCTCTCCTGTTTTTGATCTTGGCACTTGCCATGTATCGCAAAACAACATCTGGGTTGTTGGACGGCACTTCCCACTTGTTGAGGTTCAAGTCAATGAGGACCACCTTCCCGAGATGAAGCAATAGAGTCTGGGCTGGTTCAGCCCCTGAGTTCAAAGTGAAGGCGCGGTCAGCAACTGCGCGACTCCGCCCATCTCTCTCTCCACAACCCAGCACCCGAGACCGTCAGCATCACCCCAAAATGAAGGTCTTCTGCGCCATTTTGCTGCTCCACGTTCCCCTTGTCCTGCCCACGCCCGAGGCCCCCGGAGCGAGCCCTGAGGTTGGGCTGAATGAAAGTCTGTCTTCCAATCCCTACCATGCAACTCGGCTCATCAAGCTGACAGCTCCGTCCTTGAGCTGATGGATACCAAGCCCCGACCCTATCATGGTTTCGCAAGTACCACGGCTATGATTCACACGTCCATTTCCTTCACCAACTCGCCGCCGGGTACCCCTCCATATCGAGAGTCCTCACAGCCGGCAAGTCGTTCGAGAAGAGGGACATCTAGGGCATCCATCTCTTTGGGAACCTGTCTGGCCCTGGGGAGAAGCCTGCGATCGTCTTCTTCGCAACTATCCATGCGAGGGAGTGGATCAGCACCATGGTGGCTGAGTACATTGCGTACAGTCTGCTAAGTCAGTCCCATGTTGATCCGGACATCAAGCGCGCCCTCGACAGCTTTGACTTTTACATCTTTCCCGTGGTCAACCCTGATGGTCAGTCCCCGTCGGTTTCCCCTCCCATCAGCGCTAATAAACTTGAAGGTTTTGTCTACACCCAAACGAAACGCCGCATGTGGCGCAAGAACCGGCAGACAGAAAAGGGTGCATCCTGCGTCGGCCGCGATCTGAACCGAAACTGGGGCATTCACTGGGGTCAGAATGGAGGCGCGTCGTCCTCGCCCTGTCACGGGACTTATCGAGGCCAAAAGTCCTTTGATGCTCCCGAGACGAGGGCTCTCGCCATGGAACTCGGGGGCATCAAAAAGAGGCAAGGGATCCGTCTCTTCATCGACTGGCACGCGTTTGGGCAGTTGGTCCTCCATCGTGAGTCTGTCTTGCCTCCCAGCTGTCCCCTCTCCCAGTTCTAACTCCACCAACAGCGTATGGATACTCCTGCAGCAAAACCCTGCCTCCCTTCTCAGCGATCGCCTGGCTGGCTGGGGAGCTCGCAGAGGCCATGAGAAAAGTCCACGGCACCAAATACAAGTCAGGCACGGCGTGTAAGCTCCTCTACCCGACATCCGGGGACAGCGCAGACTACGCATTCGAGGTGCTCGGCGCAGACTACGCCTACACCGTCGAGCTGCGCCCGAACCAGAGGGACCAGAGGGGGTTCAGACTGCCGGAGAACGAGATTATGGACACGGCCGAGGAGGCGTGGGGAGGGATGAAGCATGTGCTGAAACTGATCCATCATTACTGAGGCTGGCGGCTGCTGTGGGAGTGAGTGAGGCGGTACATTTACAAAGTATTTACTCGGAACAGGGCAAACAAGCACTCCTTCATGGATCCAACCTTCCAGTCTGACAACATCCGTCCTGATGCAACCCCATCGTTTGCGCAGTGATCCCTCCCGATTTCAATAAATAGGGGTCAAAAGGGGGTTGAGGCGTTGCGGTGGGAAACATCGTTGACGCCATCCCACCCGCCCTGTCAGAGTTGAAATCCTTCTCCAGCGGTGTGGTGGCGACGGCACTCCCAGATCCGGGGTCATGTGCGAGCCCACTGGCCTTCACCCCGCGTGGGCGTCCAACCGCCGTCACCACCCCCAGGCCCGACCCAAACGGTGAAGGCGGGATGCTGGTGGTGTGGTGGACGTGACAGCTGCTGCAGGGCGGTCCGTGACCTGTGTACGAGCCGTCCGACTATTCGATGGCACGGATCGCCCCAAGCCCGCAGCGAGCGCGGGGCGGGTTGGAGGATGGGCCGCGTTGCGGCGGGTGCGGGGGATGCAGGTGCTTCGGGGCCGAAAAAAAGCTGCTGTCTCAGCGGCCGGATCGGGACACTAACATCTTGGCTGCGGGCAGTGGGCAGGCGTCAACGTTGTCTTGGCTGCGGGTTGGGATGGTGTCACGGCCGCCCATGCTGCTGGAACCGTTCGGACGGGCGCTGGGGGCCTTCGACCCAGAGAAACCGTCGGCCGTGCGCTTTGGGGTGGCTGCATCGGTGCCGCTGGTGTCATGTTTCCTGTCGGATCTAGATGGGCCACGCTGGCAGGCTGCCGCTCAGGGGATCCAGACCAGGTCGATAAGATGGGTCGGTGCCGTGAGCCGGATTCTGGCCAAGGTGTCTCCTGGATTGTCCCGGTTCGTGCGTGGTGTGTTGTAAGATTGTTCTGAATAATTGGTTGCCCATCCACAGTCTTTTCAGCTTCACTATCAGCGATGGATTACGATGATCGTGGTCCCAACATGCTGGCGACGACCTGGTCTCTGACCGGTCTGTCTGGCATCTTTCTCGGCGTGCGTCTTGCCTGCAAGCTCAAGACGAAGAGGCGGCTTTGGTGGGACGACTACGTCCTTGCCCTGTCTTGGGTGAGTTCGACGAGTTCAAGCGAATGCTCCACTCGCTGACTTGGAGACCGTTACCACAGTTAATGCTCCTTGTGTCCATCGTCCTGGTGACGATGAGTGTGCCTCATGGACTCGGCAAGCACGTCGCCCACGTCCCCGTCGAGAGCTTGTCAGCCCTGGGACTGATGGGCAACTTCACCGGCACCTTCTCGATCCTGGCCGCGGTGTGGAGCAAGACCTCGTTTGCCCTGACCCTCCTGCGATTGATGTCTGGCCGGATCAGAATCATGTTGTGGGCTATCATCGCGACGATCAACATCTCCATGGGGCTGAACGCAGTATTCATGTGGACAAGGTGTTCACCAGCGTCCAAAGTTTGGAATCCGTTTGTCCCTGGAACTTGTTGGGAGCCACACGTCTATCCTGCGTATGGGATGTTTGCAGCGGGTGAGTTTGTTGTTCAGATCCCTGTCGAAGTTCAGGCTCAATGATGCTGACAGAACAAGGTTACTCGGGCATCATGGACTTCGTGTTGGCACTTCTACCATGGAAGGTCATCTGGAAGTTGCAGATGAAACGCAAAGAGAAAGTGGGGATTGCCCTTGCCATGAGCATGGGCGTGTTGTATGTTGCAAGCCGATGGACCATATGTGACGGTTTGGCTAACGGACGGTTGTGTCCAGTGCTGGGGCAACCGCAATTGTCAAGACAACGGTGATTCCAACGCTCACATCTTCCGACTTTACCTGTACGTCTTGGACTCCCTATTTATCCAGTTCTATCATATGGTGTACTGACCCTCAGCAGATGTGGTAGCCCCCCTGGTTCTGTGGTACGTGCACTTAATGTTTAATCTCCAGCCCAGAAGCTGCACATCAACAGAGGGAAAACTCAGTTTGACAACCCAGGCGGATGGGGATCCATTCTGACATCCTTCAGGGGCTCGGCCGAGTCCGCGGTCACCATCATCGCGGCATCCATTCCTGTTCTGCGGACGCTTTTCCGGGACCTCCAGACCCTAAGCAGACGACAGTACGGGACAGGCAGGCACGGGACGCACACAGGCTCAAAGGACACGACTGACGTTGAGATGTCTCGCGGCAGAGCGACTGTTGAGAGGACCGTCACCGCCTCTAGCGCCGGGAGCAGCGCCCGGCGGGACTCTTGTGGTGAGATTCTGCAGAGGACAGAGTTCATGGTCACGGTGGAGTATTGCAAAGCGCATGGGGATGATGGTCACTACGACATTCAGCGAGTGTAGCAGACCGGTGACAGGAAGGCATGGACCCGTGCCACGGAGGAGATTGCGAATTTGTAATAATCCATTGTTTCATGTAGCTCTGCGATCCTACCTCTCCTGCTGCGCCTCGCCATTATTCAAATACCAGTCAAGCAACCATAAGACATCATGCCCCAGTTCCACCAGACATCTCAGCTGGTCGCCATCAGAGCGATGTGCTTGAGCTCACTACCCCAGAGTTTGTCAGCCAGCTGTCCCACCAATCGCAAGTCTCTAAAGGAAAGACAAACACAAAATGGAGGATAAGGGATACGTACTTGGACACCTGCTCTCCAACCTTGATCGGCGGGTACTCAACCTCTTCGCCCTCGTCCTTGCCGAGGTTGAACTGCTCCAACCGGACGCCGCGGGCCTTCTCAGCGAGCTCAGGGATAGGCGCCAGATCGTAGTCCGACGAGAGATGCCAGAAAAAGGTGGACGAGATGCGCACCAGCGGCCTGTCGGGCAGACCCCGCCTGCGGTCGTTGATGACCTCGACCGTCTTCTCGTTGACGACGACCTCGTGGTAACCGGCCTTGACGAGCCCACCCGTGAGGTACTCGAGCTGCTTGCCGGCCTGGACCAGCAGGTAGTTGCCCTGGGGGATCTTGACGGGGATCCGCTTGCCCGTGTTGCGGGCCCAGATGTGCAGACCCGGGTAGCGCGAGCGGCCGTGGATGGTCAGGAAGTTGAGGTCGGTGTGGAAGCCGGCCAGGATGGTGTCCTTTTCGCCGTACTTTTGGAGGTCGGACGCGGTGGGCGCGAGGAGATGGGGGCTGCGCGGAGGTCAGTTGAGTTGGATGATCAGGGCGAGAGGACCGGGTAAGAGGTGCTGCCGAGGTCCCGTGGTACATACCCGTAGCGGCCTGCATCTTTAAAGGTCTCTGCCGGGAGGCCCAGACCGACTGCGGCCATCTGAGTGAGCCCTTCGACACTGTTGCCGAATCATCAAGTTCAGTGACCATCCTCCAGAACCGATTCCCAAGCCCCCCCAATCATTCAAACGGACACGCTTACGCATTCTTCATCGACGTCCCCCACTGGTTCATCACCGGTCCCCAGCGCTCCTTGATGTGCGGGGCCTCCGGGGTGATGTTGTCGGCGTTCAGACCGGGGAACTCGGTCTTGTACGGGGGCTGCTCGACCATGCGCCAGAAGAAGCGGCACTTGGGGTCTGGGTCGTGGGCCGAGATGTCGAGCGGGCGCTCCGAGGGGGCAAGACGCTGGATGACATGCAGACACGGCTCGTCGACGGCGCACTTGGGCTTCTCGGTATTTTCAAGCGTCACGCCGATCTGGTACGACAGCTCGGGCCGCTCGTCCTTTTTGAGCTGCTCCTCGGGCTGGGCAAAGTAGTCCTCCAGCAAGTCCAGGAACGTGGCGTTGTCCTGCTCCGACACGCGCGAGTCGTGCAGCACCAGAGCGCCGTATGTGATGAGCGCGGTTGCTGCCTTGGCGCACTCGGCCTTCACCTCGGCCGAATCGCGGGGTTGGTGGAGGAACACATCGAGGTCGATGACGGGAAGGTCCATCGAGAGTTCTTGTGGCGCCGACATTTTTGCGAGTTGTGACTGCTTTTGGCTACAGGTCGTTGATGATGAAGCCGGCTTACGACGAACAAACAAAGAATAAATAGGGTATTAAATGAGGTGGATGGAAGAAGTGAGTCGTGATGTTGCAGTCGCAGCCTGCGATCGGTGACCGTTGCGCCTCCAAAGGTGGGAAACGGCGCTAAAATCCTACCTTGGCAATCTATCGCCCCCCCTGAGATAGGAAGGTTGCCCGCCAACCTGGGGCCATCCCAACCGGGCACATGCACCCAAAAAGCAGGTCCAGAACCGGGCGCGGGGCCTCAGGGGAGTGAATTGCTTGGCCATTCACCACAGAGGGCCGCTGCTCGCCGATGGCCGATGATTACCGTGCCCCACTCAGGCCTGATCCGGTGACAGGTCTGAGGCCTGTGGCTTTGTCGGAGTGTTGGTGTTTGGTGGTTTGATCGCAAATTCCACCAGGAGTGAGAACTTGCTGTATGGAGGGAACGCAAGAAAAGAACAAAAAGAAAATCGAAAAAGAAAGGTCTCTCCCGCCGGGAATTGAACCCGGGTCTCGAGCGATGTCGGGCTGGATGACAAGCTCACATACTGACCACTATACTACGGAAGACTTGCTGGTGTTGGCACCAGCCGTAGCGAGTTGCTGTGCTGGGGTGTTCCCGACTAGACCATTATAAAGCGGACCTTGTCTGCACCCCTGAACGTCGTCTCTGTGAGCGCTCCCTCTGCTTCTGAGCCTGGTATCTGCAGCATTTTCTCATCTCAGACAACAAAATGGTTATTATCGGCCGCATCCACACCCCAAACCGCTCTCGTGCCGGATTTTCCAGAACTCCATCTGCCACTCAGGCTGGCAGCCTCACAGCGTGACGACCACCCCGCCACTCGCCCCCTTGCGCGCCGCTCCCGTCGGCTGGCCCAAGCCGGCTCTCTGCGCCCCACTACCTCACGCGGTCTCCTGCAGCCAGTTCCGCCTCAAGGCTCACAGTGCCGTTTCCTCCCACACCCACGCCCCACATCATCAACATGGTCGTCGTCACCTCCGCCTCCTGCCCGGTTCAACACCACGCGCCATCCACCCAGTCTGGCCCTCGCGGCAGCCAACTGCATCACCAGTCTAAGAATACCCCCCTCACTCAACATAAATGGCCATTAAAGTGACACTCTTAAGTGACATCGACATGGCTCCCGGACCCCCGTGGTATTTCCCGCCAATCTGTCGTCGCGAATCAGGCGCAGGGCAAAGAGGGCACATTTGCCGACATCCGAACCAGCGCCAAGTGTATTTGCCGCCCTCTATATAGCGCGCCCACACCACCGGATAAGGACCTTTGGAGTGCTCGGAGTTGAGCCGATTCGCGCGTCACCTGGCTCAGCCCTCTCCCTCTCGTTGGCCAGTTGCCTCTCACTTTCTATGGTATATGAAGGCCATGCTTGTTTCTCGCCAAGGGTTGGACGCCCCAAGTGCCGAGAAGACGGAGTTCCATGCTTCGAATATCGAGGGACCCTGGGTTTCTTGCATCGGGAGTGGAAGCCGCAAGTGCCGAGAGAACAACCTAAAACGAGAAGAACGACTATAAAGATGATCCTGGGCAACCATGCAGCCCCGTTTCCTTCTTGTTCTGGCAACGCCAAGTGATCATTGCCCATCATCACCAGCGTCATGAAGAACCTCGCCACAGTCCTCGCGTTGATCGCGCCTGTCCAGGCCGGTCTCCGCTTCCCATGCTCAACCCTCACCATCCAACGGTAAGATATCCCACATCTCGAAACCCTGGTGCCCGGGACTGTTCTAAACCACACCTCGCAGGCTTGATCCTGTTGTCCAGCCGGGCGCGATCCCCGCTGCTCACGTCCACCACATCGTGGGCGGCAATGCCTTCAACGCCACCATGGAGGGCGACGTCGGTGAGAGGGCGACGTGCACGACCTGCCAAATGGCCGAGGACTTCTCCAACTACTGGACGGCCCAGCTGTACTTCAAGCACCCCACCAACGGCAGCTACTTCCGCGTGCCCATCGTGCCCGTCCAGCCTCTGCTGGGCGGTTCGCAGGGCGCCAGTGGCGGCCTGACCGTTTACTACACCCAGTTCGACTTGTCGAGGGACAATCTCGCCCAGCAGAAGATTACTGCCTTCAAGCCGGTGAGTGCATCCTTACATTCCGTTGACTCCCTTCCCCGCTTGTGGCCCCCGCAGTGAGCCGGGTAGCCCACTCCCACTGCGTGTGGCCTACTATCAGGGGCAGCCCGCTGTGGGCCCAAGAGCCCAAGATACACTCCAGGACGGCATCGATATCGTCTTGCTAATGTTTTTCACCACCAGGGCTTCCGCATGACCGTCGGCAGCCCGACTGAGTCCGGCAAGCCGCACGTTGGCCTGCGCTATCAGTGTTTGACGGGCCAGAACCGAGGGCGGGAGATGGACTCGTTCCCCACCGGGCCCTGCACTGGCGGCATCTTCACCACGCACCACTTCCCAGCGTCAGTTGGCCTCTCACCACCCATCCTTCTTCGTCAAATACTGACCAAACATGATTCTCAGATGCTGGGACGGCAAGAATCTTGATTCGCCTGATCACCAATCACACATGGCCAACACGATCCGCAATGATGGCTTTACAAACGCCCCGGCATGCCCATCCACCCACCCAGTCCGCATGCCCCAAGTCACATTCGAGACCGTTTGGGACACCACCAAGACCAATGCCATGTGGCCTTCTGGCGCCCCTAACCCATATGTGTGGAGTTTCGAGGGCACCGCCGCCGGCACACACGCCGATTACATGTTCGGGTGGAAGGGCGACTCGCTGCAGAGGGCCATGGACAAGTCCGAGTGCTTCTACGATGGCTGCGGCTCCATCAAGAAGCAGGCCATGTCGGTTGCCAACCAGTGTACCATCAAGGAGACGGTGAGGGAGCAGACGAGCGGATGTAAGTCTAGCGCGCCATTAACATCCCCATTGACCGCCAGAGGTCATTGCTAACTTGAACAGGGCTCACGAAGCTTCCGGGTCGCTGAAGGAAACCTATGGGCGCACCGGGATGTTTTCCTTGCCTCTGAAGTTCTCGGGTGGTGGATTGTCTCCTTGTTTTCAACGGATCCCGGTCTCGTTCCATTATTCGTGTTTGGGGTCTCGAGCAAATGTCACGATTATGTGTCAGTGTCCTTGAGTCATAGTTCTTCCATGAAACCTTTGCTTCCAAGTTGAGTCTCCCGAGTAAATAAACCCCCTGCCCCTTTCCCCCCATGCTGTCCCACGCCTCCCCACTTTTTCGTCGGGTCTTGTGCAGGCGCCCCACAATCCACCACAACCACAACCTCAATTGACACAGGATCATCGGCATCACCACCTGTTGCCTTTCCTCCGCGAGAGCTCTCCCGTGCCCGAGTCCACCCTGGCCTGGTTATTTCGGCTGCACACACTGCGCCCATACCACACGCGCTGGGGTTTCCCTGGAAACCGCCAAAGTTGGCCAGACACAACCCATCACCAGCTCCGCTACATACAGCTTCGGTCCTCTCCCCCTTCCCCCCCTTGTCGCTTTCCCATTTTCTCACGTTCGTTCTTCCCTACCATTCCACCTTGTTTCTTCCCTTTTTTACCAGCCGCAGACCAGTTACAATTCATGGTTCAGCAACTACATTGAGCAAGTATGTCACGACAGGATAATGCTTATTGCTCATCAAAGACCCCCGCCCTGTCCTGCCCCTCATGAGATTCTGCTGCCCTCTCCAAGATGGTATGACCACAGGAGACCAACCCACCATTTTCACTGCACTGTTGCATGTGAATTTGCTTGATCATTCTGCCGGCATTCTCTCCACTACATGCAACCCACACGCTCATCAACCGCTTCCCACCACCGACTACTGCACGCGGCAGGCCACCTAGTTACGGACAGCATTGTCGTTGTGCTCGGCCAGCATCTTGAGCGCAGCCACCCGCTTGTCGGCCAGCATGTACAGCCGCTCGGCTGTGACCTGGGGCTCCTTCCTGCGCGACGAGAGCAGCTGCGCGCTCTTGAGC
>FTIZ01751897.1_pt1 | contig 10110 bp, 6 predicted proteins | sample 1658381 | NCBI WGS metagenome assembly FTIZ01 (sample SAMEA3914822, study PRJEB12502) | metagenome | biome: forest; material: soil | place: USA | collected 2012-03-12 | depth 0.1 m
CAAAAATCCTCAGACCCCTGGGTTGTGTCTAGATTCCGAGTTCCGGCCCCACCGGCTTGGAGATTCACCTCCAGAACCTCTCGGACAAGTGTCAGTTTTTCACCCGGCATACAAAGACTCAAGTCTTGTGATACTTTGGTATCCCTCGTGGCTTCTTGGTGCCCGACCAGCATGTCCAACACATCAGTCCAACATGTGCTGGCGCAAGTCCTTTATCCAAGAGTGTCGATATCCCCCGAGGTGCCAACACCTTAAGTGAGCCACCGACCACGTCTCTATTCTCTCTTTGCCCCAATTCAGGACCACCCACCGGGACTTTATTTCATCCATCACTTTACATCCCACGGTATCACGAACAACAGCGAAACATCATGTCGTCTTCCTCGCGCAAGTCTCGCATGATGTACACCAACGCGGTCTACTGGCCAAACTACCGAGTCTACCACGGAGATACCCCCGGCCAACTGAACTATGGTTGCATCAACCGTGTTCACTACGCCTTTGCCAGCGTGACAGCCGACGGAGGTGTTTTTGTGAGTGGGCTAAAGCTTGATAAGGCATTGTCTTTACTGATCTGTTCTCGCTAGCTAAGTGACGAGTATGCCGACACCAGGGCACCCTGTGATGGTGTCCAGGGCGCCTTGGGATCTTTGATGCACCTGAAACAGCGATACTCTCACATACAGGTCGTGTTGTCCATTGGTGGCGGCGAGTCAGCCGAAACGTTCCCCATTGTGGCGTCCAACGCTGTTCTCCGTGACAACTTTGCACGTTCGGCTCGAGGCCTAGTCGAAGCGTCGGGGCTCGATGGAATCGACAGTAAGTTCTACCCATTCACTCCTTTCGATTCTCCTCGACGACACCATGCTAACATGTCTAGTTGTTTGGGAATACCCCTGCACCCCACAACAGGGAAACGACTTCCTCGCCTTGGTCGCAGCGATTCGCATCCATCTTCCTGAAGACCGCTACCTGCTCACTGTCGCCCTCCCGGCTGTGAAACCTATCCTGCAAAACATCGACCTGCGACAGACGGCCGAGTATCTCGACACGATCAACCTCATAGCCTACGACTTCTTCGGCCAGTGGACTCACAAGAGTGGCCACCATGCCCAGTTGTACTCGATGAGCAAGGACGAGCCATCGGGCGACTCGGGCGTGCGGTACCTGATGTCCTCTGGGGTGCCCAGCAAGAAGATCCTGCTTGGAATTCCGCTCTTTGGACGCAGCTTCCTTCACGTCACGGGACCGGGCCATAAGCATCGAGGCGTTGGCGGGAACGATGGCTCGTTTGAGTACAAACATCTCCCCAGAAAGGGTACCAAGGAGCAGGTTGACAAGCGAGCAATTGCAGCTCACTGTGTGGGCGGGGATGGCGGTTTCGTCACGTACGACAACCCGGACACGGTCAAAGTAAAGGCTACCTTTTGCATGCAGAAGGGTCTTGGGGTATGCTCGACTTGACCCTCCCACCTTTCTTGATTTTTGTTCACTGACCACGCCTTGGGATAGGGTCTGTTCTACTGGAACGCGCCATCCGATGCCAAGGACACCAAGAGAAGCCTCATCACGACGGGATTCAAGGCGTTGCACAGCTCTTGACGTGCCGAGCTGTCTGGAGGATCGCTTTTCCTTACTCATCCACGGGTCCGACCAACCTGTTTCTCGGCCTCGTTGGTGTTCTCCAGTGGACTTTTCATCCATCAAACTGGCGAAAAAAAAAAGGAAAAAGGTAGAAAGTCAGAACAAAGGAGTTGGAGCGGAAAAGGAGACACGCTCACAGCACGGTGCGTTCCGAACAGGCCACCGAAAAGGGTTTAGGAGTGGCTTATTAGATCATTTTCTTTCATCTCTTTTTTTCTTCTGTTTCGGTTTCTTTGGCTCTTTTTTCATTTCACCCCCATTGTCGAATGGGTAGATGGTGGCGGCGCAAGAAGGGGCTAAAGCACCCACCCGAGGGATTGTTGGCGTTGGCACCGGACAGATAGACAAGACGGCCAGCCGCAGGATTGGCGTTAGGCTTTCATAGAGCTCAGGGGTTCCCCGTCATTCTTCATATCTCTGATGACGTGTTCACATCCTGCATGTTTGTGTTCAGGAGCTGTCAAGAAAGCATCTTGGCCAAGACTGGTCAGAGTCGCGGCGGGGCTGAGGAGGTGCGCCCCAAGTCGCACAGATCTGATGCCGTACACCCAACCCAACGACGCACGGCGAAGATGACAACACCGGGCTATCGAGATCCAAGGGGCCCAATTCAAGTTGGTTGCTGTAGTTGCAGGGTCAAGACATGCTTGACGGCGTGCTCTGAATGCCCAAACTGAGACTGAGACAGAAATACGCAGGTCCCAACTCTGCAAGGTGCACGCTGGTCTCAATGTGTGCCATTGGCCTTGGGCAAAGGACCAGGTTTAGAAAACTGCCACGTCTCCTGAGGGTGACGAGTGATGAATATGTACGATGGGTCCTGTTTGTTGTCAGTTTGTCAAGCACATGGCGAAGTAAGGCAAGGAAAAAAGAAAAGGGGGGTGAGGGGGACGGCGGCTGAAGTTAGAAAGGCGTAGAAAGGGGGGGGGCCAGACTTGGGGTTGGGCTGAAATGCAGCCGGATAGCCACATGGAATTGGAGTGGGGGGTTTCAACCCTCAGCCGAACAGACGGCCAGCCTTATGCGGGGTACCGTCAAGAACGACTCAAGGCATAGTGTTGGCTTTATGGGGGTTGGTTCCAACGTGCGTGGCTACGAGAGAGTCTAGCCTCCACAGTCCTAATTTCACCAGCCCTGCACGGAGGCGCCAAGGGAGGCTTTGGGACCACCAGGCGGAGTGGAAGCCGTCTCGAAGTATGGGGATCACCTTTTGCCAGCCTAAGCAAGATGTATCATCAGGTCGGTAAATAGACAGCAACTTGCGTAAAGATCTCACGTAGATACTGTACATACAAACTTGATTACACTGAAATATTTGTTCTGCATCTCCCTGCTCCCTGCGAGCGGTGTTGTTGATGGTATTGTCCAACCCCTTTTTACCCCTTTTCACCTGGACAACATGGGGTTAGGGTTATCATCGTTCCGTTATTCCACCTTAGGAGCAGCAGCCATTTCATGACCTCTCCTTTTATCCTCGGCGTCTAATGCAGCTTCTGGGATGGCCAGTTGGGGAGCTGGCTCAAGTGGCCCAAGGCACACTCTCAGAACGAGGACTTGAATTGGCCCGGCTTACATACATACTGATCTCGTCAACCCCGCAATGTTCTCCAACTCATTGCTCTTGTTTGACGAATGCCACCCTCACTCAGCAATCAAGGTATCACTTTGTAAAACGAGAAAGTTATTTTGGGGGACCTTGATTTTTTCGACGCTTGGTGAATAATCAACATCCTGTGAACAAACTTCTGTACACCCAAGCATCGTCACCACCATGGCGACCGACTCCTCCTCATACCTGGTCTGCAACACCTGCGGCACCCAGCACCCAGTCCCCGACAGGGCCTCCCTAGCAACATGCTTCATCTGCGACGATCCGCGGCAGTACGTCCCAGCGTCCGGACAGACCTTCACCACTCTCTCCACCCTGCGTGCCGCCGGCGACCGCCGCAACGGCTTCCGCCCCTTCCCGGGTGACGCCCGGTTCACGGGGATCGCGACGGTCCCACAGTTCGCCATCGGCCAGCGTGCCATTCTCGTCCGGACGCCCAAGGGTAATGTGCTGTGGGACTGTGTCACCTACCTCGATGACGAGACTGTTGAGCGGGTGAATGCCCTCGGCGGGATCCAGGCCATTGTTATTTCGCACCCGCACTTTTACTCGTCGCACCTAGAGTGGGCGGAGCGGTTTGGCTGTCGCGTGTACCTGGCTGCTGAGGATAAGCGGTGGCTAGCGTGGCGGAGCGACGAGAGGCAGGTGTTTTTGGAGGAGGTGGAGACCAGGATCGAAATTGGGGGAGAGGACACGGGAGTGAAGGTCATTAAGCTTGGGGGGCATTTTCCGGGGAGTTGTAAGTCGTTGTGTGTGTTTGTTGAGTGTTTGGCTTGAGATGTGAGAAGAGATTTGCTGATGTGAGAGAGCAACACAGTGGTCCTGCTTTATGACGGACGCCTCTTGACGGCCGACACACTCATGATGACGCCCGCTGGGCGCGGTAATTGGACTATCGACGCGCTGGGCAAGCCGAGAGAGCGGCCCAAGGGCGTGAATACCTTTAGCTTCCTGTGGAGCATCCCCAACATGATACCCCTGAGTGCCGACGAGATCGCCCGGATGTGGGGCATCCTCCGGAGATATGACTTCAGGAGCGCCCATGGTCTTCTCCAGGAGTGGGACATTGATGATGAGAACATCAAGGCCCGGGTTCTGGAGAGTATGCAGATCCAGATCAGAGCTATGGGCCATGCGGAGTACCCCCTTCTGCAAGAAGAGCTCTAGAAGCTAGGAGCTTTGAAATTATGTGTACGAACGAACTGAACGCCGGCGTTCGAATCTTACTATGTTACAAATCCAAGATATATGCGCGAGAGATCCCAAACCTCACGGTTGTAATACAAAACCAATCTCGTCCCTCTTGTCGTCTATAACGCGCCCCCACTCCAGCAGGAGCCGGAAAAGGTAGACCTCCATGTCCTCCCTTCGAAGCGCCTTCGCGGCCCAGCTCTTCCCCTGGTCCGCAATCCACTTCGCGTCCTCCTGCCGCCCTGCCATGTCGACCTCCCTGCCGTTCAGCTTGCGGCCATCCTGCTTCGGAATGCCGACAAAGTAGGCCAGCGTGCTGTGCAGCGCATGGAACCGCAGGTCGACAGGGACGAAGTGGATCCATGGCATGAGCCGCTCGGTGTACCATTCCTTGAAGATGGAGGCGTAGAATGGAACGCTGCTCGAACGCAGGGTGCGCAGGAGCTCGCGCGGCGGCCCGTCGTCTGTGTCCACCACCATGACGTACTGATTTCTCAACGGCTCTTCGTTCTCATCAGGCTTCTTGCGAAACTCGTTGCCCGCGTCGTTGCAGCTGTTGTGCCCGGGGGGGGCCTTGCACGCGGTGTAGGCTGAGAACGCCACGTCCAGGGGCAGAAGATCGTTGAGAGCGCCCGTCGGTACCTGCTCGAATTTGAACTGGTCCTTGTGGTTCGGCAGCAGCAGTCTTGTCCTCTCGGAGCGTGCGGGGGTGTTGAGCGAATGGACTAGCCGCTCCTGGTGGCCGCCGCGGAGCAACTCGTGGCCGGAGCTGAGGCGGTCGACTTTACCGCGCCAGAACAGCTTCTTCCATTTCATGCTGAAGCTCTCGGTGCTGCCATCGGGCATCTCACTGATCCGTCTGAGCGGCATGAGAATGTCACTGTAGCTGTCGGTCTTGGCTCTGCTGAAAACGGGAAGCAGTTCTTGAAACGGCCGTAGCGTTGGCGGGACCATATGAAAACTGTGCAGACGAAGCAGGTCGGACTGATGACAAATCTCTTGTGATAGGGGCCAGTTGGTCAGGTACTGGCCTTGAGACTGCGGCCTGGCGCAAGACGTGCAGAAGTCTCGGACATCCCAGTGGCTCCCTGCCCTTGCCTTCGTTCCCGGCGGGCAGGTGAGAGCCGTCATCTCTCTGAGAGCCCTGACCGTGGTAAAGTCCCCTTGCACTTGGTGCTTGCTGACAACTGCGGCTTGAGCTACGGGCATTTCCGCAAGAGAACGCGAGACCCTGGGCAACAGCTTGTTGGCGCGCTTCCGAATTCCACGGATTGCCGCCTGGGTAAATCTTTGGACTTCATCCCACGGCGCAAGCACCCGTGGCCGCTCGTCCAGATTGATAGCAAACTCCATGTCAGGAAGATGTTCCGAGAAGCCTTTGACAAGGGCAACTAGATCGTCCATCACCGGCTTGTATGGGCTGGCCGGAGGCAGATTATGCTGAGGCTTGCCACCTTGAACTTGGAAGAGAGCGATGTCAGGCTCAGCAGCAACACGACGCACATCCTCCCTAATCTTGGATGGGGATACGCCCCAAAATGGGAGAAGGTCCTCCTCCATCTGCTGAAAGTGATCAAGAACAGCGGAGCGGCGGGCTTTGGCGAAGTCGTACCACACGTCAAACTTCGCAGGCGGGTCTCTCCCACCATGGCGCTCTCTATATTCCTCGATCGCGACTGGTAGCGACTTGCTCACGCTTGCGTGGACCAGCCAGCGGTCGGCCTCGATCCGAGACTCGTAGATTCGCTTTGTTAGCGGATGCTCGTCGCCGACCTGGAGTGCCTTGATGGGTGTGTAGATTGTCGCCACGATGGTGATGATGACGAGGACGAAGACAACAAACGCCCGGTGTAGGAAGACGACGGAGCGGATGTTGTTTGCGTAAACAAAGGACGAGAAGCCGACGCAGACGAAAAGGAGGGCAAAGTAGGTGGCGGCAGGCGACATGTTTTCCCATGTCCCTATCAACCTTGTCCTCTCAACTGTTTCCAAAAGTCCGAAGACGAAGGTGACGATGCCGACTAGCGACAAGGGACTGTCTTCAGTGGCGAGCAGGCTGGTGGAGATGATGAAAGCGGAGAAGACGATGCCGTCGACGGTGACGTCGAAGAGATACAAAGAGTCAAGACCCCTGAAGTGATAGCTCACGCGTGCGGCGGGAAGGACGAAGCGAGACGACACGTAGAGAAATCCGGTGCCAAGTGATGCCACCAAGAGGATGCCGCTCAGTGTTCTTAGCCGACTTTTGGTTGTTCTGGCCCAAGCAAGGATACGCCAGATGACGACAGCGATGGTGGCATCGAGTACGAGACCGAGCCCCTGGAAGAGAATGACGAGGACGCTTCGGTCGTTGCTCGAGCAGAAAAAGGTTGACCTGGGGTCGCGGGACGATGCAAGATATGTGCCCACAGTGAGCATCACGACGCCAATCGAAAGTAATGCCTGGGACTCGTTGAACCAGGCCCGCAAAGCATCGAAAACCGTCATGCCGAAATCGTCATCGTCCTTCTCCTCGCCATCACCAGCACCTGGCCGTGTCCTGCGGCCGGGCAGGAGTTCGTATGAGAGAACCAACAGTGGCAAGAAGGCCTGCGATCACAGGTTAGAGAGCCTGCGCATACGACGACGACGGACAGGGGGCAGGATAGGAGGCTCACCTCGATACCCGGCTTGGAGCATTGCAAGTCGACCGTCACGCGGTGGAAGATCTCGAGACGCAGGATGATGCAAGCGACCAGGCCCGGCAAAAAATACCGCCGTGGTTTCTTGGGTAGATTGGTGCGCTTCAACTTCAACGGCGCCAGCTCGTCATCTGGGAACGTCAGAAAGGGGGTCTGTGGCGCATGACGGCACCGCATCTGGGCATTCATTCCTGTACGTACCGAACCGGCCATTTGTGCCCGGAAGCCAGGCGGCACCAAAGCTGGCCGCGAAGGATGCCACGGCAGCAATGAAGAGGACGAGGAGGGCCGAGAGCCTTGGGTGTTCTGTCCGCGATGCTCGTGAGCTTCGAGCCGGAGTGAAAAGGGGGGGCAGTATGCATCTGTTTGACTCACCGATGATTTGATGATCTTCAAGACTATATGCCAGCCATATCAACGATGTAACGGCACTGCGAGAGGGAGTCGTGGTGTTAGCAGCGAGTCCATCTTGATTAAATCCGAGCTCTATATAATAAGGGGTGCCCACCACAGCGCCGTCAACTGGTGTGCCATGTTCAGTTGGTCAATCAGTCGCCTGCCTTAGCGGTTGCATGCCGGGAGCTCCGGTCTGCGCTGTCCGAAAAGCATCAATCAAGTCGACAGCCGAGGGAAGAGTGTCGGCCGTTGCTGGTGTGAAGGTTCGAAGATGTTCAAGTCGGGGTTGACAGAATCCGAATTCAAAAAATCAATTACTTATGTATTTCATGCCCGGTGTCCAAACTGCAGCCTCCCAGCGACGGTGGATGCTCGGGAACCCCTGTCGCGGCCACCGCAGCCGGCAAGCCCTCAATCCCAGCAGTAACCCCCTCGCACCAGCCGCTAACTAAGCCTCAGTTGAGTTGAGGCGAGACGAGAGAGCCCCACCATCACTGAAACCACGACCAGGGCAGGCCCGGGAAAAGTGACGTTGGTTGGTTCCACGACGCGTCTCACCCCGTCAGCAACCGTATCTCCACAAAGCTCCAACTGCCATCTGACCTCGACACCCGCCAACACGAACACACAAATATAGAGAACATACAGCCAAAGACATACAGAAGATACCAGACCACTTCCTAACCCATGGACCGAGAAACAGCATATCCGCAGCTGCAATGACCGCGCTCAAAACTGGCCCCCGGACGGCGGGCCTGCACCTCGTCTACATCCCCGCCGTCTGCGCCCTCATCACCTTCCAGGGCTACTACTCGCAGTACCTCTTCAACACCGACCCCGACCTTGCTCCCGGGCCTCTCACCCGCCGCCAGACCATAACCTTCAACACCCTCCTCGCCTGCCTCTGGTGGACCTACTACCGCGCCTGCACCGTCGACGCCGGCCGCTACCTCTTCCCTCCCCCGACCTCCGATCCCACCGCCGACGCCCACCCCGATCCTGACCTGCGTCCGAACGCTTTGCTCCTGTCCAACAAGCCCGCCCGCTGGTGCAAGAAATGTGCCGCCCCGAAGCCACCCCGCGCGCACCACTGCCGCCACTGCGGCCGCTGCATCCCCAAGATGGACCACCACTGCCCGTGGACGGGCGCCTGCGTCTCGATGCACACCTTCCCCTACTTCCTGCGCTTCCTGCTCTACACCAACCTCTCGCTCTGGTACTTGGCCGCGCTGCTGTGGCGCCGTGCCGCCGGCATTTGGGCCGCCCGCCACCTGCCGGCCTACCTCGGCCCGTCGGTCGGCAGCCTCATCGGCCTGGCCGCCCTGGCTCTGCTTAACGGCGGTGCGGCTGTCGCGCTGGGCATTCTTCTGTATACCACGGTCAAGGGGTGGCTGTTCAACAGCACCATGATTGAGGACTGGGAGATGGAGCGGCACGAGGCGGTGCTGGCGCGGATAGACGGCGAGGACGACGGCGGGGACCCGGATTTCTGGGGGGATGATGGCGCCGCGCTGCGGCAGAGCCTTGAGAGGATCGAGTACCCGTACGACCTAGGCGTGTTTGCAAATATGTCGCAGGCGATGGGAACGAGGAACCCGCTGCGGTGGCTGCTGCCTGTGTTTGGGGGCGGGCCGAGGATCGACAACGGGACGCCGGGAAAGGGGCCCGGGTGGGAGTGGGAGGAGAACGGGTTCAATGACCTGCCTGGTTTGTGGCCACCTCCGGACCCCGAGAAGATGCGGCAGGCGAGGCGGGGCGGTTGGCCCGGCGCAGCTCGGCAGCTGCCCGAGGATGCCTACTACGGATATCAGTCACCTGAGGAGGTCAAGGCCGCGTTTTTGAAACGCCAAGAGGAGGACCTTTTGAGGAGACAGCGCGGTTACGCGCAGCAGGCTCATCAACGGTCTGGGATTATTGCCGAGCTTGAAGAGCTGGATGACGACGACAAGGACGGGGAGGACTCGGCACAGATTGCCCGGCCGGCGTGGACTAATTCTGACGGCGACCGGCTGTGGGACTATGGTGTGGACGAGGATGTTGAGGAGGAGATCATGCCTGCACGAGGTGACGATGAGGACGTGCCCTTGGCGGAGCTGATCCGGAGGCGGAAGGTGTTGACTAGAGAGGATGATGGCTGATCGCTCAGCTGGTCAACAACCTCGAATTCTTTTCAAAGGAAACGCGGTTTCAGAGCTACCGCACAGAATAATAACAGACAGACACACACACAGGCTCCAGGGCCGTGTCACGCCAAACTCAGTATCGATCGTAAAGCGCCTCATCGTTCAACATGGAACATGCACCAAAGCAAGCTATCTACCAGTCATCATCATCATCCTTCTTCGCCATGGCCTGCTTTCTCGCCAGCAGCGCATCCGCCAAGCTCCCGGCCAGGCTGGGCGTGGGCGTGTTACTTCTGCTGCTGTCCGACCCATTCAGGCTCATGCCCGAATCGCGCGCCTGCAGCCCTGCCGGCTTCTTGCCAGCCGCCGGGCGCTTGGCCGGAGGCTGCGGCGCTGAGGGCTTCGCTCGTGCAGCACCACCGTTTGGCGCGGGTGGGGGTGGTGGTGGCCGGGGCGCCGCGACCGG
>FTIZ01746518.1_pt1 | contig 10093 bp, 9 predicted proteins | sample 1658381 | NCBI WGS metagenome assembly FTIZ01 (sample SAMEA3914822, study PRJEB12502) | metagenome | biome: forest; material: soil | place: USA | collected 2012-03-12 | depth 0.1 m
GGGGTGGGAAGGTTGGGGTGGGTGGTTGCTGCTGTGATGGTGGCGGTTGTGGGCTTGTGAGGGTAGGTAGAGGATTGTGATGGGGTTTTATGGAAGAGAGTCTATCGAAGCGTGTCAGAAATTCAGTTTCGTTCACCATCGCTCTGCTTGACGAGACATAAGATCAAGGCTGCTCGCTCGCCAAACATCAGAACACTGGCACAATCCCAACTTGACTTGATTAGCTCTATTGCCGACCGTCCAAACCGTAACGCCCAAGTACCCCACCATCATCCATCCCATCATTCACTCCTCGATCGTCTTGACGCACTCCCACTCGCCCTTGAGGTTCTCCTTCCACAGCGTCACCTTGTTGTCGCTCCCGGAAGCGGCCAGCACGTTCCCGCTCAGCGACCAGCTCACGCGCCAGACGGCGGCGTCAAAGTTGAGCACCTTGACGCTCCATTGCAGCGGGTTGGCCGGGTCGCTGGTCCAGATACGCACGGTGCGGTCCTGCGACGCGCTCGCGATGTAGCTCTTCTGCAGCACCGTCGGGCTCCAGGCCACGTCGCGCACCCAGTCCGTGTGGCCTGTCAGCGGCTCCCGCTCGAGCTTGTAGCCGTTGGCGGTCGGGTCGAAGGCCCAGATCTTGAGGGCGTTGTCGGAGCCGCCCGTGACGAAGCGGCGGTTGCCCGTCGACTTGGGGCTCGGCTTGCTGCTGACGATGCTGCCCGGGTTGGTGGCGGGGGCCCACGAGACCGAGTTGACGCCCAGGCCGTGGGCGTGGAAGATGCTGTGCTCCCAGCTGTTGTCCTTGAACTCGAGCACGCTGACGTTGCCGTCGGACGAGGCGCACGCGAGCAGGCAGCCGGCCTCGTGCGGGGACCACGACACCACGTTGACGCTCGCCTTGTGCAGGGCAAAGTCGAAGATGCGCTGCCACGCTCCGTTCATCTCACGCCAGATCAGCACCTTGCCGTCGTAGCCCGCGCTCGCGAGAATATTGCCGTACTTGGGATGCGCCCACGAGACGCACCACACGGCGCCGTCGTGCCTGGAGTTGTTGTCCGTGAGCTTGCTTGCGTCCTGTCATCGCACCTCGCCATCGCCATCGGAGCTTGTTCCCACGTACCCCTTGAGTGTCTCGGTCAACCGCTGTGTCTCGCCCTCTATCTCGAAGATCTTGATGGTGCGGTCCGAGGAGCAGGTTGCTAACCTCCGGCCGTAGTAATCGAGGACTGCATCGTGCTGCGCCGTGTTAGGCTGGGCTCTTCTCGTCTCGTAGCTCGGCGAGCGAAGGGGGGAGTTCGTAGGGCGGGCAACGTACAATCATGTCGTCGTGGCCAGAATTGGCGATGACCTGGGTTCCTGCTGACTGAAGACGAGAGAGCTTGGTGAGCATGCGCTGCCTGCCTGGAGCTTGGATCAGGGGAACGGAAGAGGGAGGGAGCTGCGAACCATGGTGACGGCAGGTATTTTATTTCCTGATATATTTTTCTTTGATTATTGCCGGGTGGTGGGTGTGAAAGGCCGAGCAACAGGATGCGCGGGCGGGAGTCGGTTCTGCAAAAGTTGTTTGGTTGCCAATCGCTGCCCCCAGAGGTTCAGTGGTTCAGTGACGCCGCTGCGACAGTGGCTCCAGTTGTGAATCGCACCCCTGTTGTTGTCCAGCTGGCAAGAAAATCAAAGGTGAGCTTCGGTCTGCAGGCGGGCGACAGGGATCACACCGGCAGCCCCACACGCACCCGCCCCGCATCGAGTCTGGCTGCTTGGCTTGCCCCTCGGTCACAGGCATGTCCCGACCCCTGCCCGCCGCTGGGGGGCTTCGGCGGACGAACACCGAGAGCACCATCACCACTCCATGGCGAGTTCGGCGTCCACACCCAACGCACATGACAAAGTGGGCCCGACTGGGAATGGCCTCAGTACTTTTATGTCCATAGGCCATGCTGCTGCATTTTGTTAGCCTCTTTTCTTCTTCTTCCACACAAAGACTCGCCGCCCAACACCACCACTCGTCGGCTCGGTTCGCCTCGACGCCTGCCTCGGAGAACCTCGGCATTTCGAACCGCCCTGGGGTCGCCATACCCTCCCTTTGACATTTGGCCGCGAGCAACCGATTCCAACTCCCCAGGCTTGCGCAACTTCACACAGACTCGTCAACGACTCGCCGTCTCACCTACACTCGTCTTCTTCGTGAACATGGCCGACAGCATGTGCGGGCCGTCCAACGGCGCCAAGAACCTTCTGGCGCACGTCGACCGCGATCGCACCCACCACCAGGACCGCCTCGTCAACGCGCCGCAGGCCGGCCCGGGCAATGTGAGTATTCGAATCGGTCCACCGTACGGCAGGCAGGACATGGCTAACTTTAGTTGCTACCAGGCCTTCCGAACACACACACCCCTCTCCAACGGCGCCGAGATGGCCTTCGGCGGCTTCCAGCAGGGTGGCGCACCCATGGATGCGGCCTTTGGTCACGGCCTGGACATGAATTCCATCGGTCCGATCGCTCCCCATACCGCTGGCGGTAGAGCATACGGTCACCCCGTTCCCGGCGTTCCCACCACGATGGGTCATATTGGTCCCGGTGCGCCCGCTGCGCGCCTGGCGTCTCCCGCCACCGGCGGCACCTCCCACCAGGAGTGGGTGAGCCAGTTCTCGGGCATGCAACTCGGTCCCGCTGTGGCTGGCCCCAGCACAGCGATGCCAGCCCAGGCGCACCCGGCCACCATGTCCCCGATGAACCAGATGAATCTCCAGCAGACACCATTCGGCATGCCCATGTACGGCGGCGCGGCGCCAGGTCTCTTTGGCTTCCAGAATTCGACCATGAATCCCCTCACCCACCAGCAACCCCAAGCGACCTTGCCACAAGACAACGCCGCAGCGATCGACGTCGAAGCCTTCAACCGCGCCTTCGGCGAGTACGACGACGCCAACTTCGAGACGGAGCTGGTCGGCTGGTCCGAGACGCAAAAGCTCGCTAACACCGAGTTCGCCGAGGCGCAGGACAGGTGGATGGCCGAGCACGGCCCGCAGAACGAGTCGACCGCCGCGCCCACGGCCGCCGAGATGGAGGTCATCGACGCCGACCTGGAGACCCTCGCGCAGGAGCAGGACAAGCGGCGGTCCGACGACGAGCTCGCGCGCGCGGCCGTCGACATCGTCAACTCGGTCGCGGACAACACGTCGGACAAGTTCAAGAACTCGCGCTTCTTCGAGCTGATGCGCCGCATCGGCAACCGCGAGGTCGTCGTCGCGGGCGACAGCTTCGTCAACGCCACCACCGGCGAGGCCGTCACCACCTCCAACGACGCCGACCACGACGACTCCGGGTTCGGCTCCGACTCGGCGACGCCCGAGAAGGCCGGCCCCCAGGCAACGCAGCGCGTCTGAGCTGACCTGAGAGGGTGGGCCCCGAGGGGAACATACTTGTTTGTTCGATATACACAAGCATCCGTCTTGTGCTGTGTTACACCTACATAACCTGTACTCTGTATTGTTTACAGCCGCCATGTCTTTGCACCCACCTACCTACTTGCCTACGATTTTGCCCGTTTGCTTTTTTTCTTTTCCTTTTCCTTCGTGTTCTTCTTCTCCCTCGGCTATGTCCTGTCTCGAGATGATTGGCACTCGACTTCTTTGCCTTGTACTCCGGCGACAGCATGAGGGATGATGGGATAGGGACAAACAAGGGAAGGGTATACGCACTTGTCTGTGCGTTTGCATACATGCGGCGTTGGGCGGGGTAAGATGGAAGGGCTGGTTTTGTGTCACTTGTGCTTGGGTTTCTTTTTCGCTTCTCCTCAACTTTTGCCTTGCATTGGTCTTTGCATTTGCATGTGGCATTGCATGAGCATGGTATAGGCACTTGCTTCCTTGCTTCTTTGCGTGGCAGGAAGCTCTGCTGGCTGGGGCGGTTCTTGTTCGGAGAGCTCAGATTGCTTTTGGTTGGTCGATGTTGTTATTAGCTCTGAGCGCATTAGAGGTGCACCTCCTAGACGTGTAGACGGTTGCTTTGTTTTCTTGCATCTTTGGGATGGGGTTTGTTTACGGTGCCTGTGGTAGTTGGGTCGTTGAGAATGCAGTGTGTTTTGAAACTTCGGCCTGGTCTGATGCTTTTTGGGGGTTGGTTGTGTGAAGATATGGTGATTTTGAGGAGGTTGCCCCGTTTTCGTGCAGTCGTGATGTGATGTGTGGGGCAACCCTCCCTCATCTCCATCTCCCGTGAACCAACACACCTTAGCTCCCCTCGAACCGGCCACAGCGGTATGGAACCAACAAAAGCCGGCTCGGCTCTGACGGCAACCGCCCTCCGCGGCCAGCAGCTCTGTATTGCAAACCTGCTCCCGGCCTTTGCAGCCTGGAAGCAGGGCATCAACCCGTCGTATGAACGGGTCAAACAGGCTGTCGATGAGCGGTTGGAGGGGCTAATTGGGGATGAGAGGGTGTTGATGAAAGTAAAAGAGGCGGATATTGGGCTTTTTGCGGCTGGGTATGGCCTGTTGCTTTTATTTATGCCCTGCGCTGAAGAGTTCTGGTTGCTGAGACATCTGCCCAGGTGGTTTCCCGATGCGTCAGACCGAGTCCTAGAGACGGTGGCGTTCTACTGCGTTTGGCTGTTTCTGTGGGACGACGCCATTGATGGGGCAGATCTTATTGGGAGTGCTCTGGTGGCGGATGAGTATTGCCAACAGTCTGTCGAGTTTGTGAGCCATTCTCTTGGTTTAAACGAGCCTGGGGAGGTCGCGCCGAAAGCACCGACAAAGATTTGTGAGAGTTTTGCTGAGGTAGGGAGGCGAATTGCTGAGTGCTGCGGTGTGGCCGAGAGGAGGGAGGTGTTTGGGCATCTAAGAGAGTACATGGAGGGGTGTGTGACGGAGTACAAGTGGAGGGTGTCTCGGAAGGTGCCGAGTGTTGATGAGTTTTATTCGTGGCGGCTGAGGACGTCTTCGGTGGATGTCATGTTGGATCTCTGCAGGTGGGTGCCCTGCTGGGTATGAAACCAAGTTGAATTGAATAGGTCCTAACAGAAGCAGGATTCTGAACGGGATATCTCTACCGGGAGATATCCTCGAGTCGGACGAGCTGGCAGCCATGGGGCTGAGCGTGAACAAGCTTCTCATCTTGTGAGGTTGCCATCGCATTCTGGGGAAACTTGAGATGAGGTTGGCCAACTGACGCGGATGAATATGCTATATTCAGAATAAATGAGCTGTTCTCGCTCAAGAAAGAACTGGTGAGTCATTCTGAATCCTCTCCCTCACAAACCGTGAACCTTCCCGGCGCCCACCCTTTATATATCAGATCCCGCATCACCCATATCAGCGGCCCCCCCAAGCAGCCAGTGGCTCAATGGGGGGGCCGCACCCCGTCCCAACATATTATCAGCCAACGCCTGGTCCCCAGTTCGATCCCAGCCTCCGCCACGAAGAAAAACCTCACCGAGGTTTTCGTAGCCGGCCACCTCCCTTCGCAGTCGAAGGGGGCTGGCCGGTGAGCTTTTTACCTTTTCCCTTCATTTTTTGCCTCGCCCCCCCCGCGCCTCCTCTCCTCACTCGGCACAACCGCTCTTCCATTGGCAACCGACTAACTCGCTGCAGAAAGACGGAGCTTTTGGAAACCTAATCCCCATCACCATGCGGGCAACGAACTCGAGCCTTGAAAGTGCAGCACAGAGTATTATCCAGGACATTTATGATTGCATCCGAAATTTTGACGACAAGGCTTCGGCCATCCAAACAAAAGTTGCGACGGAGGAAAACGCAGACGCCGCACACAATTTCGGGCGGTTGGTCGAGGCGTACCAGGCGATTGCCACGACGGTGCTCAATTTTTCGATCCAGAGCCCGAGATACGGGCTGCTCAAGGATATGCAGGAGGACGGATCATTTCTGGTCACCCTGTGATAGATGCAAGGCAGTAGTATGTGGCAGTGTCCGAGTCCGTCGAATTTGGCCGGGCCCCACCCCGATCAGAGTCGGGCCCGGGGCGGAAAACACGGACTGCCAAGACACCGGCCGGGCTCGGGTTCAGGCTCGGGCTCGGACTGCGGCTAAGAAATTGCGGGGTCGCAAAGACAAGGAGACAGAGGCAGCGCTTCCCGTAGTGATTCCCGAATCGCCACCGGGTTCCACGGATATCAGTGGTCTTAGTATCGAGGAACACGAAACATCAAGAGCACGGCAGAGGAGAGCAAAACTGCCAATCGTTATTCCGGAAGTCGATGGCGCCATCGAGCATGAAGCAGACAACCTGCTGCGGGCGTCGCCGACGACGTTGTGTCTGCGGGGTTACCCCATCCCGGCGGGCATCATAGGTCACCATCGGTCAGCTGTGGAACTCTGCTGACAAACCTGGATCCTGCTGCAGTAGGCGAGCTGGCGAGTTGTCTTAGACTTGCGTAACCTCCAAGTGTTGGCTATCAACCTGACTTATACATAACGTCACGTCCCTTACCCTGTAACTCATGCACTTGTCACTCTCGTCAGTCAGCCTTGAGAAAATACAACTTGGAAATACAAACCGAAAATGTCAGGACCCCCAGCCGATTTCGAATTCAGCTACCCGTCACCCCTCACTGGGTACGAAAACGCGCCGCCGCTGCCCGAAGAGCGGGCCGAGGACGGCAAGAGCTTTAAGAACCCGCAGACCGGCGTCCTCAGCCCTGCTTATGAGAAGTTCACCGAACCCCTAGACAACGGGCGGAGGGGCGGGTTGTAAGAAGGACACCCTTCCCTTGCTTACATCAAGGTGGATCTCACTAACACCTAGTGCAAGCGACGTCCACATCTACTACTTCCAAGCCAACCCCAAGCGTATGTCCCCCTATTTGTCAGTATCCCTTCGCCCAGCTTTCTCACCTCCGTGCCTTACAGAATCACAATACGCCCGCGAACTCTGGGAGCGCATCCGCCGCGAGTTCCCCGAGCTGCGCATCTACACCTTCTGGGACCGGCCGATCGGCCCCCACCCGGTGGCCATGTTCGAGGTGAACCTGTTCACGCCGGCCCAGTTCGGTGCATTCATCCCGTGGCTGGCTATCTGGCGGGGCCCGCTGTCGGCGCTGGTCCACCCCAACACGACCGAGGACGACCTGCCGGTGTGGCAGAGGGAGCTGCGGAATCACTCGCAGAAAGCGATTTGGCTGGGCGAGAGGCTGCCGTTGGATTTGGGGTTGTTTAAGCCGAAGGGTGCCTAGAGGGCGGGAGAGGTGTTCTGTAGTGGTGAGTTTCGAGGCGTACAGTCCTGGGAGGAGGCTGACGCTTGTGGTAGACCTGGGAGAGGGGCATCTTAAATCCATGGCGGCTGTCATGCCGTTTCTCCATGCTTGAGTGTTCCATGGGGTTTCCCTGCCTGATTCCGACTCTGGGTAGCCCGCCGCTTGCTGTGGTTGCATTATTCGCCGAAATTAATAACAGCCAATCCGACGGGCTCAAGTTGCGCCGCGGCTGACGATCCCGCCAGCGGGAAGGATCATGCTTGTGGGCGGCCAGCGGGGAGACAGACGGTCCCGGCGCTTCGGGACCTGCCCAACGGAGGCATGATGTATGATGACGATGGACTTCGTCGGCTTCGTTGACCAGACGCCGTCTTTGGCATCCTCTTGTCATGTGATGGCCTACGTCTGAGTGCCGGGAAAACGGTTCTCGACGCCCAGATTGCGAGGGGAACGGACCAAGCCTCGCGTTGCATTCCCATGTGAGCCTTCCGGTCCCTGACCTCGAGGTCATTGGCTGGCCGTGCAGCCCGTCTCTCGATTCATTGGCCAATGTGACATTTGAGACAAGAGCTTCTTTCAAGGTGCTTTTCAGCTGACAGGGATCTCACCCGCGCTCTGGCTCAGGGGAATCTCGACGCCAAGGAGTCCACGCCTTCTTCCAAGAGGCTGCTCCAGAAAAAACGGCGGTTGCGGTACCTGCATTTTGTACATGGGGCTTGGGTCATGCCCCTTTCGGGAGGGCCTCGCGATGGGCGCTCTGCAGGGGCCCCCCTATCCCGGAGGCACACCATCCTCCCCAGGCGGCGGCCTGCCTGCGAGAGACGCGTGAGTGGCCCCTCCCGATGGCAGGCCGCAGAACATCCCGATACTCCGTTGCTGTTTTCCCGTTGAGTTTTTTCCCATCCGGAATCTGCTGGACAATCAGGCCTTGTGAAGCCCAGGGTATCTCCCGGGGACGACGCGATTAGCCACTGCCGGCCTCTTGTTTCTTGTTCTTGTTGACTCGGTTTAATATATCTACACATTTGTGTAATTTCTGTTCTTTTTCAGACACCACGATGGGCCGACGACTCGTCTCGACCTCGGCGCTGTCCCTGGCCGTTGTATCGGCCAGGGCAGCGTCGATCGTCTACGTGACGGACATGCCTCAGTATAGCCAACTTGTACGTACTTCCCCGCGCCCAAGATGTTTACCTGAGTCTGCTGGACGAAGACTAACCCGGTTGCGCCCCAGGCCCCGTGTGCGCAGTCTGCCCTCAGCTACAACGTCCAGTCGCAGACCTACGACAAGTGCCCCGAAGCCGTCACGGATTTGCAGTCATGCATCTGCACCAAGAACAACAACCTGGTCGGCATCTCGTCCAAGGTGTCCGCGTCCATCAGCTGGTCGTGCGGATCGACGGCCACCGATGACCAGGCATCGGCGTTCAGCGTGAGCATTGTCAGGGCTCACACAGTCGGCTTCGCTAACCCTCTTCCAGGTCCTCACGGCATACTGTAACCCGACCGCAACTGTCGCCTTTGCCACCCCGACGGCAGTCCAAGCGTATATCACCGATCTTCCCGAGTACGACTACCTCGCGCCATGTGCGAAGAGCGCGCTCCGGTGGGCTGTTGGGTAAGTTCAAGCTTCCCTGGATGTATTCTGTCTTGGAACTCTGGCTGACAGTAAACAGGACTTTGGTAAGATGCCATGTTGAGCAACTGTAACAACTTGGCCCGGCCCCCATGACCTGCTAACCGCGAGCGCAGACCTATGACCGCTGCCCGACCGACGCTCCTGCGCTGGCCAGCTGTGCCTGCAGCAAGAACCAGAACTCGCTCGTCGTCAGCCAGATCATTAACTCGTCGGCCAAGTATTCCTGCTCCGGGCACACAGCAGACATATCGTCCGCCCAGGCCATGTTTGCTGGCTACTGCGCCATGAACGCTGGCACAACCAAGCTCCCGACGCCGTCTAATCCCCCTGGTGACAGTCAGTACCCGAAAGATATACCCCGACCATCGGTCCGGTCATGTTGCTGATGGAAACAGTGACCTACTTCATTACGGATCTGCCGCAGTTTAGCTCGCTCGCGCCGTGCGCTGCGTCGGGTCTAAGCTATGCCGTTCAGGGGGTAAGTAGCACCAACCCATTGGAAAACCGACCGGGGGGGGACGAATTTGCGGAACCCGACCGCTGACAACTCCTCGAGCAAACCCAAGACCTGTGCCCCGGTGGCCCACAGGCGCTGGCTTCGTGCGCGTGTCTCAAGGACGGCATGACTGCCGAGGTCCTGAAGGTCATCGCGTCGTCAGTCAAGTATGAGTGCTCATCGACTGCCCTCGAAGATGTCACGTCCGCGGTTGCTGTAAGTCCCTTGAAACCCCCCACAATGTGACGCCCTGTGACTGACCACCTGGCGCCAGGTCTACAACTACTACTGCAGCGCCGCCGCCGCGCAGGTGACGGCTGCCGGTGTCTCCAACTCGGTCGAGCAATCCTCCCCAGCGAGCCGTACCGGAAACGGCGGCACTCAGCAGACCGGCAGCAGCGGCACCACCGGCACGGGCAGCGGTTCCAGCGGTAGCGGCTCCAGCGGCTCCAACAGCAACTCAAACGGTTCCGGCTCCAACAGCACAACCTCCAGCGGTCCCAGCACCCCCGTCATCGTCGGCGCTGTGGTGGGAGTAGTCGGCGGCCTCGCCCTCATTGGCGCCGCCATCTTCTTCATCGTCCGCGCCGTGCGTAAAGACCGCCCCGGGTCCCTCCGCATCCCCGACAACGACCCCTCCGGCAACGGCCCCCCCGGCAACGGCCCCCCCGTCCCGCTGGTCCCCTACGGCGCCTCGGGCAAAGCCGAACTCCACAGCGAGCCCCTCGCCGCCCCGCTCCCGCCTCCCTCCCCC
>FTIZ01751223.1_pt1 | contig 10092 bp, 12 predicted proteins | sample 1658381 | NCBI WGS metagenome assembly FTIZ01 (sample SAMEA3914822, study PRJEB12502) | metagenome | biome: forest; material: soil | place: USA | collected 2012-03-12 | depth 0.1 m
ATGGCGACACCCTCAGATGCATGCTCTCAGCAGACTAAGATAATAAATGTTTGGGAAGTGCTATCAATGTCCCGGTTTATGCGGCGAGCACCAGGCCGGGGTGTAGAGGAGAAGGAAGGGGACTTGATACTGACGTAGGTAACTGAGGGACCGATAGAGCCTGCGACTTGCCGTGTTCCAAACGTTGAAGGGTTTCAAAGCGGTTGGTTTTCTTGACTCGAACGGGTGTTGGTCAAGATCGCCTCCATTTGACACGACATTCTCAAAACATGGTCCAAGTGTATGGCATCATTGCCCGTTCATGACAAGCCTTGAAACATCACGGCTTCGAGGACTTCAAGTTCCCTGCAGAAAGTAGAAAGGGGGGTCTGTGCCATTATGCCGGCGTAGGGGGTAGCCAGTCTCCGGGTCTCCGGGTTCCCCTGTCCCCCGGGCCGGGGCAAAACGCCGGGACTAGTGCCCGGACTGCCCCACACCGGCGCGTTTCACAGGGAGGGGCTCCCGGTCAAAACACACGGACGGTCATGGCAAGGATCAGCTCCGGGGTTTGAGTGCGGGAGAAGTCAGCACCGGGATCCCTCCCGCATTGGAGCAGCTCTGCGGCACTGGGTGTTTTGCTCTGACAAAGCTTGATAACGTCGACATTACCACTTTCAGAATAACCAGCTTTCTCGCTTTCCCGGATTGCCCGAGTCGGAGTCAAGTTTCGGCTCACGTTGTGTGATGAGGTGCATGGAATATCGACACCGATAGCTTATCGACTGCCGACCAGGTGACACAACCTGATGCAGAGCTTCAGCACAGGGCAGTCTGACAGCCTGTTTTGTTGATGTTGGATGATATCAGCGGTGATTCGGTAGATGTCTCGATCGCCAAAGAGGCCTGACTCGTCAGACGCACAGGTTGCTCTAGCGGTGTTGTGGTTCAGGGGGAGGTGTGATCCGTCGTTTTGCCGGAGCCAACCATGCAGGCGGTCGTTGTCGCTCACCTGAGCATCTGCTCCTGAATGGCCTGCCTCGTCGTTCACCGCCAGATCCAACTCCCGACCCCAGCTCTGGGGACAGGTCCAATGGAGGGATCAGACGGCACGGTGCGCTGGCCAGACCTGCGGCCCCAATCTGCCCGCCCACACTTGGTGTGAGTGGTGTGTCACTCACTCCTTGATGAGCGTCAAGTCAACAAGTTAGCCCGAGCTCTCAGCTGGCCGTTGGTTGGGCATGGGAGGGAAGTGGAGGCATCAACAGCGCGCTAATGCAAGCACTTTAAAACCCTCCCACATCGGATGACTGCATCGGGGTGCATCGGGACCCACCGCAACAGCCCATCATCGGGGAAGGAAGACCAAAGGAGGATCAGCCCGCATGCCTGATCCTGATGATCCTGAACAGGATCACTGGCTGGTCTCACTGGTGAGATGAAGTTGTGTCCAGCATTCCTCCTTCTGCGCCATGTGCACATTCGGCACAGCACGAGGCGGCGCCACAGCCAGGGACCTTCCTCCAGAGAGCGACGGTCCAACCAGCGGCAGATCTCGGGATCCATGGTTGATTGCAGGATCAGCAGTTCAGAAGGCCGGCCTAGTTACTACGCCACCAACCTTGAGCAGGAAGCCAATGACAGAGCCAGGATTTCTGTCCGACGGGAGGCTTGTCACCAGCGAGAGGAACCGGGTCGGCCGCTTGCTTCCCAGCTGGCCGGGCGATGGCTTGATTGCTTGCCACTGCTGGGATTCGAACAAAAATAAAAAGTGATCACCAACAACGCGCCAAGTCCGGAATGAACCTGAGGTATCCGTAAGACCGCGAATAGCCTGGCCCACGCCACTAACGTTGCCTGATCACGAATCCCACGAGGCACACAAACACGGTGAATAACAGTCGAACCGAGGCGGCGGGTGGGATGATGACTGACCAACAGACGGCCGCGCCGAGAACAGGTGACAAAGACTAAAAGTGGCAATTGAGCCGCGGGTTGCGACTCTCCAAAGCCTTGTCAAGAAAGCCTCGTATGCCGTCAGAAGTCAGATGAGAGGGAGAAAGAGCTTGACAAAGGCATGACTTGAGTCCCATCGCGTTGCTGCTGAAAGAGTCCACCGAGAGGCATCGCTCAGCCCTTGATTGGTCCATGGCTCGGTCGACCTCCGGAGCATGTTTGTTTGCCGAGACCTTTGGCCCTCTTTGTCTGAATGGGGCCGGCTGAGATGGGCGGGCTGACCGGTCTCTTGCAGCTTGCACATCGCATCGGAGGAGCAGCGGGAGGAAGCAAGGAGATTGGGCTGAGGCAGAAAGGAGGGTTCGAGAACAAGTGGGGCTAGTGGCCCCATCCGATATTGAAAGCTCGGGCCAATGAGGCAACCACATCCCTCAGCAGGCAGGAGGCAGCAGGGTTGGGAGGGTCGGGACAGGAAATAGAAGCACAGAAGAACAAGGACAGAAAAGCCCCGGAAAAACACAGAACACCGCTGAAAACGTGAGCGACACGCCCGCAAGTGGTGTGCGCAACGGCACCAGCCTAGCCCGGGCTGCCCTGCATCTGCATGTCCATCCCAGCCTCTCAGCCTATCAAGCTCTCCGATCCCAACTTCGTCCCACCGGGTGGGGCAGTGTGACCGTGTGAGCGTGTGCCAATCAATGCGCCTGCATGCATGCAAGCCTCACATTTCTCATTTCCAGTTTGGCGTGCCGTCACCGACCTCGCACCCGCCAATCACACCCGTCGGGTCGCCAGTCCGCTCCGCTGCAACCTGCCCGTTCCGGGTCGAGCTGCGAATGCATGCAACACATTCGGCCTCGCCATGAATCATGATCAAGGGTGTTTTGGTCTTTGGATGCTGGATGCTGCAAGCCAGATGGAAACCCGAAACCCGAGATCCGAGATGGCGCTCTGGAAAAGAAAGGGAAAAAAGGGAGAGGTCGTACCCGATACGAACTCACTCCCCTGTTGTCTCCAGCAATCGAGGTACCACGATGTACTATGTATTGTTCCCGGAACACGAATCTCTTCATACAGCCCTGCCCGTCACTTTCTGCACTGCACGACAACTGCACTGAGGGAACAGCCCCCGGACGACTCGACTCGGCTGGTTGGTCGCAACGCTAAAGTAAGGCTGCATCTGCATCATGCGTTCCATGCAAGACACAGGCCAGCCAGCAAAGCCAGGGCAAAAAAGTAAGGCGACGTGGCGCCCGTCCTTCCCGCCCAATCAACCTCCACCGCAGCGACCGCACCAATAGCTGAACCCCCTTCTCCATCGGGCGTTTTAGCAACGCATCATCGGGGGCGGCGACGGCAGGCAGTGGGGCAGATCATATGGGCGCTGCGACCATCCATCGGGCATCGGGCAACAGGGCGGCGGGCGGTGACAGCATGTGCTGCAGTGCATCGCCCTCCGTATGCACACAGGACTGTGCCTCTCCTGCACTGTATCTACCCGACCACCTTGCATCCTGCCGTGCATCGTGAACTCATAGTGCGCATCACCACTCACTGGATCACCGGTGCGCGTGTGGCATCACGAACCTGTCGACAGACCCGGATGAGCAGATGAGCAAATGAGCATGACCGCTACTTACCGATCCGCCCACTGGCAGTGCAGGCAGGCACCTCGTGTCAAGCACACACAAGTCCAGCACAGCCGGGGCTGGATTCGTCACCCTAGGGGGTGGGTACGGGTAGTTGAGTTGTTTAGCCCTCACTCAACTCACAAGTGGCAAGTCGAGTCAAGTGAAACGAGGAGTAGCTCAATCCTCTGCTGCGCCAGCAAGGAAGATCCAGGACGGGATCCGGGATGACCGGCCGTGGCTAGGATTGCGAATCCGGCACATGGACTCAATTCTCCTTTGTAACCTGTTTGACACAAACACCCCACAGGTCCAGACTCGGGCCGATCAGGACTCCATCAACAGACTCCGTTCGCAAAGGCATGCAAGCATCATCCAGACCAAAGCTCATGTCATGTCTTCCAAAGCATTCGATTCCGTGTCCAGATCGTTGTAGCTAGTTGAACCCGTCTCTTGACCGCCCAGGCAGTTCTATCAGACGCTGTGTGGGTGCTTTGCTTTCCACCCGTTCCCCAAAACGTAAGTATCTCTCTCGCGAGCCTCGCCAGCATCGCAGTTGGGCTATTGACCCAGGGTAATGTCTAAGTTGCTCGTTTCATATCCATTGCCACATTTTCCGCCTGCCCTCCAAAATCGTACCAAACCAGACAAGACAGAAATCGGGGTATTAAACAATGTTGAGGTGCGAAAAAAAGACAATCACAGCCAAAAACCCTGCACCATCCCTGGTTTAGGTATCTGGAAACTCCTGTATCGCCTGGCCCCCCATGCCGTCCCCTACCTGCGCCAGAATATGCTCCTGCCTGACCGTAGTCAAATCCCAAATCCAAAGCGCCGTAGCAGAAACAAAATCATGACAAAAGAACAAAAGATACACAAGAGAAAAATAATCAACATATGAACAGGGAGAAATTCCTTCAAATCCAGGGTGACTTCCTTCCGGGAGTGTGGTCCTGAGTTGAGAGAAAGAGAAGAGAGAAACAAAGCCACGGGTGGATTATATCCATCCATCATGGCTGGCGTTGGTTGGTCCTTTCCTCCTTGGAAGGAGTGAGTTGTGATAACGTAGTTGGTTGTCGTTGATGTTGTGTGAGATGAGTCCCCCTCAGGGATGACATGTCAACACGATCCGGCAATGGAATTGACGGTGCGGTCCAGCGAACCCACATGACGGCAGAGACGTCCCCCATCCTGGCTGGGCAAGGACAGTTCCTGTCCATCCATCCATCCATCCATCCGGCTTGGGCTTGGCTTGGTAGCAGCAAAACATTTCAGAAAACAAACACGCGCAGCGCCAGCAAGGCAAACTGCAACGGTCCGAGTATGAGAAAAATGAAATGATGCTGCTAGTAGCAATGGGCAAACAGCGGGACCTGGTGATGGAACGGCATCGGGTGATGCACTGCCACCTGCGGCGTCGGCTGACCGTAGCGCAGCAAGTCCCAGACGTATTGCAGCTGGAACTTGGGCGCGCATGGCTGGACGGGAATGGGCATCGCATGGTGCATCGGGTCCGGTACCGCCGCCATGGGATACGGGTGGACCGCGTACTCCTGTGGCTGGTGGTGGTACGGTACCATTCTCGGGTCCTCCGCCACGTAGATGGCCGGCTCTCCGAGCAACGGGGGGGCGGCCTGCGCCAGCGGCGGTGGGGTCTTGGCCTCGGGCATGTCCTCGAGAATATCGTCGTCTTCTTCCAGGTCCTCAATGCTGGAGCAGGTCGAGGTGAGGGACCCCTCGTCTGACGAGCACGTCGACTCGCCGTCCGACGAGGCGGGCGAGAGCGGCGCGTCGTGGTCGTACTCGTACTCGTCGTCCATGATGGACTCTTCGCAAACGTAAGTGGTTTGTCCTGGCGATGCAGGCGGCGTCGACAGCGGTGCGGCTGTCGGCTGTTCGGTAAACCTGGAGCAGGCCAGGATCCGAGCGCGCAGCTCGGGAATCGTGATCCTCTCGTCAGGGTTCCGGGTAAAGATCCTCCCGAGCACGTCGTTGAGCTCATCCGACACGGGAAGGATGGTCTTCAGGAAGTCCTGGCTTTTGGTGTACGCCCGGTAAGTGGAGTCCTCATAGGATGCCTGCTTCCACGGATTGCGTCCACAGGTGAGGTTCACCAGGATAACCCCGAGGGACCAAACATCGTTTGGCGCACAGTAATAGAATGGCCTCCTTGATGATGGGTCCAAGCATTCTAAAGAAGGGAGAAAAGGATGAGAGTTAGTTGGGTGTTGGATGGTGTGAGGCAAACGGAGGTGAGCGGTGAAAGTCCTTGGGCCAGGATAAAACAGAAAAAGAAAAAAAAAAAAAGGACGGGGACGGGGGCGGGCTCTCGGATGTTCGAAACCTACCTGGCGACATGTAGAATGTGGAACCGCAGCCGTAGTCCTCAGAACGTTCGGTTGAAGTAGCAAGGCCAAAGTCTGCCAGCTTGACAGTCTCTCCCAGGTCCGAGACGAGAACATTCTCCGGCTTCAAGTCCCGGTGGTAGATCCCAAGGCTATGGCAATGCTCCACGGCATCCAGGATCTGGAGGAAGACCCTCTTGGCCAAGTCATCCTTACCCACGTACTGGCCGCGCTCGGTGATGTTGTAGAACAAGTCACCCTCGGGGCAGTATTCCAAGACAACAAAGATGCAATCAGGATAGTCGATGATCTTCAGGATAGAGACCACGTTCCGGTGGGTCGAGGCGAGGTGGTGCAACTTGATTTCCCTGGTCTGAAAGGCGAGTTGACGGCGGTCCAGCGGCGTCCCGTCCGAGTTGAACTTGCTGAGGCACTTGACGGCATACCGGATATGGGTCGCAGTGTCGACGGCCGCGTAGACAACGCCGTACGCGCCGGTGCCCACGATGCCTGTCAGCTGCAGCGAGCCGGTGATGAATCTCCCTAGCCTCTCCTCCGGGACCACCGGAGGGAACCGTGGCAGGTACGGTTGTTGGACGGTGATGTGCTGGTTCGGGGCGGCACACGGCTGGCCAAAAGCCGGTGACGCTGGCGGTGTGGGGTATCCGAACACTGGAACATGCTGCATGATCTGGTCTGCTTCGCTCCTGACGCTGTCTCCTTTAGGCGGACTTCTCTTGGGCTTGGCTGAAGAATGGAAAAACTTCCGGGCTCCTGTTGGATGCAAAGTCCAGGGCGGAGAGAGAGATACGGAAGGAAAAGGAAACGACACTGAAGCAGAGGAAACAGATCCTTGGCAAAAGATCCGGCGGGATGGCAATATCCTCTGACCACGGTACAGATCAGGAAGGCTCCTTTGTCCCTCTGGGCTGGCTTCGGCAAAAGTTCCTGGGTCGAGTCAAGATGGGGCGTCTTGAATCCGAGGTCCGCAAAAACAAAGATGAGCTCGAGTCAACGAGTCAAGCCGGGAGTGAAGCCGAGGTGTGAACGGTGTGGTTGGGTACCAACGGGAGATGGCCGGATGTGTGAGGGCGGGAAGGAGGCGGCGACTTTGACGGGATGGCTTCCCAACGGCAACTGGCTCGAGGGAGAGTACCAGATGGCGAAGAAGCGAAGAGGAGGGAAAAGGACAGTTGTAATGAGCGTCGAGAAGGGCGGTAGGCGGTGGGAATGAGGCATCAGTGATGTGGGCAGGAAGATCGTTGATATGTCTTCATGACTGGCTCGCTCCACCGCCCCGTTTCGCCCAGAGAAGTTGCCCCCCCTTGCCCGCCTCGAATTGCGTGGTTTCGCCGGGCGGCCAAGGCTTGATTGGCCCCAGAAGCCCCATGCCAGGTCTTGACGCCTCCTTCGTTGCCCAGAAAGCGGGCAGGGGGGTGTGCCGCGGTGTGTGGGTCGGGTAGGGTACGTACCGGGCGGCCCTGACTGGCACAGGCCAACACATCCTTGTCCTTGGAATTGCAAGGCGCCATCCTATTCTTAATCTTGGGTGCGCGGCGCTAGCTCGGAAGAAGGATGGTGTGGGTGGGACGGTGTTGTGGGAGGCCCTGCTGGCTTGGCCCTTGCGTGCCAACTCGACGCCTCCGCGCTAGTGAGCGCACAACCCACACCAGAGCTGTGTGATTACGAGAAGGGGACTGGGCTGACACGCACCCGCCCACTCACAGAATCGCTTTGTGTGTCACTGCCTCTCCCCATTGCTCATCAGACACACACATACGCCCCCCCGTCGCCCCACATGCCAATCCCATTGGAGCCTTCCAGCCAAGCAGCGCCCCAGGACGTGGGAGGGAGGGGTGCGCAAGTTTTCTTCGGTCTCATGAGGAGGGGTGAGCCGAGAGCACAAAGCAGACAACCGAGTGGTGGGTCGATGTCCGGACGAATCGAAGCGAGGACAGGGCCCCGTGACAAGCAACTCCCTTTGCTTCTTTTTGTTTGGGCAACGGCACACGCGGTTTGGAGCAACGGCTGGAGCCGGTCGGAGCAGGCTCCTTGGAGCAAGGAGGGACAGGAGTGGAGTGTTGGTGAGCTACCCCGTTGGGGAATGATGACCGATGATGGGAGAGGCGAGGTTCGAGTCAAGAGGGTTTGTTCGTAATCAGGACCGCGTGTGCACACAACATTTGCGGTGGTATCTGGAGCATGAAGATCCACTTTTCTGGTGGCGTGGGCAAAGGCGAAGTCCCAGCAGCACCGGTTCATCAGCTGGGATCTGGAGTCCGAAACCTGTCTCTTGAGGTGGTGCTGTCTGAGCCAGATCCCGCCCGGCTTGTCAGAGAGAGTGCATTGATTGGCTGCCACACCTCGGGTCTGAGGGGTGATTCATGAGCCGTTTGTTTTCTGCAGATCAACAACCACTCCCTCTCTGCCTGGGTGATTGTCTGCATCGGCGCCGGTGGGTCGGCTGCTCTGGTCTGGGTAAAACGGTGTGGGTCGCAGGCAACCTGATGTGCTGCACAAGTCGTGAGATGGGCGGATTGGCTTGTTTGCGGTCCCAGTGCCAGGAGGGCGTCCCGGCGCCCTGAGGTCGACGTTATGCCGTGTGTGTCGAGGCAACGGGCACACAGCAATATGGATAAAGTACTTTCGTACGCCCAGTCAGCAGCAGCGTCCAAGCCGGCTTGCATGGCAACGCCGAGCCAAGCAACACCGAAGTCGGTCGACTCTCGCAGCTGCGAATGATGTGTGACTGTGCACTGTGTAGGCAGCCGCACCGTCGTCCCAACCGGGCGTGCGTTGGTGTTTGCTCGCCCGGGCCACACAGCACCAGGGCGACGCCACGACGAGCTTCGTGGTGTGCGGCGTGGCGAACGGGCCAAGGCGGGCATCGAGAGTCCGTGGGAAAGGGACGGGACAAGGTTAGCGGCTTCGGCAGACCACGCCAATGGGCCCGCTAGGGAGTGAAGCGAGTCGCAGGAGCTCGTGGGAATCTCTGGGTGATCGGCCAGACTCGAGCCAAAAAGCGGCCATAGCCAAATCGATAGCCCTCCCACGCCACCCAGGCCATCCGGGCTAGCGATGGGGCGGCGTGGGTGGGCAAGCGGCCGAGGGGCCAGGGTCCGGTGGTTGGTCCCCGTCTTCGTCCTTGGGTTCCCGTTGCACGGACGGCCGCCAGCCGACACAGCCGCCCTGGAATCCCTCCGAAAGCCGATCCAAGGTCCCGCCAGTGGGGACCCATCACCCAATCCTGGACGCAATCCTGGGACTGGAGCGTGCGGTGCGGAGCGTGGAGCGTTGAGCGTGGAGTTCCAGGGTTTGTTTGTTTTTCCTCTCTTCTCGACCTGTCTGGAACCCGCGGCGGGGATTGGCTTTAGCGCCGGCATCAAATGAAGGGACAGATGGTGCATGTTTTATTGGGTGGAGAGGGAGGAGACGGTGTATTGTGTCCACCATCCGTCCAGGACTGCCGTGTGTACAGAATACAAGTTTCAGGCCGCAATCGCGAGGCAGCGCGCAGGTATCCCAAACCGAGCCCAAGCCCAAACCCAAACCCAAACGCGAGTTCTGGGCGGTTTCGGTCCTTGGCGCAGGGATTGGAGCGCAGCATCATCCACGGGATGGGGTTTTGCAGAAAGGGCGAGCAGCGTGACTGGGCAGCGGCTCAAGGTTGGGTGACTCTGGCCCCACGTTGCATGCATTGGCCACCGCCTCGCAATGACATCGATTGACGATTCGACGGTTCGACGGGGCCGTGTCTGACCGGCAGCACTTGCGGGGCATGGATGCCTGGCCCCCTGCTGCTGGCCCAATCAGTGCCATGTCTCCGTGCGTGTGTGTGAGACTGGGGTCTTACTCGCACCGTGGCAATTTTCCCATCTTCCACTCATCAACGGCATCTTCAACGGCGTCGTCAACGACATTGACAATGCCAACGATATGGACATTGTCAGCGAGACATCGGATCTTTCTGTCAACAGCGTTGACTTTGCCAACAACATGGGCGTTGTCAACAATATAGACTTTTTTTTGTTTTTTTTTTTTTGTTTTTTCATCAACGACATCGTCAACAGACGAAGTACTTGTGCACAGTCCAATTTCTTGGTAACGCTCTGGCCATTGCAGGGTTGCAGCCAAGCCAGCCGGGCGGGATGGCGAGGGGCGATGGTCGACGGGGGTTGGGGATTGGG
>FTIZ01098930.1_pt1 | contig 10077 bp, 10 predicted proteins | sample 1658381 | NCBI WGS metagenome assembly FTIZ01 (sample SAMEA3914822, study PRJEB12502) | metagenome | biome: forest; material: soil | place: USA | collected 2012-03-12 | depth 0.1 m
TCGACGCGCTTGTCGGCGGCGGTGACGAAATCGCCCGGTCCCTTGCGCGACACCTGAAGCTCGGTGACTTCGCCGAAATCGCGGGCAATGCCCTTGCACGCCTTGCGCACCGCGCCGACCATGACCTGGATGAGGGAGGATTGAAGGACTGTCATTGGCTGTCCGCCTGATTTCGCGCCACGGGGCGCACAAACAAAAATGCCAAACCTGAGCCGCGGCTTTGGCCCCGGCTCAGGTTTGTCGATGGTAACACGTCATCCCCAAACGAGGGGATATTTAGTCGGCGCGCTTCATATATTCGCCGTCGGCGGTCGAGACGACGATCTTTTCGCCGACGCCCATGAACGGCGGGATCATGACGCGCATGCCGTTGGAGGCGATGGCGGGCTTGTAGGACGACGACGCGGTCTGGCCCTTGATGGTCGGCTCGGTCTCCATGACCTCAAGCACCACGGTGTCGGGCAGCGAGATCGAGATCGGCTTTTCGTCGTGGAATTCCAGGATGACGACCATGCCATCGTGCAGGTACTGGATCTGGTCTTCGCCGACCCAGTCCTTGTGCAGGCTGATCTGTTCGTAGTTTTCCTGATCCATGAAAACCAGCATGTCGCCTTCGGTGAACAGATAGAGGTGATCCTTCTGTTCCAGGGTCACGCGCTCGACCGTGTCTTCCGAACGCAGGCGTTCGTTGAGCTTGGTGCCGGTGATGAGGTTCTTCAGCTCGACCTGAGCGAAGGCGCCCCCCTTGCCGGGCTTGACGTGGTGCGACTTGACGACGGTCCACAGACCGCCCTGATATTCCAGCACCATGCCGGGCTTGATCGTATTGGCGTTGATTTTCATTGATAGGACTTGTCAAAGATAGGTTCCGCCATGCGGCGAAACGGAAAAAGTTGCGCGCGTTCCTAGCCTTTCGGTGGTGCAAAGGCAAGTCATAAGGCGCTTTGACGGCGGCGGGGCGGCGTCTATGATAACCGCGTTAAGCGGGGAGGCGACGATGCGCGGCATATTCGGCTTGGTCATGATGGCGGTGCTGCCGGCCCAGGTGGCGGTCGCGGCGCCCCTGCATTTCGATTGCCTGGGGCCGGTCACGCAAAAGATGTCGGCGCATGAGATCCTGGCGCGCTTCGGCCGGGATGCGCGGCGTGCGGATATTCCCGGCGCGGAGGGAGAGGTGGCGAAGGGCGTCGTGCTCTATCCCAATGATCCGTCGCGGCGGCTGGAAATCACCTTCTGGGACGACGCGCAGACCGCCGTGTCGGATGTCAGCGCCGGACCGAAGGCCACGGCCTGGACGGGTCCGTCGGGCCTGCATCCCGGTTCGACCCTGGCCGAGGTCGTGGCCGCCAATGGCCACAACTTCGGCCTCAGCGGCTTCGGCTGGGACTATGGCGGCTACGTCACCAATTTCTGGGGCGGCGCGCTGCTGAAGCCGGCGGGCGGCTGCGCGGTGCAGATCCGGTTCGGCCTGCCGCACGGCGCCCGGATATCCCGAACGATCGAGGGTGACCGCGACCTGAATTCGACCCTGCCCGAGGTCAAGGCCGCCGATCCGCGCATTGAGCGACTGTCGGTCGGCTGGCCGCTGCCCGCGGGCGTCAGGGCGTCGGACTAGGCGATCGCGGCCAGCAGCGCCTTGACCCCGGCCGCGGCGCCGTCGGGATGGTTCCACACCGCGCCGGAGACGGCGATGAAGTCGGCGCCGGCCGCCGCGACGTCCGCGGCATTGGCGGCGGTGATGCCGCCGATGGCGACGCACGGCGTCTCCATCGTCTCCTGCCAGATCGTCAGGGTTTCCAGTTCGGCCATATGCTCGACGGTCTTGGTCGTCGTCGGATAGAAGGCGCCGAAGGCGACATAGTCGGCGCCGGCTTCCGCCGCTTCCATGGCCAGGTGACGCGAGTCGTGGCAGGTGACGCCGATCATCGCCGCGGGCCCCAGGATGCGGCGCGCCTCCTTGTAGGGCGTATCGCTCTGGCCGACGTGCACGCCGTCCAGGCCCAGCGCCTTTGCCAGCTCGACATGGTCGTTCATCAGCACGGCGACTCCGTGCGCGTGGGCGATCGGCATCACCGCCTGCGTCACGGCGCGGATATGGTCGATGGACACATCCTTCAGCCGGATTTGCAGCGCGGCGACATCGCCGGCGGCGAGGGCGGTCTCAAGCGTTCGCGCGAAGTCATCGGCATCGGCGATGTGCGGCGGGGTGATCAGGTAAAGTCGGCAGTCGGTCATGCCTAGCCCTTGCTATGTAAAGGGAGCGTCGTCAACCGGCTTTACTTCGGCTTTACGTGGCGGCGGCTTTTCCAAACCCGGCTTCGCATTGCAGCTTTGGTACAAAATCCTAAAATTCGGGACGTTCCACGCGAGGGGCGCAACTTGCGTTTTGGAGAGAGTTACATGAAAACGAACATCACGGTCTTGCTGGGCGCGGCGGCCGCCCTGGCGCTGGTAACGGCGGCGCCTGCGGCCCATGCGCAAAACTACGACGGCTATTGCTACGCCAAGAAAAAGGCGGACGCCAAGACGGGGACCATTGTCGGCGCCATCATCGGCGGCGCCATCGGCTCGCAGGTGTCGAAGAACGAACGCGGCCTCGGCACGGTCGGCGGTGCGGTCGTCGGCGGCGCGGTCGGCAACCAGGTCGGCAAGTCGAGCGCCAAGTGCATGAACGGCGCCTACTATTCGTATCAAAGCGGCTATTACGCGCCGCCGCCGGCGCCGGACGGCTATCAGGTCGTCTATTACAACGCGCGCCCGGACAGCAGCTACTACACCCAGGTCTATACGAACCGGCCGTACGCCTACAATAACGACAGCAGCGGCTATTACAGCGACGTCCAGCCGGGCGCGGTCAACAGCGACAATTACAGCTATAATTATCGCGGGGCCGGTTCGCGCGACGGCTGGCGCGACACCAATGGCAACTGGCACCTGGGCAAGCCCTCGGCCTATGGCTGGCGCGACAGCGACGGCAACTGGCACGAAGGCCGCGTCCAAAGCTATGGCTGGCGCGACAGCCAGGGCGCCTGGCACCAGGACAGCGACAGCACTGAGACCAATAACGGCTACTAGGCCAGATCAGGTCCGCAGCGAAAAAGCCCTCCGGTTCGCCGGAGGGCTTTTTGCGTCGGACCGCGACTGAGAATGACTTGCATTTGAATCGCGAAGCTGCTAATTGTGAGAGGCATTCTCATCAGGAACGGCTGAGTCTTCGTGTACGTCTGTAATTGTAACGGTATCCGCCAGCGTGACGTCCGCCACGCCATCGATTGCGGCGCTTCGACTCCCAAGGCCGTCTTTACCCATTGCGGCGCCAAGGCCCAGTGCGCCAAGTGCGTCTGCGAAATGCGCGAGATGATCGACGAGCAACAGATCGCCCTGTCGATGGCTGCGGAATGATTGCGATCAAATCGCACTTTCATTCGCAATAAGCATCTGTTTTCTTTCTGAAAAAACCGCTTTTCAGGCGGGCTCTCCAGCACTATGGTACGCGGATTCTCGGATTAGGAGCGCGCGCCATGAAGGGCCATCCCGATATCGTCAAGTTGTTGAACAAGGTGCTCACCAACGAGCTGACGGCGGTCAACCAGTACTTCCTGCACGCCCGCATGCTGGAAAACTGGGGCATGTATCACCTCGGACGCATCGTCTACAAAGAGTCGATCGAGGAGATGAAGCATGCCGACATGCTCATCAAACGCATCCTGTTCCTCGACGGCCTGCCCAACCTGCAGGACCTGAACAAGCTGCGCATCGGCGAGACGGTCGGCGAATGCATGGTCGCGGACCTCAGCGTCGAAACGCGCGGCCACGCGACCCTGGTCGAAGGCATCAAGATCTGCGAGGAGCACAAGGACTATGTCAGCCGCGAGATCGTGCGCCGCATCCTTGAGGACACCGAACACCATATCGACTTCCTGGAAACCCAGGTCGGCCTGATCAAGCTGATGGGCGAGGCCAACTACATCCAGAGCGCCATGAAGGAAATCGAAGGCGAGGGGTAGCGCTCGCTTTCGGCGCTTGGGGCCTGAGACCCGAAACGCGCCGGCATTCAACCCATATTGCCATAAGACGCCCCGCGAACGCCCCGTCGCGCCGGGCGCGCCCTTGCGAGATATCTTTCCCGTTGTTGCCGGCGCGGAAGCGATATAAGTATTATAATTGAGACCGGGCGCATAGATGACCCGGCGCAGGCAGAGGGCGCTTGACATGATGGGACAGACGACGACCGCGACGTCTTCGGGGACGGGCGACCGCTACAACCTCATCTATGTCTGGATGATATCGGCGACCGCCGCCCTGGGCGGGCTGCTGTTCGGTTATGACTGGGTGGTCATCGGCGGCGCCAAGCCGTTCTACGAACCCTATTTTAACCTGACCTCGGACGCCATGATCGGCTGGGCTAATAGTTGCGCCCTGCTGGGCTGCCTGATCGGTTCGGTGGTGTCTGGCCTGCTCAGCGACCGCATCGGCCGCAAGAAGCTGCTGATTCTCTCAGCCTTCCTGTTCGGCGTATCGTCGATCCTGACCGGATGGTCGCATCTTTTCGAGACCTTCGTCGCCTGGCGCATCGCCGGCGGGATCGCCATCGGCATCGCCTCGAACGTGTCGCCGACCTATATCGCCGAGGTCGCCCCGGCGCGCTGGCGCGGGCGGCTGGTGACGCTGAACCAGCTGGCCCTGGTGATCGGCATCCTGGCGGCGCAGGTCGCCAATCTGCTGATCGCCGGCCATGTCGCCGACGGCGCCTCGGCCGAGACGATCCGCGCGTCGTGGGTTGGCCAATTCGGCTGGCGCTGGATGTTCACCGCGGTCGCCATTCCGTCCCTGGTCTTTTTTATCTGCGCTTTCCTGGTGCCGGAAAGCCCGCGCTGGCTGATCAAGACCGGGGCGCACGATCGTGCGCTGGCGATCCTCGGCCGCATCGGCGGCGCCGACTACGCGGCGCTCGAGACGGCCGAGGTGGTGGCCGGGCTGGAACGCGAAAAGACCGAGCAGGGTTCGCTGGGCGAACTGTTCCGGCCGGCCGTGCTGGCGGTGGTGCTGACCGGCATCGGCCTGGCGGTGCTGCAGCAATGGAGCGGCACCAATGTGATCTTCAACTATGCCGAGGAAATCTATCGCGGCGCCGGCTACGATCTCAGCGGCGTGATGTTCAACATCGTTATCACCGGCGCGATCAACCTGATCTTCACGCTGGTGGCGACGGCGACCGTCGACCGTTTCGGCCGGCGCGCCCTGATGTTATGGGGCGCCGGCGGCATCGCCGTGCTGCATGCCTGCCTGGGCTTGGCTTTCTTTCTTGGTCTGAAGGGGCCGGTGGTGCTGGGCCTGACCTTGGCAGTCATCGCCTTTTACGCCACCTCGCTGGCGCCGGTGACCTGGGTGCTGCTGTCGGAAATCTTCCCCAACCGCGTGCGCGGCACCGCCATGTCGATTGCCGTTTCGGCGCTGTGGATCGCCTGCTTCCTGGTGACCTTCACCTTCCCGATCCTCAATGCGCGCCTGGGCGCGGCGGGCACCTTCTGGTGCTACGGCGCCTTCTGCCTGGCGGGCTTCCTGTTCATCCTGCGCTGCGTCCCCGAGACTCGGGGCAAGTCGCTGGAGCAGATCGAGGCCGATCTGGGCGCCTAGAGCGCAATCCGACAAAGGGTACACCGCTTTTGGCTACGCCGAGCTTCGTTTCGGTTAAATTGCGCGACCAGGCAAAGGCTTGGAACAGGCTCCGTCTCCTTTTAAACGGAACCTGCCCTAAAGCTTCGCCAGCCGGCCGCCATCGACATTCAAGCAGGCGCCGGTGACGAAACGCGCGTCGTCGCCGGCCAGGTAGACCACCGCGCCGGCGATATCGTCAGGCTGGCCGACGTCCTTCGGTTCCAGTTTTTCGGCGCCCGACTTGAGGTTAGGGCTGGCCCACAGCATCGGCGTGTCGACGGCGCCCGGCATGACCGCATTGACGCGGATGCCAAGCTCGGCGCCTTCGATGGCCGCCGACCGTGTCAGGGACGCCAGGCCGGCCTTGGCCGCCGCATAGGGCGCGACCAGCGGCGAGGTCTGGTAGGCATGGATGCTGGCGACATTGACGACGGCGCTGCCGGCCTTCATGTGGCGGAAAGCCTGGCCGGTGAACAGGGCCGCGCCGATCAGGTTGACGCCCAGGAGCCGGTGCCAGTCGTCGGCCGTCAACTCGGCAATGGGCTTGTAGATCATCATGCCGGCGATATTGACGACGATATCGAGCCGGCCGAACGCCGTCATCGCCTGCGCGCACGCGGCGGCGACATCGGCCTCGGCCGAGACGTCGCAGGCCGCCCAGACGGCGCGGTCGGTGCCGAGCCCGGCGCTGATTGCTGCGCTGTCGTCGAGGCTGCGGTCGCACAGGACGAGAGAGGCGCCTTCGCGGGCAAATCGCCGGGCGCAGGCCTGGCCGATGCCGCCGGCCGCGCCCGTGATCAGTACCGTCTTGCCCGAAAAACTCATGCCCGTGTCCTCCATCATCGCGAGACATACCTTGTACGAAGGACCATAAGCCGAGCGCAAGCACTCAGGACTGTTGACAAATCACTAAAATTTTGACGTTTGACTCAACTCCGCCTAACCTGACAGGCGAATTTTGTTTGTGCGCAAAAAGGGTAGAGGGCTTGGCTGGCTTAACGCGCAGGATCGTGCTGGGAGGGCTGTCGGCGGGCGGCTTCGGCCTCAGCGCGTGCGGCAAGAAGCCCAAGACCTTCACCGAACCCAATCCCGACGGCGATCCGCAGGAAGTCGTCGATCCCAAGCTGGCGGCCCAGGAAGGCACGTTGCAATGGGCGGTATCGGGGCACTGGCGCAACGCCATCGACCAGGGGCGCGACAAGTACCGTCATCCCATCGAGCTGCTGAGCTTCTTCGAGGTCGAGCCCAACAGCTCGGTCATCGATATGTGGCCGGGCGCCGGCTACATGACCGAGATCTGCGCGCCGTACCTGGCGCATGGCAAGGGACAGTATATCGCTGCCCTGTTCGAAAGCGCCGGCAACGCCAATGGCGCGGCGGCCTCGCTCGAGGACACCTATCGCAAGCATTTCGGCAGCGACAAGTCGCTGTACGGCAATATCCGCTACACCGAGTTCGGCCCGGGGACGACACGGCTTTACGATACCGACAGCGTCGATGTGGTCCTGATGCTGCTGGTCATCCAGGACTGGATGGCCGCCGGCATCGCCGAAAAGGCGTTTGCCGATGCCTTCGCGGCGCTGAAATCCGGCGGTATACTGGGCGTCGAGCAGCACCGCGCCGACATCGGCAACGTCCAGGATCCGGCCGCGACCAACGGTTACGTTCAGGAACCCTTCGTCAAGCAACTGGCCGCCGAGGCCGGCTTCCAGTTTATTTCGTCCAGCGAGATGAACGCCAATCCGAAGGATGACAAGGATCACCCGTTTGGGGTATGGACGTTGCCGCCGCAACGGTTAACGGCGTCGCGCGGCCAGCCGCCCAATCCGCAGTTTGACGGCACTCTTTACGAATCGATCGGGGAAAGCGACCGTATGACGTTGAAATTCAGGAAGCCGCAATGACCTACGGAGGCGCAGGCAATACCCGTATCGCCGCCTTGTCGACCAGCGCCCCGCTGATGTCGATCCCGGAATCGCGCGCGCCCGAAGGCGGCGTCGGCGAATGGTTCCGCGGCGCCGGCGGCCTGCGGCTGCGCCTGGGATACTGGCCCTGCGTGCGGCCGGCGCGCGGCACGATCTTCATTTCGCCGGGCCGTGGCGAGCCGATCGAAAAATACTATGAGATGGTCAAGGACCTGCGGGAGCGCGACTTCCACGTCGTCGTCCACGACTGGCGCGGCCAGGGCCTGTCGGCGCGCCTGCTGCCCGACCGCCTGAAGTGCCATGCGCGCTCCAGCGAGGAGTTCCTCGACGACTTCCAGCGCCTGCTCGACGTGTTCGAAGACCGCGCGCCCAAGCCGTGGATCATGATCGGCCATTCGATGGGCGCGGCGCTGAACCTGGCGACGCTGATCAAGGGCGAGCCGCGCATCTCCGGCGCCTTCTTCACCAATCCGATGCTGCGCATCAAGACCGGCCGCCATAGCCTGTGGGCGGTGAACTTCCAGACCAACTGGCAGCTCAACCACGGCCGCGGCACCGACTACGTGCCGGAACTGTTCGACGACCCGTTCGAGCACACCTTCGAAAACGACGCCCTGACGCACGACCGCGACCGCTACAACCTGTGGCACGAGCAGCTGTTCGCCTGTCCGCACCTGGCGGTCGGCTCGCCGACCTGGGGGTGGCTGGCCTTCGCGCTGAAGATCGGCGAAACCCTGTTGAAGGACAAGAATCGCGTCGCCAAGAAGGTCAAGACGCCGATGACGCTGCTGTGCTCCGGCGACGACCACATCATCCACAAGGGCCCGACCAAGGCCTTCGCGCGCAAGCTGGGCAAGGCGAACTATGTCGAGATCAACGGCTCCGAACACGAGGTGCTGATCGAGTCGGACGAATACCGGCGCCAGGCCTTCCAGGAACTGGACACCCTGCTCGACTATGTCGCGCCGCGCGGCCTGACCCACGCCGGCGGGGGCGAGGGGCCGTTCTCGGCGGAAGCCCGCCTGGATGTCGCCGCGCGCTTCGGCGACGACCTGCCTGAAGACATCGCGGATGACGCGCCCGACGGTCTGCCCGAGGACGAGGCGACGGTGATAGGCTCGAAGGAAGAGCGGGACTAAACCGCGGCGGTCGACAGGTGCTTAAGCGCCTCGTCGATCAGCGCCCGTGATCCGGCGGCGATGACCTGGCCGCCGTGCGGGCCGACCGGCTCGCCGCGCCAGTCGGTGACCACGCCGCCGGCATTTTCGATGACCGGGATGATGGCCTCGATGTCCCAGCACTTCAGCCCGGTTTCCAGCGCGATATCCATCGTGCCCATGGCGACCATGGCGAAGGCGTAGGCGTCGCAGCCGTAGCGCGCCAGCTTTACCGCGTCGAGCAGGCCCTTATAGGCCTGGGCTTCGGCGCCCTTGAACAGGTTGGGATCGGTCGTGCCGATAACGGAGGAGGCCAGGTCGTCGCAGGCGCGGACCTTCAGCGGAACCTCACCGTTCGGCCCGATCAGGCGCGAGCCGAGGGGCGAGCCGATGAAGACCTCGCCGAGATAGGGCTGGCCGATGACGCCGAGCACCGGTTTCCCCTTATGGCGCAGGCCGATCAGGTTGGTCCACAGAGGCAGGCCGGAGATGAAGGCGCGCGTGCCGTCGACCGGGTCGAGCACCCAGACGCATTCGGCGTCGGGATTTTCCTCGCCATATTCCTCGCCGATGATGCCGTGCTCGGGGAAGGTCTGGTTGATCAGGGCGCGGATGGCGCGTTCGGCGCCCTTGTCGGCCTCGGTCACCGGATCGAAGCTCTTGAGGTGCGCCAGCTTGTTGTCCTCGCCCAGGCCGCGCAGGCGGAACAGGGGCAGCGAGGCCACGGCGGCGGCGGCGGCGAGATCGAGCGCGAAACGCTCCAGCGAGGCAAAGTCGGGTGCGGATGACATGAGACCCGCATACCGTCGAACGGCACGCGGGTCCAGACATGCATTCATCAACTCTCTGAAAGCGTCGGCTTTTTGGCAAGCCTGAGCACGTATCTCCAGGGCAAAGCCCTGGCAAGGCCGACCGGCCGCCCGAGCCTATGCGAGGAGCCTCGCGGCGCCTGAGCGCATATCTCCAGGGCAAAGCCCTGGCAAGGGCGACCGCCCGCCGCCGCCTATGCGGCGAGCCCGCGCGGCGCTTGAGCGCACATTTAAGCCGCGACTTCGTTTTCGCCGTTCAGCGACTTGGCGAGGTCGAGCAGGCGGCGGCGCGGACGCTCCGACAGGCGGTAATAGGCCTGGATGAGGTCCAGCGTTTCCTTGCGCGAGAAGACTTCGATGCCTTCGTTCTGGATGGCGGCGACTTCGGTCTTGTCGTCGCTCAGGCCGTCGTAGAAGTAGTTGATCGGGGTTTCCAGCGCCTTGGCCAGCTGGAACAGGCGGGCGGCGGAGATGCGGTTGGCGCCGCATTCATACTTCTGGATCTGCTGGAAGCGGATGCCGACGGCC
>FTIZ01144467.1_pt1 | contig 10075 bp, 2 predicted proteins | sample 1658381 | NCBI WGS metagenome assembly FTIZ01 (sample SAMEA3914822, study PRJEB12502) | metagenome | biome: forest; material: soil | place: USA | collected 2012-03-12 | depth 0.1 m
GAGTGGAGATGGCCAGAGGCCCAAGGGCATATGTCTCTCCAAACCGCGCCATGAAGCCGTCCCCGGCCCCCCATGCGCCGAGGTGAAACAAAATGGAGCGTAAAGATGACGAAGAAGTTCCACCCAAGAATAAGAAACAGGCAGAGAGAAAGCGGGTTTGAAGTCGGTGATCTTGGTTGCGTCAACGAGGCTTGATGTTTCGGTATCGTAAATCGCAAAGTGTCGCAATTCTTGCGTCTCGGTTCAAGTCGCTGATATCCAAAAGCCGCCAGGGTGCTGCGGTCCGTCACTGGAGTTGTGACGGGTAGATGGTGGTGTCCCCTGTCCCAGAAGCCGGAGCTCCTGGCGGGGACAGTGATTGCTATAAGTTCTCGCCCTCCAACTGGCTCGCCCTCTCGCGGCAGGCTGCCGGGGTAAAGCCTGTGCCGACCTTGTTGGCAATGATGCGCCACTTCTCGTTCTCGTAGTCGAGAAGCGCGGTCTTCAGTTTTTGGTCCTGTTTCGTTTTCTCGTCAGTCCCTGGTCCGTTGCCAACGAGTGTCTCAACCCGCAAAAAACTCACCGTTTCGTCCGTCCACTGCGTTGTCTTGGCCTTGAGCTTCGTACAGTAGCGCACCTGGAGTGTACCACTCGACCGTCCCGGGAAAAAGTCGGCAATTTGCTTCCATGTCAGGTTCTTGTTCTCCTTAAGGTCGATCAACAGCTGGTCGTCCTCGGGGGTAAATTTCAACTTGGGGCCCCTCGGCCGCGGAGCTGGCGGTGGCATTCCCATTTGTCCAACCATGCTTGGAGCCCCAGCGCCTCCACTGCCGTCTCCATCCCGCCGCATGATCTTGCTGGGCGGCCCTGTGTCCGGCAGTCGATGGTGGTGGTGTGTCGGCGGGGCGCTTCCCTGACCGTAGCCGGCGCCCAAGGGAGTCTGCTGCATCGATTCTAGGTCTCCGTGCTCAAGGTCGTGCATGCCAGGGACGGAAAGGTCAAGGTCGTCGGGCCGCGGCCGCTTCACCCCCGCGGTGTGTCCGTGTGTTGGGGTTAGAGAAGGATAGAGCGGCGCCACGACAGCATGGGGCGAAGGGCCGGCGCCGTAATGCGACGGTCCCGGATGCCCCATGTGCCGGGCCGAGGGGTGGCCGGCCAGGTGAGTCGGGTCTGTGAGGATCGGATGTGGGTGGTGGGCGGTGGTGTAGTGCTGCGGCATGCCGTGGTGGGATTGATGAGGAGGCGGCTCGTGGAGCGGGGACGGCCCGGCATGCTGAAGCGAGGCCCGGTGGTGGTGGGCATCATATGGGTGCGGAGCCTGGGCCTGCTCGCCCGAATGCGGCTCTTGTGGCGCGTATTCGACATTGTAATCCGGTCCTACACGGTAGTTGCCCGCCAGCGTGCCTCCGACACATGGGTTCCGCCAGAGCGAACCGCTCTGGCTGGTCGCCGGACTCTGAATGGAAATAATTTGGCGCAGCCGAGCCCCGCGGGGCTACGTTGGCAGAAGCGGCGGCGTTGACTCGGGAGCGGGAGGTCCAGCGGGCCTTCCCTTGGTGCCTTTCGTCAAGCGGAGAACTGCGAGGGAGGTTTGATGGGCAGGGTAGAGTGCTCAACGGGAGGCAAAGAGCATCTGATGTCGGCGAGGCGGATCTTGTGCGAGTGCGGCGGGTTGTCGGCAGTGGCGGCTGCGATGATGGAGGGTGGCTGGGCAGAGAGTGACGGTAGCCTTGGTGGACCCTCCTCAGCGGCTCATTGCTTGTGATAACATGCGCGGGTATGGCATTCGTTTCTCTCGGGATTGGAGTCTGGCCTCGGTGGGCGGGATTCGCCGGGTCGTCTGGACGAGTTGTCTGAATCACTCCACTCCCTAGCTCATGGTTGTTTGACAAAGATGCGGTAAAGAATTAGAGTTCCGAGGAACCAGTGGTGAGTATATATGGTATTATACCGTCCGATATTTGGTGCCATGAAGCAAAACGAGGAGAGTCGGGTTCTCGGGGCTTGGGGGGTGCCAGTAGGTTTAATACCTGCTGCATCACTTCCCGCCCAAGCTAAAGCACCTCAGAGATTGCCAAGCGCGAGACGAAAGATGGTTCCTGAGCAGTGGCGGAACCCGAGTCACCTTGACCAACGATGACGGTAGCATAATTTGAGGATCTTATGCCATGGACTAGCTGCCGGATATAGAAACAGGGGCCTAGCCCTAGTAATGATGCAACTTGGGGGGGGGGGGCAAGGCATGACAGCCCTAGCAGCCGGGGGCTTGATGACAGAAGAATTTGATCAAATCCCCGGGCTGATTAACCGAAAAGAGTATGAAGTTGGGCCAAGCCGGATCGCCTAAAGACGGAGGTAGACTAAGAACATGAAAGGATACAAACGCCCTGGCAAATGGAGAATTAGATCTCAAATAGGCCCATCCCATGCGGTTGGAAAAGAAGCATGGCGACAGATGATTTTGGGGGGGGACGAGGGGTGTTTGCTGCCAGCGCCCAGCTCATCGAATGCAGCCGCGGCACTTGGTTCACGGCTAAGCTTGGTAACGACACTTGCCGTCCTCCGCCCCGGGGAGGGATGGAGGAACCGTGGGACGAGGGGCTGGACATCAGCGAGAACAACCCGGCGCCATTGTGGCCCGAACCGACTCACCCGGACTGGAAGCACCGTGTGAAGCAGCGCACTGGCAGGGCTTCGCGAAAGGAAAACGGTGCGGGAAGCAGTCCCTGCCGTTGACGCGAGATGGTGTGGGACCTCCTGGGAGCAGAGACCACCGTTGCTCGCCATGGACCGAGACAAATCCACCGAGCCTTGCTCGAGACTGGTGCGTGTTGAGAGATGTGGGTGGCGGGCGGGTAACTGGCTGAATTTTGACCGTTGTGTCCGAAAGAGGCTATATTAGAGCCGGGGTGGGCTATAGTCGACAAGATCGATTCCCTGGCTCCCCCGTAGGGCAACGGAAAGAGCAGGCTGGCGTGATTAGCTGCCAGATTGCCGAGCAGGGGGAGAATAGCAGACAGGACTGGTTGGGCAGACCCACGTTGAGAATGCGAGGAGGGGGGGAAAGCCGTGACTGTGTGTCCTGCCTGTCTACCAACGTCCAGCCTGGAGACTCGGGGATGTAACCCACACCCCGAACACGATCTGCCGTAACATATAACGCCAACCTCTCGCAATGGTGAAGACCCAGAACGCCGTGAAAATGGCAAACAAAAGCTCCGGCGCGCAAAAGTGACGGCCGTGTCTGTCCCAGAGACGATGGCGATGTCGGTCCCAAAGACGACGACCGCTTGATGGGGGTCGTGTCTGCGGCTTACCCGACTCTCGCGTGGATTAAAGATAACATGACCATTTCCTCACGGCCAAAGAAGGACGGGCAGCGGAATCCGACCATATGGGGGGGTGGCGTTAACGTGGATGGAATAACGGATGGGCTCGAATGTCCAGGTCAGCCGATTTTGACTCCTTGAGTTGCCGCAAGGGGACAAGAGCAAAGAGCTGTCAATGCCAAATCCAAACCCAGACCGACCAGACGACCAGACGACCAGACGACCAGACGACCAGACGACCAGACGACCAGACGACCCCGCGACTGGTTCGCGGGCAGAGGCGTGATTGAGCTGGAGTTGGGGCCGGCAGCAGGGCCGGCGTGGCACGGGGAGTGTGGCTCGAAAAGGCTTAATCTCGGAAACTCCAAGATTGCATCTCAATGCTGCGGGGGCGGCCCCAGTCGCTGGCCATCTAGCAAGTACATTGTAAGGTCGAGTTAGGTTAGGTAGCTGGTACTTCGTAGTAGGACCTGGCAGGATGCTGAGAGGGACCGGAGCGATGCACAGTACAGCGCGTGCCGCAGCTCGCAAAGTGCTCCGGTCTTCGAAGCTGCACACACCGATGATGCAGACGATCATTCCGGCAGCAGGACGAGGGGGGGTCGCAGTGGCCCCGGAGTTTGGCGGTGCTTGGCGACCAGGATCTGCAGCAAAAGCGCGACGGCGCGTGAGGCGACGGAGGCTGTGGCCGTGCAGCGAGCGCTGTAGCGCATGAAGGAAAAGTGTTTCATTCAAACCTTGCAATTAAAATCCGTTTTATGCTTCCGCAAAACGGTGAAATTGATGTCATCTCGGTCTTCTAGAAATCTGCAGCTAACATGCAGAGGGTTGCCGAGGGCGCCGTGATCTCCGGGCCGAGCCTCGAGATCGAATTGACGTCAGCCCGACGACGGAGTGGCTGATTGATGGCTGATGGGCTTTGGATCTGTGACGGGACGACCGCCGAAAGGGTTCAATGGTGTGTCAGAGACCGTCCTCGGGTCAACCAGCCCGGCGCTCGCATGGTCGGTATGTTTTTGGACTTTTGACACAGCGAAAAAAAAAGTTGAAATGGGAAAATGGGAATCAGGGTGTTGATCAAAATCGGTCCGCCATGGGGTTGCTTCCTTTCCGAGACCTCCATCACCGGCCGAAGACCCACCCCCGAGTCCACCAGGCAGGAGCTGCAGGAACCGAGCACAGACAATGTCGAACCGCCGCCACACACACCTCCGTGGCTTTCACCCTTGTGATGTGTCCGCCATGCATCGATGCTGGGAAGAAGACAGCAGCCTCGTAGCCTCGCAGCCTCTCAGCCTCTCAGCAATGCATATATTAATGTCCGGTGAACGCCGGCCTGCAAGGCGCTCTCAGGGGTGGGCAAAATGGAGGCAGAATACAGCGCCTACCTCCGGAACAGATCCGGAGCAACCGGATTTAATTTTCGTCGCTGCCCCGTCTTCACAGTGATTCGAGCGAGTCCCGGAGCTCGGCCCAGCTCCCGAGACTCCTGATCAGCGTTTGACTCGGCCGGACGGTGGTGGAGTCTCACTCCGGATCGGACAAGGCCGCTGCGCCAAGGCGATAGGCCCCGAGCCAAAATGACGTGAACACCCTAAGCTCTGTTTTTTTTTTTTTTTTAGATCGATCCTTTCACAGGCAGAAACAGTCAAACAGATCCCTAGATGTGGAGTTGGCCGGGGTGAGGTGTTAAGATGCTTGGACAGCCAAATCCAACGTCACGATTCGGGGTGGGATGGGATGCATGCGAAGGTATCCCATCCCGATGAAGCTGTCACGACGATTCAGCCATCCCGCATCCTCCAGGTTTGCGAGTGTTTCTGCTGTCCCATTTTCCCTCTGGAACTCTCAGCTGACCCAAAGCAGACCCAGGGCAGGCCCGAAGCAGAAGCCACCCACGCGGGGGCCAATCCAAAGTAAGATGGCATTGAAGCTAAAAGGCCCTCTCTTTGAGGCACCTGTTCCTGAAATATTTTGATCGGGCAGTTCTGAGGCAAGGGGGCCTTCTTGGCGTGCGCCATGAGAAGGCTGGCGTCAATGCATTGGAAGCCAGATCGAAGCTTTGGGAATTTTCACAAGCCAGCGGGCGCTAGCCGGGGCCCTCCCCTGACAGTGCCACGAGACGTCCGATGTGCCAGGGCTCGGGGCTCCGTCGACGACAGCCGCCGCAAGGCTTCGAGTCGAGTCCACGGGGAACTGTCGAGGTTGTCGTGATCTTCAGCGCATGAACGCATTGAGCGCAATCTCGTGCGACCACCACAAGCGAGTGCTGAATCAGCCCTGACACCGAGGCCTCGCCCAGCTCGGTTCCCAGCTCCTTGGTTACTCCCGTGTACGATCGTCCTCGTCCCGCCGGATGCGAACATCACTCAGCCGCTTGCACGCCGCAGAACCAAAGGTCCCTCCACCATGGGACTCGACTTGACACACTCGCGCTGGACCACAGCCTTCATTGATTCAAAGCCTCTCTCATTATCCCCAACTTTGACTAGTATGACTCCCAGGTACATACACGGTTGATACAGCAAGCCGTTTTGCCAAAAATACACGAAACACGCCCAACCATGACCACCACGCGAGCAGAAAACGCCCCAAGAAACATCCAGCACGGCGGCTGTCTTTGTTTGCCCTCTCCCATCCCAACCCGAACCGCCAACCGGAGTCCTGGAGAGCCGATCAAACAATCTGATGTGCCTTCCGCATGCGACTCCCACCCCGTTTGATGCTCGCCAGCCACCCACTCCGCACCTCTTGTGCTACCACTCCCAAACGCTTCCTCAGCTCCCGGTCCCCCCTCTTCATGACAACAAACAGATACCTCCGCCTCGTCTCCCATCTCTCTGTGCCTTACGCAAAGTTGTCCTGTCGGTCGACCCAGATGTCCTCCAGCTCGTTGAAGCTGGAGAAGTGGATGGGGCGGTGCTGGTCGCAGTAAAATGGCATCGGAGTGTCCAGCTTCACATGGATGGGTTTCTTCTCCAGCCCGCCAAAGGCGCTGCCCATGAAGCTGAAGTTCCACTTGCCAGTGTCGGGAACTAGGAAGAAGCCCCTGAACTTGTCGCTGAGCAGCAGCTGCCGCCTCTCGCCCATAGCCGTGCTGAATCCCAGAGGTTGATCGCTGCCAACGTCCTTGTTCTCCGCGCCCCATTTGTAGCCCTGGGGAGTCAGAGCCCAGGCGGAAAGGGAGACGCTGCCCGGCGTGAACGACACCGTGACCGTCAACGTCTTTTGCTCGTTCCACGTGGGGTGAGAGTCCACCAGTCTGGCGTGGCTCGTGACATCCATTGCCGACATGTACGGAAGTTCGTTGCCGGACATGGTGTGGATGATACCAAGAGGCTCCATGCCCTTGAGGAGCTCGTGCTGAGGAAGATTCTGGGGCAGCTGGACATTGCGCAAGCCGCCGATCTGCGGCACCATGACGATGCATTTGATCTCCTTGACCTGGTCATTGTCGGCCGGCGAGGACCCGTAGAGATAGCCAGCCACCTGCACCCGGAGATCCGCAATCGTGATGAACTTCTTGAGCATGTTCTTTGGCATGACGTACGTGACCTCGTCAACGTCGCCGTCCACAGGGGCCACATACATATTGTTGGCCCTAGTGCGCAGATTCGACGTCGCAATGGCCCGGGTGCGCCACTCAGTTTTGGAGGCGAACGTCTGCTGCTCAAACTGCGAAGTTGTGGTGACGATGATCTCCTCGCCGTGCACGTTCTGCGTCTTAGTGGTGACAGCCGTGAGCTGTTGCTGCTCCTGCTGCTGCTTCTCGATCTCGGCAGCCTGTTGCCTCTGCAAGGAAGGCGCCGAGATCTCCATGCCCAGGATGATGTCGCGCACTTCGCTCGTGGTCAGACTCGACACATTGACGTTGTTCTTCTTGCCGTAGTCGTTGAGGATCAGGTCTCGCAGCTGCATTTCAACCTTGATCCAGTCCTCGTCCGAGAGCGACGGCCAGATATGGTGATCTTGAGTGATGACCGTCTTGTCCGGTCGGAGGATGAGCTTCGTCTTGTCCTGGTTGACATGCAACGCTCTCAGGATGAGGATCAAGCGGGAGAACGCCGTGTACGATGAGATACTCTTGAGCCACTCATCGTAGAGATTGAAGAGCACCATCTGAGGCTCAGTGGCGCGCAGAATCATGTCACCCAACTTCTCAACCTTCATTGCGGCTTGGAAAGGCAGTTGCAGCTCCGAAGCACGGATCGAGATGTTGGGGAAGTCCAGGAGGTTGACTTCAAGAGGATCAAGAAGACCCTTGCGGGTGACGATGAGCTGTTTCGGCTGCTCTTCAACCGGGAGCGACCTGATCAAGGCGGCCACTTCTTCGGCCGTCTTCCACTTTGCCAGCTGACCAAGACGCTTTTGCCCTGCCCAGACGCTGGTATGAATGATTTTGAGGAAAAGTTGGCCGGTTCGCGGGTTGAAGATGAAGATGGCACCGTTGATAGGCTTCGTTGTCAAATTGCCTTCAAAGGTCTTGTGGATCGTGACACGATAGACATTGGTGTCGTCGATGAAGAGCTGCGTTTGGTTGCTGAACAACTCGGAGTAGTTCTGGGAATTCAGGAACTCCTGATTGCTCTCGGATGCGTATAGCTGCAGGCCTTTGCGAATGCGTTCGCGCAAGACGTACAGAGCCGGGTTCGCTTTCATGATCTTCGCCATGGCTTGCTGGACCAACGTCTTCAGACCAGGGAAGTATTGCCCGTAAGCCGAATAGAGATTGTACGCGAGATCGATGCCAATCATCAAACCCGTTGGGGACGGGTACAGACTCATGCTGTCAGTCGTGTAGTCGAGGTACTTCGCTCGCACATATCTCTCAATGTCGTGGGAGTCGTAATCGCCGTAGCGGAGCTGTACGTCGATCCAGAACTTGCTCGTTGTGGTGGCCTCAATCACATCCTTGTTGTCGAATAGCAGTGATGGCCGAGTGACATTCCACTTGTGGCTTGCGAACAGCTGGATATCCGCGCAGGAGCTGTTCATCTTGTACGATTTTCTGGGATGGATGGTCTCCTTTTGCACCGACTCGATGCTCAGAGCTTCCAGCTCCTGGTCAAAGACCTGGCAGAGATCCATGACGACGGACTCGTGGATCTTTTGCCACAGATGCGCACGGAAGATTTGGATGAGAGAAATTTTCAACGTCGGAATCTTGCCGTGCAAGAAGATACCGGTAAGGTCCAGCTGGACTTGGAAACCGACGTACACGTTTGCTCTGTTGATGGTTGGGGACCACCAAAGGGTGAAGCGGCGGTTAGGAATTTGGTTCAAACCGGACCGTTGGGCGTTGGTGAGCTTCTTGAATTGCATAGACTGTAAATGAAAAAATGTTAGACTGGTCTCCGTTCGTTGGGGTACCCAAAAGGGTTTCGGAGGCACAAGGGCCCCAATAAGGGAGCCATAATCACGGGGAAATGGTCACAAGGGGGGTGATCACTAACCTGCTCGAAACCAGAGGCCCTTTCCCAGAAAAGACCTTCCCACGACGGGAAGCCCGTTGCCTTGAAAAGAGTGTGCTCCAAGATGGTCTCGACACCACCCAGGGCCTGGATCACATCAGTGCGGTAGGCATTGAGGTTCCACAGCTTGCCGTCGTGTCTCTGACTCGTCCACCAGAATGGGTTGCTCTTCATGAGCTGGTAGAGTTTAAACTCGGCCCGAGTGCGGAATCCCTTGTCGAAACTCAGAGTGCTGCGGTCTTTTTGAAACAGGGTATTGATGCGGGGCAAGCCGCGGTCCCAGCTGTCTTCCAAATCCTCCAGGGTGAGTCTCCTGTTTTGCTGGTTTGCCTCCAGGCGCTTCTGTGAATACTCGGTCCACACACGCTGGGAATCGATGAACTCGGCCTCCCACGGGATAATGTAGCGGAAGATGTTAGGGATCAACGTCTCCTCGTCGTGAGACATGCCAGCGCGGTAGTGCGTGACACCGACATCAGTTTGCTTAGACCAACGTTTGTCGCTTGCCGGAATCAGGATGTGAGACCCTGAGATCATGCCAAGACCGCCGAGTTCCTTGGGTGTGTAAAACACAGCCGGCGGGAAACGGGAGGGCATCTTCGAGTTCAAGCCAATCTTGACCCGAGTTTGAATCTTGGTCTCACACTTGACAATGGTGTCAAGCAGGTTGACTGTCGAGACTGCGGCCTCGCGGTAATACGTGAACAAGGCGATCAGAGCCGTGTTCCACTTGTTGGCAATCTTGGTGAACGTGGTAGACCCGGACGACATCAGAATCTGGCGGATACGGTTGTTGAATTTCTGGATGTCCTCCTCGGTCACCTGAAGGAAGGCATGGGCGGTCCGCTCTTTGGTTGTGTTGTCCACAAGCGACCAAACGCTATCCTTAACCGGGAACTCGTCGTTCTGATTGCGAATCTTGGGAAGAATGCGCACCTCGAAGCCGCACATGGAGAACAGGAGATTGGGGTTGTCCTTGCTGTAAACACTGGCAAACGTGTCTTCCCACTCGACTGTCGTCACCGACCTTGGGAGCCGATTCTTCAAATCCCAGAAAACAGCCCTCCCAAGATTCACATCGTGCCTCATGAGCCGCATGCGAGAGTCTCTGGGCCAGCACTTTTTGCTCCTGTAGCCGATGACATTCTCGAAGTTCGGATCCGGCTGCTCCGTGAGGAATCGTTGGATGAGATCTCTCGACTCGTCAGCGTTGAAGCGGAGGAACACCCAGATTCTGTCAATGTATCTCGTGTACAGCCGTATGGGATGCCTTGTTTCGGTCTCGCGGTCCTGGAA
>FTIZ01726787.1_pt1 | contig 10069 bp, 4 predicted proteins | sample 1658381 | NCBI WGS metagenome assembly FTIZ01 (sample SAMEA3914822, study PRJEB12502) | metagenome | biome: forest; material: soil | place: USA | collected 2012-03-12 | depth 0.1 m
ATTGGGCTCGCTGCCGCCGGATCGTCGCCGATTGTCAGACATGCCACTGCCATGATGCGCAGCCACCAATGTTCTTCGAGAGGCTATGTCGCCGTCGTGGTTACGGTCCTCCTGACCATCCTCCTCTTGACCAGCCAGCGACTTCACAGCGCTTCCCCCGGGGCCTTTTCACACCTAACAGAAAGCTGGCACCATGACACTCCAAGTCCGCCCCCGGAGGCGACGTCAAAACCAACCCCGGACAGCAGCAGCAAACCCCCGCCGCCCGATGCCTCGGACAACTGCAGCAGAGAGTTGTCATTCCTGCGCAGCAAGGAACTCGACTTGTCCAGCCGCATCCAATATACCCGCCGTTGCATCAAGCCCGTGTATGGCAACGCCGATCGCGATGCCGTCACTACCGTCACCAAGCCGCTGCTCAGCGGCACCAAGAAGCTCGACCTGAGCGCCGACTGCGCAAAACTCACCCCTCCACCTTGCGAGCCCTTGTCACTCGAAGTGCCTGCCGCATACCCTCGCACGGAAGACCAGTACGGGCACCTCATGTTTGGCGTGGCAACCTCGTTCGAACGCCTCGAAGAGTCGCTCCCAGTCTTTGCGACCTGGCTCTCCAACTCGGGCGCCCAGCTCGTCGCCGTTGTCGCCGACGCCGACAGCCTCAGCAGCCAATCCAACCTGCCCGCCCTCCAGGCCGAGTTCCGCAAGCTCAACATCAACGCCACCTTCATCCCGCCCAAGCTCAAGACCTCCCTCCCCCGCCTCGACACCCCCGCCGACGCCAAACTCTCCACCCCCGCGGCCGTCGAGCAGCTCCACTTCCTCCTCCTCCGCGACATGTTCCAGCTCGCGACCCCGCAAACCCAGTGGCTCGGCATCCTCGACGACGACACCTTCTTCCCGGCGCTCCACCCGTTGAGCACAACCCTCCACCAGCACGACCACACCAAGCCGCGCTGGCTAGGCGCCCTCGCCGACAACTGGGTGAGCAACAAGATCTGGGGGTGGATGGCGTACGGCGGCGCGGGCGTCTTCGTGTCCATGCCCCTGGCCAAGCAGCTGGACCCGCACCTCGAGGACTGCATCCGCGAGACGACCATCCCGAGCGGCGACGGCATGATGAAGGACTGCGTGTACAAATACAGCACGACCAAGCTGACGCTCGTCGACGGGCTCAACCAGCACGACATCATGGGCGACGCGTCGGGCTGGTTCGAGAGCGGCCGCCGCCCGCTGAGCCTGCACCACTGGAAGTCGTGGTACCACGTGCCCGTCGACAAGATGGCGGCCGTCACGCGGGTGTGCGGCGACTGCTTCCTGCAGCGGTGGCGCTTCGGCAAGGACACGGTGCTCTCCAACGGGTACAGCGTCGTCGTGTACGCGGACGGGGTCGATAAGATCGACCTGGACCGCATGGAGGCGACGTTTGAGGAGGCGGATGAGCGGTTCGACTTTGTGTATGCCCCGTTCCGGCCCAAGCTTGGCGCCGACAAGAAGAAGAGCTACCGCTTGGTTGGGGTGGATGGGGACGTGGACAAGGGGGAGCCGTTCCGCCAGGTGTATGTGTATCGTGCGCCAGGGGACGACAGGAGTAAGGCGGTGGACGAGGTGGTGGAGTTGGTGTGGGAGACGTGAGACGTCAGCATGGCCATGGCTTTGGCCCTTGTGAAGGGTGTGGTTTGAACCGGCGGACGGTGCCGATTTGGAAAAGATGGGTGGTGCTGGTGGCGCCAACGAATGATAGAGGGATGACATGATGGCGTTTTTGAGGACTAGGTGGTTGGATCATCTGTGTTTCGTTCTTTGTATATTGCTTCTTTGAGGAATACTAATCTTTGGCTCTTGACTTTTGCTACAAATCAGTGCTGTGACGACCGGTCCAAGGTGCAATACGTCAACTATTCACCAACCGACAGTGAGGCGGAAACAACAGGATCTCGGCGTGATCCCTCTTGGAGCAGCAAGCACTAGGACAAGGGAAAAGGTCCGACAGACATCATAACCCCATGCTACTATCACGAAAAGCACAACAGTCATCAGAAGCACCATAAAAGCACACCGAAACCATCGCTCTCATTCCAAAGAGTCCAACACTGTATACAACAACAACATCAACACCCCCAAATCCAAAGATATAACCCCTTCCCGCTGGCCCACCCCAACCCCCGGGCCTCCTTAACCCCGTCCTCTCCCCCACAACACGAAACCAAACAACCCCAAAGCCACTACACCAACAGCCACGCCAGGCGGCTAAAAACCGTCGAATATTAAGTTATAGACAATAAACCAAACCAGGCACCAATCAGAGGCACCCAGCCAGCAACAAAAGAGGAGGGCGATAGAATGAAGTAAAACTGTCGCACAAGACAAAAACAGACAGGAAAAAAGTGACGTGCCCAGAAAACCCATCCGTTTCCGTCACGGAAACGAAGCCAAAAGGCAAGCAAGCAAGGCCGATGCCGCCGCCCAAAATCCCAAAACCCAAGGGGTATAAACCCCTGCCCCGCTGATGACGCCTGAAAGTTTGTTCGCTGTTGTATATGGATGGATGTATGTTATGTACCATTTGTTGTTGTCGCTATTAAATCTCCGCCGCAAACAACCGCGAGTGAAGTTGATAGAAAAGAGGGCGCGAGAGAAGGGCTCAATCAAGCCTTGCCCGCCTCCCTAACCGCCTGAATCCAGCGCTCTTCCTCGCCATTCCCGCCCACGGCGCGCGGGCTCTTGGCTTCGCCCTCGGGCGTGGCGACGCCCAGCACGGCCTGCACCTCGGCGACCGACCGGGTGCCCAGCAGCGCCATCTCCTTCTGCAGGAGCAGCGCGACGCCGGCGCGGACGAGCAGCGCGTCGCCCTCGAAGACGTAGACATCCCAGAGGCGGGTGGCCTCGTCCAGCGCGAGGTGGCGGGTGAAGAGGCCCGTGAAGAGGGGCTCGAGGAGGAGGTCGGCGTTGTGGTCGGGCATGTTGATGAGGTGTTGGTGGAGGTTGGGGGATTTTTGGGAGAGGGTGTGCAGGAGGAGGTTGTAAGCTGAGTTCTTGGCGCCGGCGTCGGAGGCGTAGAAGCTGAGGGGGAGTGGGCGGTTGAGGATGTTGGCGAGGGCGATGAACGCGTCAGTTGGTGATGGGAGGTTAAGGAGCAGGAGGGCGGCGATCGTCTGGAATAGGGTTAGCTTTGACTCTACCAAAGGAACAGGATAACTCACATTGCAGCCTGGCACATATCCGATGTCGCTGCGGTACATGGCATAGGCTCTCAGGACGTCCACCAGGCTCTGGTGGAGCGGCGCGCCTGGCTGGAAGATGCGCAGATCCGGGTATGTCCGCTCCTGGACATCCTTGCTGATCGCGTCGAACCACGCGGTGGCGCGCGTGTCCTCGACACTCCCATGTCCCGACTTCGCCTTGGTCTCGGCCTCGAGCGCTCGGCTGAGCGCCGCCTCGAACGACGTCTCGGTGAGGCCCAGTTCATTCCCAATCGCGCGGCTCCAGACTGCTCCGCGACTCCGCGGCGCAATTCCGCGCCACCACATGTCCCTAGTTCTCCGCTCGCGGATGGCGTCGTTCCAGCGGGGGAGGATGTCCTGTTCCCAGATCTGCATTATGCTGTCAGCGGCCACATCGCGGCACTCAGACCGGGCGCGCTTGGCGGCTTGGCGACGGCGTTCGGCTTCGAGACTCTGAGCCATCATCTTCTGGTACTCTTTGAGGTGGCGGCGCTCCTCGGCGGGGTCCTTGGGCGGGAGCCACGAGGGGCGGGTGCGCGAGAGGACGGCCTCCTTCTCCTTGGAAATGGGCAAGGGATCGATCATGATGTTCGACCGCCGCAGAGGTGGAAGCTCGGCCAAGGCTGACTTCACCCTGGGCTTGGGCTCAGGGTCCGACGATCTCCTTGCGTTGGGTATGGAGCCGGTGCTGGACCGTTGTTGCACCTTGTGTTGCATCTCCTCGGCGTGTTCCTCCAGCTTCTCGGTCAAGGCCTTTGCCTCGGCGTTCAGTTCCGACAACGCAGCGGACCAGCTCTTCGCCCTCGAGGTGACAGGGCTCGAAACGCGGCTGGATGCAGCTGAACTCATTGTCGAGAGTGCCAAGTCCGACTTCCAGGTTGGCGACCGAAGCGACCCCTGCGCGACAGCGATCGCTGGTGTCCCATTCCCGACGCTGCGCACCCTTTCCCTAGGAGCACGCTCCGGCGAGGGAGCCTTGGATGGAGGCCGGCTGTGGGACCGTTCAGACGGCGGCCTCGGAGAAATGGGCACATTGTCCAGGACAAGACCTTCGGGAATGTCGTCTCCGTCATCCTCGTCGCACTCCAGCTCCAGTTGCAGGACCGTCTTCCGCTCTCTGTTCGACTGCCAGCTGCTCCTACGGGGCTTCATCATCATGTTGGGATCTCTCGGAGAGAGCGACAGGTTCGGACTGGGGCTCCGATTCCGTCCCAACGAGGACTGCGAGTTCTTGCGGCCAAGGGTACGGAAGGGGAGAGGCCCGGTGAAGGACTCGGGCATGAGGAGCCCCAGGCTGGGGGTGCGGCCATTGGGGCTTCGGAGTTGGCCTTGAAAGCCCTGGAGCGCCGGTCGTGTCTTGATTGCAGGCACGGGTGCTGAGTCGCGGTGCTGCCGAGTCCTCGACGAGTCGCGCGAGTACTGCAGGCGGGGAGTCGAGGCGGAGAGGGGTCGCTTCGAAGCAGCTCGCAAATCGGAGGAGAAGGAGGGGCTGTAAGGGTTCGGGGCGGACTTGATGTGCTGGTCAGACAGGCTTCGCGGGTCGATGTGGGCGTCGTCGAGCCCAATGTCTTCGAAGTGGCTGACGTCGGCGAGCACGCTGCCGTCGTCGGATGGGAGCGAGCTGAGCGACGAGGATTTGGAGGATTTCGAGGCCGTCATGCCGGGCGGCGAGCCGGGACCGGGCAGGACGGTGTCGTGGAGCTGGCTCTCGTAAATCATCATCTTGGCATGGCGCAGGGCAAAAGACCCCTATTGTCGAGTGCGGTTCGGTGAAGGTCCCGCCTCCGGTGATCGCGGGATCTGCTGCACAGCGGTTGTTGTCGTTTGTCGGCCGGTACCGAAGGGCAAAACACGCGCACAGCGAGTGGCAGCGGCAGCGGGTGGGAATGCGGTGCTGGTGGGTGGGTGATCGCTGGGTCGAGGGGGATCCCACGGGAATGCGAGCGGCTAACCCCTGGATGCCAGAGCGGGTGTCTCACGTTGCTGCCCGGGCGATCGAGGAATTGGACGGGGCGCGGGGAAACGCAGACAGCGATGCGACGGCGCCAAGTAAACGACCTGCGCAATTATAACAACGGATGAATTATAAACAAGTATGGGCGGTTGAACGATTGAATGCTGAGCAAGGCCTGGATGTCGGGGTGGTCGTGTCGTGTCGGGGTCGTCGGAGCGTTGTTATGCAGGGACCGACTGACTGGTGAACGAGGGTCGGGGTCGGAGTTTCAGGAGAATGCAGCGAATGTACGGGTAGCGAAACAGTCGGCTGGGCGACCGTAAGAAAACACAGAATAAAAAACCGGAGCGAGAGACGGGCAAAAGAGCGACTGGCAGATCTGGTGAATGCCTTATGTGCAAAGAGAGGAAAACGAAGGCGTGATGACCAAGATTGGGAGAGTTGGTTTGGCAGGGAAAAAACCAGCGTCGAGAGGGCAGCGAATGACGGCAGGGAGCCAATTTGCGGGCCTGTCCACCACGGAAGCGAGAGGGGGGGAGACAGCAAGTGCGGGACGGGAAATCAGGCGGAGAAGGGATCGCTGCGAGTCTGGGCTTTTTTGGGCTCGAGCTAGCGCAACGCAACCCAAGCAAAAAACAGAGAAAACAGGCAAAAACAAGGCCGGCCCCAAATTCGCGATTTCCCTTGACAAAATGGTGATATCAGAGGCACGGCTCCCTACCGAGATAAGAAGGCCTCGGCGGGCAGTACCAAACTCTCAGGCCTCCTTTGCATCGGACGCTGCGCCCGGCAGCAGCCCGGCATCCGAGGCCGAGTCGCAGCGGGCTGGCCGTCGGCGGCCACAGTCAATCACAACAACAGCGCAGCGTGCGTGGGCCAGGGATCGGCACAGCAGCCTTCCTCGCAGGCGGATGGATACGCCCCCAGCTCGAATCCCGCCGGTGGCCGGGCAAGTAGGCAGAATGGTACAAAGTGGGCACGAATGCGCACCGCTGTTCCTCGCCGGGCTCGGAAGTCGCGCCCAAGTAGAGAGGAAGGGAAAAAGCATGTCATCACTATGAAAACGGCGCGTCGGAAACACGAGTCTGAGGACGGTCAAGTCCGGATGACAGAGGACCAAACACCGGACGACGACCAGACGACGGAAAGTTGCGCCGAGCCCGACTAGATTGCGGTGTTTTCCAACGTTGCTGCGCCGAAAATACGCAGCGGTCTGATAACGGGCCAACTGCCAGCACACACACGGTCGAGGTTGAAACAACTGGAAAACTGGAACCTGGGACGAACCTCAGCAGCAGCAGACACTGTCAGAAAACGAGGGTGGCTCGGTGGCTTGCATGTGCCAACAAGGGTCCCCGGGGTGCACGTCAGCCTGCAGGGACAACTCAACGCCGAGACCAACACCTTGCTGCGGATGTTTTCAAGCCCACGACGCGGCTCTGTTTATTTATGTACTATTTACTGTGTTCTGCACACTCCAGAGTCGTCCGGACACTTTTGTCAAAATTTCCAATTGCCAGCCCGGGATTCCAGCGGCTTGTCGAGTCGCCCGAGTCTCCCTCCTCGACGTTCTGGAAGGGGCTAAAACGGTTTTGCACACCCAAAGCCCCATGCTTGGCAGGGGCCGGAAATGATGAGGGGCCACACCAATCTCGATTGCAGAAGGGCAGCGCAGGGCTTGGCATTGCAATCGAGGTGCTGAGCGGAACAAGCCGTTGGAGAGGTGTTTGAACCTTTTCCTCGCTCCATCACGAAATGGCCCGTGCAGCAGTCCAGAACCTGAGCCTCCGACCGGGTTCTCCGAGGGATCCGTGCTGTAGTACCGGGAGTCCAGGATGGCTTCGCCGCGGGCCGTTTTGGCGAGCCTTGTTTCGTTTTACTACATGGAAGCGCCGTACGAGTCAGCGTCATCGCCATGTTCCTTCTCGCGAGAGTGGCTTCACTGGGACGCTGACACGAGGCGAGCGGCGAGTCAACCACGAACCGCCAAGCTTAAAAAGTCCGATGGTCAGTTGGAGGCTTCGTGGAGGCTCAGAAGAAAGGCTGCAACAGAATCTGAGGTTCGGCCTTGCGGCGTGTCTTTTGTCACCGCCGTAAGTTGGGTGATGGAGCACGTCGGCAACGATCAGTCCTAGACCCCCGAACTCCTGGTCCACGAGCGAGATCAACTTTTCTCGATAGCGCTGGATACACCATGTTCCGTTCTCGATGCACCGAGACGCAGGGTCCCCTCGAGGCAACTGTGCTGTTGTGCAACTGACACAAAGATCGAGATGCTGCACCAGCCTGTCGTTCAACACTAGCAGCACGGTATTTGTGTCCCAAGAGGCAGTTGACAAGATGAATGTCTACGAGCGCAATGCTGGGAATGTTGAAGCGAATCCGGCTGGTTGATTGTGTCAGGTGAAGGTTCAAGTTTCTCGAGTTACGGCCGTCACGTCATTTATCTGAACCTGGGAGGCAGTTGAGGGTGACGGGAAGGAGCAGAGACGACCCTGTGACAGACAACCCGTTGCCGTGATACTTTGAGATCACCAACCTAACCCATCTTCAACCTCCCCATGCCTTCCAACTCTCCTCCCACCGACCACGCCTCAACGACCTCATAAACCCACCACACCACCACCACGCAACCCTCACCCCTACCCCCCGGAAAAGGCCAGCAAAGTAGAAGAAAAGACGAAGAAGACAAGATGCCTCCCTTCACCCTCCTCATCACCCTCTTCGCCCTCCTCCTCGCCACCACCACCACCACCACCACCATTACCGCATTACCCACTCCAACCACCTCGGGCAACTTCTCCCTCACCTGCACCACTATCAGCCTTACCCACAACTTCTTCCTGGGCGCCACCTGCGCCCTTCCCCCCTCCCCGGCCGACGCCGGTGGCAGCGCCGTCCAGTCCGACGACAACCAGCTCGACCTGACCATGTGCATCGGCCTCGACCAGGTGACGGGCCACATGCAGTGGGAGGTGTAGTACGTACCCTTCCTACAAGGCTCCCAGATACGGGAGGGAGTACACCACAAGATGAAGCGGAAAAAAAAAACAAATGCTGACAAGGAGGGTTGGTTGATGGGTGCCAGCGGCAAATTCTCAAACTACTGCACCAACTGCACCGTCCAGGCCGATCGTCTCCTGACTTGCTTCTGCAGTCCGCTGGTGAGCAGGGGACAGGGGTCGGTGCGGTCGACGATTAACCTGGGTATGTATTCTTACCACATCCGGCTATTGCCATCGTCACGCCTTGACGACGATCAAGCAGCATCGTGCTAACCTGTGGGTTTGGTAGACGAGGGCATCACCAACGACATGGGCACGCTCAAGTGTGCGGGGGGTATGGCTTCGGCTGAGGAGGGGAGTGGTGAAGGCGGGAGCTGTTACTGATCCCGGCCTTCTGGACTGTAAAGAGGAGGGAAAGGGTGTCCGTGGTGGGTAGAACGTTTATACTCGGCTGGCTTTCTGCGGCTTTGGGGGCTGAAGACGGCGGGGAATGTTCCAGAGTCGTTGATCCCGTCTGTTCCTCGAGGTAGACACCCCGTCTCACTCTAGGAGAGGAGCGGGCAAGCAGAGATGAGGTCTCTTCCTCAGAACGAAGCTGGTTCTTCAAGTTTGACGGTTGTCACCCGAGACTCCTTTTCCCCAAATGGTGTTGTCAATCTTCAATGGGCCCGATGTTCACTGTTCTCTGAAGTAGATTGTATCAGTCTCCTTCTTTTTATGATTCGAGAGACGCCGCAAGCAAAAGCCAAGGAATGCAAGTTTCCGTATCCCGGGGCGAGCCTGACCACCACACTGACCCGGCTAGGACAAGTCTCGTCTGCGGAGAATTGAATCCTAAATCATGATGCGGTGATCAGCAACTGCTCTTCTTCTTCCTCGTCTCCATGTCCGTCTTTCTCCCTGGACACCTTCTTTTACACCTCTCTTTATCTTCTATTAGTCTTTTGTTTTATACGCCTCTTCGTTTTCCTCTTTATTATTTGCAACTCACGCATTGTTGAGGTCCCAGGAACGACACACACGCAACGTTCAGGCTGAACAGCACCCCTTCCTTAGACTCTCTCCCAGCCCCCACCTCCCCAAGTTCCAACCACCCGACACAATCCACTTTGGGGTAGGATTGTAAGCAAGCCTTGCACCATCATCCAACGCATCAGGCCTAGTTAGGAAGGATTTGGAGGCGAAGCCTGACCACTTCAGCCTCCCTTCCCCTCATCCCTCTTAGCCAAAACTTGGATTTCCTGATGCACCCCGCACCGACTACGCGAATCCGGGGAGGGGCACGTGCAGGCGACCGGCCAGGCAGATGAGGGCGGCAGAGGATCTTAAACTTGAAGCGTCTGTCAGCAGATGCTTGTCAGCTTTCCTTTGCGGTTTCTCAGCCTTTCCCAGGTCACTAAGCGACACGATAACGGCATGATGCCCACCGAAACACTACCGACAAGCGCCAACCGGTGTCTTGCTTGCAAAGCATGGTCTCATTAAGTGCATAGGTCTATCGTCTATCTTTGCGACAGCCCAGTCTCGGCATCAAAACCTGATGCCCCCGAACCTCGAGCCAAGCGGCTCCCTTGACAAACGCACACGAACTTTTTCAATGTCATTACAAAACCCGGCACACGGCTGAGACAAGAATTCCTGTCAAGTGTCTTGCCCCTCACATCGACAGCCCGCCGGTCCAGCTCCAGAGCGGAAGAGGAAGAGCTGTCGTGTCGTGTGGATGTAGCATGGCCGGATCGTCATCTAGCGAGAGCGCCAGAAAGACGCGGTTCCGCCGGTCCCAGGTCACCAAGAGATGATGCACCCCACACCACCACGTCTCGCCCTTACTGCGCAACGGGCTTCATCTTGGCCGGGGCAGTGCCCAGTCCGTTGCGGTTGCGGAAGAA
>FTIZ01751630.1_pt1 | contig 10069 bp, 12 predicted proteins | sample 1658381 | NCBI WGS metagenome assembly FTIZ01 (sample SAMEA3914822, study PRJEB12502) | metagenome | biome: forest; material: soil | place: USA | collected 2012-03-12 | depth 0.1 m
AAGTTGCCCCTAACCACCGTTGCCAAGAATGACTGTGGGACTTTGAGCGAGGCCCGGTTTTGGCGGCATGAAGTTGTCGATGTAGAATATCTGTCTTGCGACCTTTGATCATGGCGAGAAGGCTGCAATGCCGACTGCTCGGTCAGCAACACAGGTGGCAAACATTACAGCGGCAATGGGACCTGGGACCGAGTTATTCACACGTGTGACGTGTGCTCTCGGCGAAGCCGTCGACATGTCCCGAGGCTCCGCTGCAGCCGAGACCGGCATTGAGAGCAGTCCCCGGATCCCGAACCCCGGACGCCACCTTGGTCAGCCCTCCACTCCGCCGGGTTTCAGCTTTCGGTGTTCATGTCCAGAATTGGCGGCGATGCGCTCCTGCTAAGATGGACGTCGCCTCGCAGTGGAGTTCAGGTTCGGGGGTGATTATGATGGGCATGACGCAATTACACCGAGGGCGCAGTTGGAGAGGGACCAAAGGTCCCAGGGGCTGTGACATGATTCGGCACTTGGAAGTTGAGTATAAAATGCGGCATCCCGCGAGCGCTCACTCTCTGTCGGAATGCTTTCTGTTGCCATTGCAGGATTTAGCACACGGATCTCGAACATGGCAGACAGCACGGCAGACACGATCCCGATACCAGGGCCCCCGGGCCTCCCGCTGGTTGGAAACGCTCTCGAGATCGAGGCTGAACTCCCGCTTAGAACCTTCCAAACCTTCGCGGAGCAATACGGTAAGTCTGGGCAACCTGAACAGCTGGACACACCAATGATGTGGATCGCTGTTGGCTTACTGGGTCCCTAGGAGACATATACCGTTTAAACCTGCCTTCAGGGACCACGATCGTCGTTGTAAGCCCCTTCCTCCCGGCTTGCGCTCTCCTTGCATGGTGCTGATTAGACCGGTAGAGCTCTCAAGCACTCATCCATGAGCTTTGTGATGACAAAAGGTTCCGGAAACCAGTTGTTGCAGCGCTTGCCCAGGTCAGAAATGGTGTACATGACGGGCTGTTCACAGCACGCGAAGAGGAGACCAACTGGGGGATCGCCCACCGAATCTTGATGCCGGCATTTGGGCCGGCGTCGATCCAGGGCATGTTCACCGAGATGCACGAAATAGCCTCGCAGCTGGCTCTCAAGTGGGCGCGCCATGGCTCTGACACGCCGATCATGGTCACGGATGATTTTACCAGGCTCACTCTCGATACCCTTGCGCTCTGCACGATGAACTTTCGCTTCAACTCCTACTACCACGACGAGTTGCACCCTTTTATCAATGCCATGGGTGATTTCTTGACCGAGTCAGGCTCGCGGGCTATGCGGCCGGCCTTGACCTCGGTATTCTACGGCCGGGCGACCCGCAAGTACTGGGATAATATCGAGGTTCTGCGGCGGACAGCCCAGGGCGTTGTCGACACACGGCGGAAGCAGCCGACCGGCAGGAAGGACCTGTTATCGGCAATGCTGGATGGCGTGGATTCGAAAACTGGCCAGAAGCTCAGCGACTCGTCCATCATCGACAATCTCATCACCTTTCTCATCGCCGGTCATGAGACAACCTCAGGTCTGCTGAGCTTCGCCTTCTATTTGCTCATCAAGCACCCGGATGCATATCGAAAAGCCCAAGATGAGGTGGACAATGTGATTGGGAAAGGCGCGATCACAGTGGAGCAGATGAACAAGGTACGAAGCCGGTCGAGTTCCAGGTTTTTCTCAGTGCACGACGACTAACATGCGTGGCTCCGGTAGCTTCCTTACATCGCTGCCGTTCTTCGCGAGACACTGCGACTCTGCCCCACGATTCCCATGGTATCTCGAGCTGCTAACCAAGACGGCGTTATCGGAGGCAAGTATTTTGTCGAAAAGGACCAAAGATTTGCCCTTCTCCTTGCCCAATCTCACCTGGACCCGATTGTCTATGGCGAGACGGCAAAGGACTTTGTGCCGGAGCGTATGCTGGACGACAACTTTGAGCGCTTGATGAAGGAGTATCCCGACTGTTGGAAGCCGTTTGGCACGGGCGTGCGGGCTTGCATTGGCCGCCCGTTTGCGTGGCAAGAGGCCGTCCTCGTAATGGCCATGCTTCTGCAGAACTTTGACTTCGTCCTCGACGACCCGAACTACGAGTTGCAGTACAAACAGACGCTCACGACCAAACCCAAGGATTTCTATATGCGCGCGATTCTTCGGGACGGGCAAACGGCAACGGAGATGGAGCATCGGCTCTCTCAGGATGCCCCTTCAAACGTCCAGGCGCCTGGTCACCCCAAGGCCTCACGACAGGCTTGCCCCTCCGACGCAAAGCAGGCAGATCGTGCAGGAGGGAAGCCCATGAGCATTTTTTACGGCTCCAACACTGGGACATGCGAGAGCCTTGCCCAACGTCTCGCAACGGACGCAGCCTCACACGGATTCGAGGCAACCGTGGTTGAACCCATGGACGTGGCTACGAAGAGATTACCCACGGATCGGCCGGTAGTTATTATTACGGCATCTTTCGAAGGCCAGCCGCCCGACAATGCCGCTTCCTTTTGCGGCTGGCTCAACGGTATCGAGGCCAAAGAACTTCAGGGCGTTTCCTATGCCGTCTATGGCTGCGGCCACCACGACTGGACGCAGACGTTCCATCAAGTGCCTAAGCTTGTGGATCATACCATGGAAGCTCGTGGGGCTTTGCGCATCTGTGAAGCAGGACTCACAGATGTGGCTCAGGGGGACATGTTTACTGACTTTGAGCAATGGGAAGACGACGTGTTCTGGCCGGCGGTCCAGGCCAAGTACGGCACTGCTTCTCTGGTTGTGAACAATGATGTCTCGTCGCAGTTGGACAGCCTCGACATACAATTTTCCAGTCCCCGATCTTCGACTCTTCGCCAGGACGTCAAGGAGGCAACGGTCGTTGATGAGGTGGTCCTGACGAGCCTGGGGGCTGCGCCAAAGAAGCACATGGAGATTCAGCTGCCGGACGGTATGGCGTACAAGGCCGGGGACTATCTCGCAGTCCTCCCCGTCAATTCGAAGGAGAGTATCCAGAGAGTCTTGCGGCAGTTCCAGCTTTCCTGGGATTCGCATATCACCATTGGGTCCGACAGATGGACAGCTTTGCCGACGGGCACACCCGTCCCCGTTTACGACGTGCTCGGGGCTTATGTCGAGCTGGCGCAGCCAGCCACGAAGAGGGTAAAACATCCTGTTTGATCCGGAGCCGGTCTCATGCGATGTTTGCTAATAAGTCATCCAGGGGATCTTGAAGCTCGCCGACGCATCCAAGGATGAGCCCACGAAGCGGCAGCTTCAGGAGCTTGCCGCTGATTCATATGCGCATGAGATCAGCCTCAAGCGGGTCTCTGTTCTGGACCTTCTGGACCGGTTCCCGTCAGTGTCACTCCCGTTTGGCATTTTCTTGTCACTACTGCCGCCAATTCGTCCGCGGCAGTACTCGATATCGTCCTCGCCGCTCAATAATCCTAGCCGCGCGACGTTGACATACGCCCTTCTCGATGCTCCGTCACTATCAAATCCAGCGAAGAAGCACATCGGCGTCTCCACTGCTTACCTCTCCTCCCTTGTCGCCGGTGACAAACTGTACGTCTCGGTTCGACCGACGCACACGGCGTTTCATCTGCCAGACGAGACGGAGCTGGACAAGACGCCTATCATCTGCGTGGCCGCCGGCTCTGGTCTCGCTCCGTTCCGCGGGTTCGTCCAGGAACGCGCCGCGCTGCTAGCCAGTGGGCGCCAGATCGCCCCTATGCTCCTCTTCTTTGGGTGCCGCGGACCGCAGATGGACGATCTCTACCGCGAACAGCTTGATCAGTGGCAGGCGCAGGGCGCGGTTGATGTGCGGAGGGCGTTCAGCCGTGTCGAATCAGACGATCACGAGGCTCGTGGGTGCAAATATGTCCAGGATAGGCTACGGCATGACAGTGCTGAGGTGAGGGGCTTGTGGGAAAGGGGCGCCAGGGTCTTTGTGTGTGGCTCGCGGCGCGTTGGAGAAGAAGTCAAGGCGACGATGGGCGGGATTCTGCTTGGCGAGGAGACCACAGAGGATGGGGTTGCGCAATGGTACGAGGGCGTTCGTAATGAGCGGTATGCAACGGATGTGTTCGACTAGGTAAAGGGCCGAGTCAGGGGATATTCCGAGCCCCTCGCTTATTTTTATTTTCTATCTAACTGCGTGCGTTTGGCATTTTGCATCACGAAGTCCGCCATGCCCGTGTCAGACAAGGCGAAACAAGTTATTATCTTTGGGCCATCATAAGCGGGGACAGGTCAGCTGCTGGTTTCAGCCGCAAGCCAAGTCCGAAGTCACAGATCGCAATGCAAAGTTACAAACTTGAGTTTTGTGCCTCCCCTCTCCACAAACCCTAAGTCCCCTCACCTTACTTAGTATCAAGGCATTTCATCCCTTATAGCCATGGATGACCAAGCCTTGACCCCGAGAGCCCCTGTCTCTTCCAAGTATCAACAGCCAGGATATGGCCCTCGACAACCACGCATTCTCTATCACGGCCAATCTCTATACGGCCCTCTGTTTCTTGCGCGGATCCGGGTCTGACGTCCTCATTTGAACAGATGCAGTATGCATCAACTAGGATGATATCGACGAATGGGGAAGGCAGCTGGCCCTGATGGGAGATCGTTATATTCCTGCAAAAGCTTGCGCTTGTTGGCTGGGGAGTGCGGATGGCTAAGACATAGTCTCGCCTAGGGGTGTCTTTGACATGCATGAGATGATGCTAGGACTGGACTGGAATGATCTGACGACGCCAGACCAAGCGTACTGGTACCTTCTGGAGGAATTCACTGGTCCCGACAAGCTCCGTCGCACCAACCTGACCCGACGGGATGCGCAGTGGCGAGAGTCGCCGCTGCTGTGGCTCTCCTTTATTATCTGGCGACTCAACCCGAAACTCGTCACCTAGGAGCTCTGCAGATCTTCGATCCCGACAAAGCAAGCACGCTTCCTGACTGGTCACGACCCCTAGGGGATATCTTCGACGCGCTAAAGATCGATACTCGGTAGCGCATGGTGGACCCGGGCGTGGACGGTGCAGGGAGTTGTTCTTCCCAGAACCGTCTAGTCCCTCTACTACCATCTCGCCATTGACTACGACGTCTTACGCGCCGCTACTTGGGCCTTGAGCTTCCATAAGGACCGGGTTCCGCCTGTTGTGGAGAGAAATCTCCGGCTACGGTCCACAAGGAGAGACTTGACCCGTCGAGCAACTCAACTTCACAGCTCGAGCCTCTATACTCGGAGCCGACCGCTTCCGTTTACGCACGGGCAACATTTGAAGCACTAAGGAGTGGCCGGTCACTTTTGACGCTGCGAGGGAATCTTCCGCATCTCGACAACCCCGGGCTTCCAATTTGGGCTGAGGACTGGGGCACTCCGGCTCGCGAAGGGAGAGGGATTGGGAGACTGGGGACGTATCGTCTGTATGCGGCAGGCGGAGGCGACCCCTGAACCAGGCCTCTGCACCAATCATTGTCTCGTCTTGGATGGCGTCACGCCGGAGACGGTGAAGCTCATGGGGGATATCTGCTCGGACGCTGCAGATGACGAAGCCCTCTTTCACACTCTGAGATCCTGGAAAAGAATGCTCGATGAGCACAATGCCAACGCCAGGAAGGCACACCACGAAGCTCAACTCATGAAAACAGACGAGTTCATCGACACCCTTGGCGGGGATGTCCTGCGAGTTTTAACTTTCTTGGCGCGTTGCATTGGCTCAGCGCCCCAGTACGTTAGGCCTTCTAATGCCGGCCGACGGTTCCTCCCTCTGGACCGCACGTGGTGGCAAATGTGTTTTGGCCTGATTCTGAGGCATCCGATGCGTGGAGCATCACGTTGACGGGCGTCGTGCGCCAAACGACGCGGAAACAGCTTCTTTATCACAAGCCAGGGCCGGATCGGACTCGGCCCCGCTGGCCTGGCTTTTGGTGATGTTGTGTTTATCGCCCGTGGCGGAGAACTGCCTCTGGTTTTGCGGTTGTGCGCTGGTGGCTCGACTGGGACGTTGAGCTCGGCCAACAGTCCAAAGAGCCCACATTTCTTTTACCTCGTTGGGCCCGCTTATGTCTCTGGTGCCATGGATGGGGAAATATGGAGGGGTAACGCTGACGACTTAAGGATTGTTCATATCCAGTAATTGTGGCTAGCTCTTACAACCGAATTGGGGCTCGAGACCGGGGAGTTATGCCGGCTCGGCGCAACCACAGGGAGGCTTACACGGCGATCGTCCCGCATCCGGAATTGGCCCGTTCTATTTTAATAACCCTAAAGCTTCGGAGGTGTTCAAATATTTTGAGCTTGTCATTATGATACGGCAACAATAGATCACCACTGTTCTCTCTTTCTGTGACTTGTTCTCTTCGATTCTGCCACAGCTAGTCAAGATGGTGTTATTTGGTTTCACCGCGTTTGTGGCGATTTCGGCTGCGTTCGTTTCCGCCGCGGTGCCCAACTCTGCTCGTTTCGATCTTTCTAAACCCTCCTACGACCTCTTCCGCAACAAGCCGTTGCATGACGACACGGTCCAGCAGGGCTTCGCGTTCGACAACACCAACCGCCGTCTGTTTGTCTCGCAGCGCCGCAATGGTGCGTCCGAAACCTCGGGCGATCTTTGCATCACGCAGCTCGACTTTTCAGGCAAGATTCTCGGGCACATGCACCTGACCGGGTTTGGACACGGTGTGGCGTTTGGCGCGCAGGCAGACGGCTCAGCGACCTACCTCTGGACCGAGGTCGACGCCAACACGAACGGCTACGGGCAACACCTAGCACGTTTTAAGTTCGTGAACGGTGCGACTCTGTCCAAGTCCTCGAGCAGCATCAAAAAGTTAACCCCGGTTGCGGGTGCTACGGAGTTTACTAGCTCCGTTGACACTGTCAACAATCGGCTCGCGGTACGCTACCAGATGAGTGACGGCAAGCACATCGCGTTGTACGACCTCGCGGCCGCAACGAAAGGCAACTTCTCGGCGCCGCTCGCCAACTTCAAGCAGCCGCTGCCTGAGACCAAAGGCAAAAACTTCCAGGGCTACACTGTCTACGGCCGCTTCCTGTATCTGCTATGGGGGGACTCCTATGACACCAGCAAGGAGCTCAACTCGGAGGTCGCAAGCGTGGACATGAACACCGGCAAGATCACGCAGGGCCCGCTAATCACGAAAGCCGGGTCGACGCTCAAGTTCCGGGAGCCCGAGGGCATGGCCATCTACAAAACCGCTGAGGGACAGGTTCGGTTGTTTCTCGGATTTGCGTCGGGGGATTCGGGAGATCGGAGGTCGAATCTGTTTTACAAGAACGCGACTGTGTCCTGAGGGAAGGTGAGAGTGAATTTGGCACCGTCAACGCCTAGGCATGGAGGGAACAAGCAGAATAGTGATGGTATTCCGCCTGTTTGCAGGTGTTGGTGAAGAAGAAATGGCAATGCAGGGAGAGGAGATGGAGCCGAAGAAGGGGTCAGGTGCAAGCCTCGAGCAAGCCAAGCACGCTGGTTGCAGATCCAATGGAACCGCTGCGCCTCAAACAATTCATTCACCCACGTTCCGCCAATCGTATCGCGCGCAATACGGCTGTCCTTGTCGCAAAGTGAGCGGAGACGCGACACGTATTCCCGGCCGACGAATAGGATAGCTCTAAATACGGGGCAGGCAAGAATTATACCACAGTATGCACTGAACTACTCGTTGCAATCCTCGATGGCGCTGCTTCCAAAGGCATACGTACCCCTTCTTCCACTCATTCCCACCCCATTGTTACCCATTTCATGACCTACAAATAACAGCCAGAGCCGCATCATCTCGGTCTCGTACACCCCACCACAGAGCCAGCCTTCAGTCTCTGACTCCTTGAGTCTCATCCTGAGTTCTATTGTCTCTCGACAAGCGCCACACACCGTCGCGCACATATTCTTCTCTGCTCCGACATCGCCACCGTCTCCCTCCTCACCCCTCCACCCGCCAACACCACCGTCAACCCAAATCCACCAGCACCACCACCAACAACAACGATCACACCATCCCACTTACCCGACCTCCCCCCCTGGCTGCACCACTACACAGCCAACATCTCCTCCATTGCCTCCGGACCCTCCTTTCCAAGATGGCTGTTCTCGAGCCATATAGGGGCGGGTATTTCCTCTGGAAGTATCTGCCCTCGGTCGAAGCGGCCGCCATCTTTTGTGTACTTTGGGTTCTTGCGACTTTCGCGTATGTTTGGAAAATTTGGAAGACGCGCCTCTGGTTTGGCGCACCCTTTGCCGTGGGCTGCTTTAGTTTGTGGCCTTGCCCTTCCACTCCCCAAACTTCATTTACTAATCGCGGGATGCCAACAGTGGAGTTTGTGGGCTACGCGGCGCGGGCGTCGGCGCACACCAAGACGGGCAAACTGATGCCGTTTGCAATCCAAAACAGCATGATCTTGCTGGCTCCGGTTCTATTTGCAGCCTCTATATACATGACGCTCGGGAGGGTCGTCCGCGCGATCAAGGGGGAAAAACACTCGGTCATCAGGCCGGGCTGGCTAACCAAGCTCTTTGTGACGGGCGACATTCTCTCCCTAGCAATTCAGGGCAGCGCCGCCGGGCTGATGATCATCCGCGATATTGCCAAGATCGGTCAGGGACTTGTCATCGCGGGGCTGGTGTTTCAGATCATCATTTTTGGACTGTTCTGTCTCACCGCTATACAATTCCACCGCAGGATGAGACGTGACGCAGCGGCGGCGTATGTTCCGGTCGAGGTGAAGTGGGAACAGACGCTGCAGATGCTGTACGGAGTGAGCGCCTTGGTCATGGAACGCTCTATCTTCCGTGTGGTCGAGTTCATCATGGGAAATGATGGTTATCTTCTGAGCACCGAGTGGCCCGTCTACGTCTTCGACGCCGTCCCAATGCTCCTCGCCATGGGAATCTTTTGGCAGTGGTGGCCCTCATTCGGCAGCTCGACGGAACAGGAAGAGAGCAGCTGGGGGGCCACGAGGACGACGAGTGACATTTCTCTACGAGGGTTGACGTCAAACAAGGGCGAGCCGATGCCCTGAAGTGGGGTTCGGTTCCAGTTCATTTGGACAACGCGCGGTAAATAACCCTCTTCCGACCGTGCTCGACGTTCCGGGGGATATGGTCATTTTCTTGTTTGAATTTTCCTCTCAGTGAACATTAGATTTCCTGTCTGTAAACATTAGATTTTCTCTCAATAATAAACATAAGCGGCGAAGAGTCTAGCGTTCCTCTCCCTTTGTCGCAAAGGTCACGTGATAGCTTACAACAGCCATGCTCCCTGTCGACAACTTGTGTCGGTGTGTTCCGAAAGGTTGTGTGATCGGGAGTTTCTCGCCCCACTTCCACCCAACAACCTTCGTCCTGGGAAGCTCGTTTGACAACCAAGAGGAACTTCAATGCGTCGCTCGCACCGAAAGTCAAGACATGGCTGCAAGGAATGCAAGCAACGCCATGCTAAGTGCGACGAGTCTCGCCCAGTATGTGGCAGCTGCGCGAGCGCCAAACGGCACTGTTCGTATCTCAATGCAGGCCCGATGCTCCCACCGCTGCCCCTGCCCTTGCTCTCGCCATCCCCGACTCTCTCGTCACAGCAGTCGTTGTCCGTCGGACCATCGCCAGTATCTCAGCGGTCTCCGTCGGCCCAATTGACGCTGCTCGATTCAATCACCAGCCAATCTCCGACCGGCCCCGACATTGAGCTGCAGCATTGCCCGAGCCACTACGCGTCTGAGCATTGTTACAGCACCTTGCACCTCGAACTCCTCCACCACCTGGAGCACGGTTTTAGTCAAGCAATGGGGCTCGACCAACCAGATCTATCCAAGACGCTCGAAATGGCAGTGCAGGAGGCATTCACAACGCCATTCCTAATGGACGAGCTCCTCGCGGTCTCAGCTGCCCACCGGAGCACGCTCACTGACCAGATCTCACAACCAAAAAGTGTCTACTGTACCGAGGCAACCCATCTCCAGACCCGCGCCCTTGCCAGGTACAGTGCTTCTGCTGCCCACAAAGGACCCTCTCTGGCTGTCTTCCTCTTCTCCACCTTTCTCGGC